>Ga0164310_10002010_pt1 | contig 11651 bp, 8 predicted proteins | sample GuaBasSedimGuay1_FD_121795 | JGI IMG/M metagenome (GOLD analysis project Ga0164310, IMG submission 121795) | Subseafloor sediment microbial communities from Guaymas Basin, Gulf of California, Mexico - Guay1, Core 4569-9, 0-3 cm | ecosystem: Environmental > Aquatic > Marine > Hydrothermal vents >... | reverse complement strand
GACACGATGGCTAGGGTTACCTACGTTATTGTGCAGTTGTATCCTGTTCAGTATGTGCCTGCCGAGGGTAAGGTCTACGTCGCTGAGGAGCTGAAAATATCTGTTGGGTATGAGGGTGAGCCTGAAACTCCCGTTCACGTGGCCGACCTGCTCATAATAACTGGCCCCCAGTTCCTGAACCAGTCCATAGAGCTGGCTAGGTATAGGAATTCGACTGGAATTAGGACTCTGGTTCTCACTACGGACTGGATTTACGCCAACTACGAGGGAGTGGACGAGCAGGAGCGCATCAGAAACTGCATAAAGGACTTCGTGGAGAGGTTCGGGATAAACTATGTGCTTCTCTTCGGAGACCACGAGGTCGTCCCAGCTAGGCTCGCCTACATCCCAGACGGAGCCTACGACGGCACAGACATAGACGGAGTAGACGTAGAAACAGACCTCTACTATGCGGACCTACAATACAGCTGGGACGACAACGGGGACGGGAAGTGGGGGGACCTCCGCAGGGACAGGATAGACGGAATACCAGACATCTTCGTAGGTAGACTGCCAGCCAGCACGCCAGAGGAGGCTGAAACCCTAGTGGACAAAATAATTGGATACGAGACGACCACATCCATAGACCTAGACTGGTTCAGGACAATAACGCTTGCAGGGACAGACCCCTTCGGCCCAGAAGGCGCTGAGGGAGAAATAATCAAGGACTACGTGGAGCAGAACTTCGTCTGGCCCGACTTCAACGTCGTTAAGCTCTACGAGACGCAAGGAACCCTCTGCAAGGAGACCGTGAAAGAAAAGATAGACGCTGGGTGCGGAATCTTCAACCACGTCGGGCACGGAGACATCACCGTGTGGAAGCTCCCCGGGCGGTGGAGATACTACACTGTAAGCGATGCGAGGAGCCAGACCAACGGCTACAAACTGCCCGTGATCACCACGCTCTCCTGCCTGACGGCTAGGTTCTCCGACGCCGACTGCCTAGCAGAGGCCTTCGTCCTCAACCCTAACGGAGGAGCCATCGCATACCTAGGCTCGACGAGGGTTGCATGGGGCTACGTTGGCGAATACGCCACGGTCGGGCTTGGAGGGGAGATGGACTTGAGGCTCTGTAAGGCCTTCTTCGACGGAAAGCGCGAGCTCGGCAGGCTTTGGGCGCAGGCCATAACCGAGTACGTGGAAAACCACGACCTACACACGAGGTATGACGAGCAGTTCTACCTAGACTGGAAGACCGTAGCCGAGTATGGGGCGCCACTCGGAGACCCAACGCTCCTCATCGGGGGTCGGGGGGCTCCAGCGTCCATAGCGGTTCACGCCGTAGATAAGAGCGGAGACCCCGTGGAGGGCCTAACAATAAAGCTCTACACGGAGCAGGGCTACACTCTAGGGGCGGAGAAGACGAACTCGACAGGATGGGCTGTCTTCCCGTCGATAGTGAAGGGGAACTACACGATATACGCATACAAGGACGGCATTCAAGTAGCTAGGCACGTCGTTTCGGTAGCCGAGGAGAGGAAAACGGTGGAGCTGGTCTGCGGCCTCTACGACTACACCTTCGAGGTGGTAGACGGAGACGGAGAACCGGTGGTAAACGCAAACATCACCATATACCTAAACGGGCAAGGCTACGCATCAGCTGTTACAGACCTGAAGGGCAAAGCCGTAGTGGAGGACCTCCCACCAGCAACCTATCAGGTCAGCGTCAAATACCACAAGGTAGACGTATACAACGGGACAATCACGGTCTCTGAGCAGGAAATCGCCGCAGAATCCCCGAAGCTAACTCTACCGGCGAAAATCTACGACCTGAAGCTCAGATGCGTAGATGCTGGAGGCTACGGCGTGGGGGGTGTCTTCCTATACCTAGCTGGGCCAACAGACTACCCTTGGATGAGGGTAACAGACGATTCCGGCTGGGCTGAGTTCGTGAACCTTCCCTCCGCGAACTACACCTGTAGCATCGTTTATGAGGGTGTGGAGCTGGAGACGGACTTCATCCAGCTTCTGGAGGGAGACGAGCTGAAGATAGAGGAGCTTGAGCTATATCCGATAGTTTTTCAGGTTCTCGACGGCGGGTGGGAGCCTATACCCTCGGCCAAGATAAGCGTCTACCACCAGAACGGAACCCTAGTCTGCGAGAAAACCACGAACTCCACAGGCTGGGCCATTTTCCCAGGCCTCTTCACAGGCAACTACAGTTATACAGCCGTCTGGAAGGGAGTTCGGGTGGGCGGCGGAAACCTAACCCTAGAAAGGAGCGAGTCGGTCAGGCTCATAGCCACAGTCTACGACCTAACCCTAACCTTCAAGGAGCTGGACGGCGAACCCGTCTCAAACGTCTACCTAGAGCTCTCCAACTCCACAGGCGTGGTCTTGAGGCGTTGGGTCGAGGACAGCAGCACCTCCATAGAGAACCTCATTGAGGGGGTCTACTCCTACAGGATTTACTATCTGGGCGAGGAGGTCTCCTCGAGCAGCTTCAACCTGACGGAGCAGGCTCAGCTCGTTGAGGCTTTGTGCAGCCTCTACGACTGGGAGCTGACCCTGCTCGACGAGAACGGGGAACCCCTACCAGACGCTAGGGTAGAGCTTTACCTGTGGAACGGGACGCTCTACGCAAACTGCACGACAAACAGCGACGGGACAGCGAGATTCGACAACCTACCGCCCCAAGAATACGAGGTAAGGGCTGCATGGCAGGGCGTAGAAGTTGCTTCAGCAAGGCTTAGGCTGGAGGCGGAGGAACAGACCAGCCAGCTAGGCTGCAGCGTCTACGACCTGTCCGTGAGGGTTGTGGATCAGGAGGGTGCTCCGATAGTGGGTGCGAATGTTACGCTGACCTGGCCTAACGGGACGGCTGTGGTTGCGGCTACGGATGAGGAGGGGGTAGCTGTCTTCAGGAGGCTTCCAGCTACGACCTACGGTCTGAAGGTAGAGGCTGAGAACTACAACTCCTACGAGGGGGCTGTGGATTTGCATGCGGCGAGAAGCTTTGAGGCCTGCCTTGAGGAGAAGCCGCAGAAGAAAATACCCGTTATCCCGCTGCTAGGCGAAAAAACAGTTCAGTTGGGCATAGTCGCAGGCGCCATAGTAATTATCGCCATAGTTCTGATGCTCACGTAGCGTGGAAAATGTAAAATCCAGCCCCGACAATCTCTTTTTTGGTGCCTCCCATGGAAGTGTTTGAGGCGATTAAGGGGAGAAGAAGCGTCAGAGCCTACACAGACGAGGAAGTCCCAGACGAGGCCATCGAGAAAATTCTCGACGCAGCTAGGTGGGCACCCTCGGCTGGCAACCCGCAGTCTTGGGAGTTCGTTGTCGTGCGAGACCCAGAGGCTAAGCGTAGACTGGCCGAGGCCGCTTGGGGCCAGCGCTTCATCGCCCGTGCGCCAGTCGTCATAGTGGTTTGCGCAAACCAAAAGAGGTCGGCTAGGGGCTATGGGGAGAGGGGCGCCAGCCTCTACTGCATTCAGGATGCTGCAGCCGCAACCCAAAACATGCTCTTGGCGGCCTATGCGCTCGGGCTTGGAACCTGCTGGGTCGGCGCCTTCGACGAGCGGAGGGTCGCCGAGGTCATAAATGCGCCTTCGGGGGTTAGGCCCGTGGCTATCATCCCCGTCGGGCGTCCAGCCGAGAGGCCTAGGCCTCCCTCGAGGCTGTCTTTAGATAAGGTTGTTCATTACGAGAGCTTCTAGGCGGGTGAAGAGGCGGGGCGGGAATATGTTTTTTAGTATAGATTCAACACTTTTACATTGGTTGAGAGGGCCTTGAGTGCCGCCAACCTGCTGTTCAAGATCGTTCTCATCGGGGATGGAGGCGTCGGCAAGACAAGCCTGAGGAGGCGCTTCATGGGAGAGGCTTTCACAACGAAGTATATTGAAACGATAGGCGCAGACTTCGCAGTCAAGGAGCTAACGGCGAGCAATGGCACACAGATACGCTTCCAAATCTGGGACTTGGCTGGTCAGCCGAGGTTTAGGGCTGTCCGTGAGGGCTTCTATAAGGGTTCCAGAGGGGCGCTCCTAGTCTACGACGTAACGAAGGGTGAAACCTATAATAATGTGCCTATCTGGGCTGAGGAGCTGCGTAAGAACGTGGCTGTTATGCCGCCTATCGTGCTGGTCGGGAACAAGATTGACCTGAGGGTTGGTGAGGGCGTCTACGTAACCCCTGACTACGGGGAGATGATGCGGGAATACCTAGAGAGGAGATACGAGGTTCCCGTCTACTTCATAGAGACCTCTGCGAAGACTGGTGAGAACATTCAGAAGGCCTTTTACATGCTTGCTGAGATGATACTGACCCAGCGGAGGCTTGCCTAGCCCCCTCCTGTTCGTGGGAAAAGACCGGTATTTTTGCTTCTCTGCTTGGTCGTGCGGACAACGGTTTCTGAAGGGACGATAAGTTATTAAATTTTTGTTGGAGTGTTTGCTTTTATGGGTAGGCCTATGGCTGAGGGGGAGGCTGAGCTTCGTATAGGCATATTCGTCTGCGAGTGCGGAGGCAACATCGGAGACGTTGTGGACGTGAAGGCCGTATGCGACGAGGCGAGGAAGTGGGAAAACGTCGTTGTTGCAAAAAACCACAGATACTTATGCTCAAAGCCAGCTCAAGACATGATTGTTGAAGCCATAAAGAAGTTTAACCTGAACAGGGTTGTTGTTGCCTCCTGCACACCACGAATGCACCTAGTTACCTTTCAGGAAGTCCTAAAGAGGGCTGGACTAAACCCCTACCTACTCGAGTTCGTGAATATTAGGGAGCAGTGCTCTTGGGTTCACGGCCCAAAGAAGTCTGAGGAGGCCACTAGGAAGGCTGTCAGCCTTGTTCGTGGAGGCTACGAGAGGAGCTTCAAGCTCGAACCCCTAGAGCCTTACAGCGAGGAATGCTCTAGGGATGTGCTCGTCATCGGGGGTGGAATCGCAGGGGTTACGGCTTCTCTTGAGCTTGGGGACATGGGTTACCACGTCTACCTAGTGGAGAGGCAGCCGAGCATAGGCGGGCACATGGCGAAGCTCACTAAGGTCTTCCCCACCCTAGACTGCGCCCAGTGCATCCTAACGCCGAAACTGGCGGAGGCAGGTAGGCACCCGAACATAACTCTGCTCACCTACGCAGAGGTCGAGGACGTGAAGGGCAGGCCAGGAAACTACGAAGTAACCGTCTACCTGAAGCCGAGGGGCGTAGACGTGGAGAAGTGCAGGGCGTGTGGAGCCTGCTCCAAAGTCTGCCCAGTAACCTGCAAAAACGAGTTCGAGGAGGGCAGGGCAACCCGTAAAGCAGCCTACCTGATGTTCCCACAGGCAGTCCCCAACGCCTACGTCATAGACTTCGAGCACTGCACGAAATGCGGAAAATGCGCAGAAATATGCCCAGCTGGAGCCATAAACCTAGAGGACGAGGGTAAGAGGATAACCCTGCGTGTAGGCGCAATAATCGCCGCAACGGGCTACGAGGTCTTCGACCCAACCCCGATAGAGGAGTACGGCTACGGAGTCTACCCAGACGTAATAACGATGATGGAGCTGGAGAGGCTCACATCCCTCTTCGGGCCGACAGGAGGCTACGTAAAACGCTTCAGCGACGGAGGCGAAGTAAAGAAAATAGCCATAGTCCTCTGTGCAGGCTCAAGGGACAGGCACAGGTTCGTGCCCTACTGCAGCAGAATCTGCTGCATGTACTCGATAAAGCAGGCTGTCCTGCTGAAGGAGCAATACGGCATCCAGCCTTGGATATTCTACACGGATATTAGGGCGGCTGGGAGGGGCTACGAGGAGCTTTACTGGAGGGCCCAGAAGGAGGGCGTCGTCTTCGTTAGGGGTAAGGTTTCTGAGGTCTGGAGGAACGCCAAGACCAACAGGCTTGTCGTCAGGGCTGAGGACACGCTTACTGGGAGGGTTATCGAGGAGGAGTTCGACATGGTGGCCCTGGCTACTGCGATGGTTCCGCCTCCAGGCCTAGACAAGCTGGCTGAAAAGCTTGGCATACCCCTCGGGGAGGACGGCTTCATACAGGAGAAGCACCCCAAGCTCGGGCCGGTAGACTCGCTTAGAACGGGCATATACGCCTGCGGCTGCGCCCTCGGCCCCAAAGACGTGAGGGACACGGTCTCAGACGCACTCGGAGCCGCAAGCAGGGTAGCGGCGCTACTCGGCAAAGGAATAATCACGACAAGTCCAGAAAAAGCCTACGTGAAACCCGAGCTCTGCGACGGATGCGGCGTCTGCGTAGACGTTTGCCCTGCAGCCGCCATAACTCTGTCAAGTAAGGCTAAAGTTAACCCCTTCATGTGCACTGGCTGCGGAGCCTGCGTACCAGTCTGCCCGAAGGAGGCAATAGACTTCAAGAACACGACTTGGGAGCAGCTTGTGGCCCAGATGAGGGGTCTGATGCACGGTAAGGCCCCAGACGAGGTTCGCCTAGTCGCCTTCGTGGACAACACAATCGCCTACACTGGGGTAGACTTCCTAGGCCTGGACAGGACGAACTACCCATACGAGGTAAGGGTTGTAAAGCTGCCGTCCACAGCGATGCTCAGCCTGAAGCACATGCTCGCCGCCTTCGCATTAGGAGCCGACGGAATAATCGTGATAGAAGGCGAGAAGCACATAGGCGAAGAAATAACTAGCAAACGCATAGAAGAAATCTTAAACCAGCTGGACGAAATGGGCATAGAGAGCTTCAGAGTATGGTACAGCCTAGTGGAGCTGCCAGCCTACAAGCGTATAGCGAGCATATTCAGGGAGCACACAGAAGCGGTGAAAGACCTAGGCCCAATACCGGAAGAAACGAGGGAAAAGCTCAGGCAAGAATTAAAACTGTAAACTTATCAACCCCCTTACTCTTTAAAGCTTAGCCCAGCCCCTATTTGATTGCATATCTCAGCTGTGCTTTATCAAAACTGTATTAAACGTTTCACGCTTTCTATCTTTTGGTGTTTTGAGTTGCGCAAGGTTGCCGTTATAGGCGTTGGGATGAGCAGGTTCGGCGTCAGAACAGATGCAAACCTCGTGGAGCTGAGCTTCGAGGCTGTGAAGCCAGCCCTAGAGGACGCTGGAGTCGAGCCGAAGGACATAGAGTATGTGCCAGTCGGCACAGTAGGCTTCTGGTATGAGGAGCCACTGCCAGCAGTAGTCATCGCAGAATACAACGGCCTAACAACCAAGGGTCTTGTTCGGTGTGAAGCCGCCTGCGCCAGCGGAAGCTCAGCCCTCCTCACAGGCTACACAATGATTGCCAGCGGGCTCGCCGACCTCTGCTTGGTGATTGGCATTGAGAAGATGCGTGAAATCGACACGAGGATGGTTATGGAGCTTATCGGAAGGGCTGGCTACTACATGTGGGAGTTCGAGAACTTCGGCATGACCTTCCCAGCCTACTATGCGATGCACGCCACAGCCCACATGGCGAAGTACGGCACAACCGAGGAAGACCTAGCGATGGTCGCCGTGAAAAACCACAAGTATGGGGCGCTAAACCCCTATGCGCACTTCCAGAAAGCGATAACGCTCGACGAGGCTCTGTCCTCACCGATGATCGCCTGGCCCCTCAAGCTCTACGACTGCTGTCCGATAAGCGATGGTGCAGCGGCTGTTGTCCTTGCGTCTGAGGACAAGGTTAAGGAGCTGGGCGTGGACACGCCTGTGTGGATTGCCGGCGTGGGCTACTCCTCGGACACGGCGAACCTGAGCAAGAGGGTGGACTATGTTGGTCTACGCTCCTCAGTGATTGCGGCTAGGCAGGCCTACAAGATGGCTGGCGTCGGCCCAGAAGACCTAGACGTGGCAACAGTGCACGACTGCTTCACCATAGCCGAGATAATGGCCTACGAGGACATAGGACTATGCAAGAAGGGCGAAGGGGCAACCCTCATCCGTGAGGGGCAGACCGAAATCGGGGGAAAAATCCCAGTGAACTTAGACGGGGGCCTAAAGGCGAAGGGGCACCCAATCGGGGCGACAGGCGTGGCTATGGCTGTGGAGCTTGTGAAGCAGCTGCGTGAGTCCGCAGAGAAGGGGAGGCAGGCTCCGATGAAGAACTACATAGCCCTAGCCCACAACGTCGGGGGCACAGGACACTACTGCTACGTAACGATTTTCAGGAGGTGAAAAGGCGATGAGCATGCCAAGCATAAGGACCAGGCCCCTAACAATATACTACGATGTGCCCATAGCTAGGACTGAGAAGTTCTGGAACGGCATAAAGGAGGGCAAAATCTACGCAACGAAGTGCAAGAAGTGTGGGACGCTATACTTCCCGCCTGTGGCCGACTGCGCTAACTGCTTCTCCTCGGACATGGAGTGGGTTGAGCTGAGCGGCGAGGGGGAGGTGGAGACGTTCACGCATATAATTGTCAGGCCTGCGAGCTTCGCAGACGAGCCGCCCTACACGGTTGCAATCGCAAGGCTGAAGGAGGGTGTTCGGGTTCTTGCGTGGCTGACTGGCGCCAAGAAGACGGAGATAAAGGTCGGTATGCCCGTCAAGTTGGAGGCGAAGGTTACCCCTGAGGGAAGGCTTACATACGAATTTAAACCACTCAAGTAATCGGAGGTTTGGCTTATGGCCGTGGAGCAGATAAAGAAGGTCGTTGTGGTTGGCGCAGGCGCCATGGGGCACGGAATCGCTCAGGTCTGCGCCATGAAGGGCTACGAGGTCGGCCTCATAGACATCAGCGACGAAATACTCCAAAAAGCGATGGACAAGATTAAGTGGAGCCTGAACAAGTTCGCCGAGAAGAGGAGAATAAAGCCAGAGGACGTAGACGTAATCCTAGGCAGGATAACCCCGTCTACCTCCTACGAGGACGTATGCAAAGACGCAGACTTCGCCGTAGAGGCAGCCCCAGAGAAAATAGACCTGAAAAAGAAGATTTTCGCAAAGCTTGACGAGACTATGCCAGAACATGCAATACTGACAACAAACACGTCTAGCTTGAGCATCACGGAGATAGGTAGGGCCACACGCCGCCCAGAGAAGGTTGCTGGCATGCACTTCTTTAACCCACCCCAGCTCATGCCCCTCATCGAGGTGATTAGGGGTGAGGACACGAACGACGAGACCTTGAACGTTGTTGTCGAGCTTTCTAAGAAGCTTGGGAAGACCCCTGTCGTTTGTAGGAAGGATGTGCGTGGCTTCATCGTGAACCGCATACTCATGCCCATCTTCGGAGACGCCTTCTGGGCCTACTACAAGGGAGAGGTGAAAATAGAGGAGGTAGACTCGGCTATAAAGTATAAGGCTGGCCTGCCGATGGGCATCTTTGAGCTGGCAGACTACATCGGCTTGGACATAATCCACGACGTGGGTAAGGTCATGTATGAGGCGTATGGTGAAAGGGCTAGCCCCTGCCCGCTCGTGGAGCAGATGGTGAAGGAGGGCCGCTTAGGCCAAAAGGCTGGAAGGGGCTTCTACGACTGGAGCAAGGGTAGGCCACGCATACCCTTCGAGCTGCTGGAGGAATACGACGTGAACAGGACTTATGCTGTTGCCGCAAATGAGGCCGCCTTCCTCGTTCAGGACGACGTGGCGGACCCGAAGGACATAGACACAGCTATGAAGCTCGGCACGGGCTGGCCCTCAGGCCCCTGCGAGATGGCTGACAAGATAGGGCTGGACGTTCTCCTAAACAAGCTCAAGGAACTACACGCAAAATACAACTTAGAACTCTACAGGCCCTGCCCCCTCCTAGAGGAATACGTCTCGAAGGGCTGGACTGGGAAGAAGGCTGGCAGAGGCTTCTACCAATACTAAGCTCTAAAACAACATCCACCCTCCATTTTTCCCCTCTTGAGACAAGACAAAATAGTAAAGAGAAGAGGGGGAGCTTTGTGGCTTTACGCAAAGCGCCTCAAGTAGACTGTAAGTGCGTCCTTCTAGCTCTTAGCCTCTGGCGAGAGCCCCCTCTATTGGGTGTTTTGGGTAGTCCTTCACGGACTGGTAGACGATGAAGGTCTCGGTCTTCCTCACCATCTTCAGCGAGTGTATCTCCATGAGTAGGTTTTTGAGTTCGTCTATGTCCCTAACTAGAACGTCGAGGAGAACGTCGAAGCGTCCGAGAAGCAGGTGTATAGCCGATATTTGCGGATATTTCCTCAACAGTTTCTCCGACTCCTCCCGAACCTCTCTCGAGGGCTCAGCGACAATGAGTATGTAGGCTCTGAGGTTCAGCCCCAGACTTCTCGGGTTCACCTCCACCGTGAAGCCCTTAATCACCCCACGCTTCTTCAACGACTGAATCCTGTTATAGATTGCCTGACGGCTCAAGCCATACTTCTTCCCAAGCTCTGCGTAGGGGGCACGCCCGTCCATGAGCAGGTCTAGGAGTAGCTTCCTGTCCAGTTCGTCCAGCCTCTCCACAGCCACCACCACTTGCGTTTGTCAAACAAACACCACTTAAAATTTATTAATTGTCCCTGTTAGTTGGTTGCTGGTATGTCATCGGTAGACATATTCGGGAACCTAGTAGACCCTGAGGTGGGCTATGCCCGGGGCAGAATACTCTCGTGTAGGGGGGACGAGGTCAGGAGGCGGGTTTGGGCCTTCCAACTGATGGAGGAGTGGCTCCAGAGAAGCGGCTACGTCTACGACCTCTCCAACGTGCTGACGGCCTACAGGCTCAGAGACCTAGCCACATATAAGGAGGGCCTTCAAATTCTGGACGAAATAAGGAGACTAGCCAAAAGAAAGCTTGGATTACGCTTGCTCAGGCTGAACGGCCAAATACAGATTCCAGCCGACGAAATTCTGCTCTTAGCTATGTCGAGGGCGAACATCGGTTACACCGAAGTCGTTCCGGTAGAGGCCTCCTCAGCCCTCTCAAACCTGCTAATCATGCACTACGGAATACTCACCACACCCTCTCTGGGCCGCCCGGGAATAGAACCCTCCATACGAATAGACTCCACCTCCCCAGACCTGCTGGAAGTGAATGCAAACCTAGTGGTAGACGCTCTGGACGACTGCCTAGACAGGCTCGCCGAAGCCATAGAAGACGTCTACATAATCGGAGAACTAATCTTGGGACACCTACTAAAGGACATTCTCGTTTAAACTCATCCAATTTTCAGGAACCTCGCAAAACGTATAAAGAGGCTTAAGGAATAGGTTGCCGATTAGTCGGCGTGAAAGTTATTAGCATTGTCAAACAACTTTTAGGGAGAAAATGGGTGCGGAGACCAGGCCATCGCTTTTAGTGGCGCTTATCAGCACCTTTGCGGCGTTACATGCTGTTCTGGCCGCCATACCGGGGGTTTGGAGGAGCCTAGCCGTCGTAGCGGTTCCGCTTGAGGGGGTGCTTCTCGGGCCGAGGGCTGGGTTTCTAGCGGCGCTCATAGGAGCGGCTGGGGGGAGAATCCTAAGGCCCAGAGCGGGGATAGACCCTGTTTTCGGCATAGCGGAGCCTGTTGGGGCGCTCGTGTCGGGTTTGGCGTTTAAGGGAAAACAACTACAGGTTTTCGCCATCTACGGAGCGCTGCTCCTAGCATATTTCCTGCATCCAGTAGGTAGACGCCTACCAGCTTGGTGCCTCTGGGACATCTACATAGCCTTTGCGGCAATACCGCTGACAGGCCCAACGGCGAGGAGGCTGCGTCAAAGCAGAGGCAACCCGAAGGCGCTGATGCCCTCCGTTGTTCTGTCCTCCTTTATAG
>Ga0164310_10002009_pt1 | contig 11652 bp, 14 predicted proteins | sample GuaBasSedimGuay1_FD_121795 | JGI IMG/M metagenome (GOLD analysis project Ga0164310, IMG submission 121795) | Subseafloor sediment microbial communities from Guaymas Basin, Gulf of California, Mexico - Guay1, Core 4569-9, 0-3 cm | ecosystem: Environmental > Aquatic > Marine > Hydrothermal vents... | reverse complement strand
GCCTCGATCGTCGAGGATCTCAACCGGAAGGTGCTCGTGGTGCCGGCCGTCGCCGACCCGGACGTGGAGAGCCTGGTGTCCGCGCTCATTCCCTTCGCCGACGTGGTGATCGAGGGAACCCGGTGAGCCGGAAGCGGAGAGTGCGCATCGCGATCGACGGCGCTACCAAGGCGTTCGAGATCGCGGCGCGCTCACTCCCACTTACCGACGAAGAGTACCTGGAGGTCTGCGACGAACTCGAAGACCACTTCCGGGCGTGCTCGGAGGCGAAGCGGGAAGAACAACGACTCGAACAAGAGAGGGAATCATGAGCTTCCTTCGCAGTAATCGAAGAGACAGCTCAGGACGGAGACCTGTCCTGCGCGCTCTCGAAGATGCTTGGCGCTCACTCCCCCTGTTCACCGAAGAGGAACTAGCCTTGGACGATATCGAAAGACGAGAAAGTGGTATCCTGACATTCGACGAGATGGTCGAGGACGAGCTGGCTCGCGCTCGCAGCATCTACCCGACTCCGCAACACAATGCCCACGAAGGCTACGCCATCCTGCTCGAAGAGATGGACGAGCTGTGGGAGGAGGTCAAGAAGCGCAACGTCCGCACCGACGGCTCCGGCCGCCGTGACGGCAGCGCCATGCTCAAGGAGCTGGTGCAGATCGGTGCGATGGCGCAGCGCATGGCCGAAGACATCGTACTCTCGGGTAAGCACGAGAGGTGATCGCCGACACCGACATCTTTGCCGGCGTTAGCACTACGCGGGACACGACCGGATCGCTGGAGATACAACGTATCTGTCAGTTGCCGGTCGTGGCCGCGCCCACTCCCGAGGAGGTCGATGCCTTCTCTCATCAAGTCGTCGATGCTCGCTACTACGAGCAGGGCTTCCGGCTCTTCGACACGCAGGTCTGGGCCGTCCTCCAGTACGTCATCTACGGCGGCGTGTTCGGGCCGATCGGCGTGGGATGGGGCAAGACTCTCATCACGCTCATGATCGCCGACTGGGCGAAGCGACTGTACGGCATTGACCGCACCGCGCTCTTCGTCCCGCCCCAGACCTACTCGCAGCTCACGCGCACCGACATCCCCTGGGCGCGCAAGCGCGTGGGGCTCACGGTCCCCTTCATCTACATGGGCGGGCGCACGCTCGCCGAACGCAAGTCGATCACGGCCTCGGGCAAACGAGGCTGCTACATCCTCCCCTACTCGTACCTGTCCACGCGCGACGCCGAGGACATGCTCAACAGGATCTGCCCCGAGTTGATGATCCTGGACGAGGCGCACAACGTCAAGAACCAACGAGCGGCGCGCACCTCCCGACTGCTGCGCTTCCTGGCACAGTACCGGCCGCAGCTCGTGGCGCTCTCGGGGACGATCACCTCGAAGTCGCTCAAGGACTACTGGCACCTCATCTCACACGCGCTCGGTAACAACTCTCCGCTGCCCCTGTCCGCTGCCATGATCGAGCAATGGTCGCTACTGCTCGACGCGAGCGCGGACCCGGACGGCGCGCAGACCGGAGACATGAACCCGCTCTTGATGTGGGCGGGCCATCGCTTCCCCGAGGTCGAGCTACCCGAAGGGCGCGCGGGCTACCGCAAGGCGTTCAACCTGCGCCTCTCGTCCGCCCCTGGTGTGGTGGCGACTGGCGATGCGGAGATAGGTGTATCCCTCACGATCTCGAACAATCCAGTCAAGAGCTACAAGGAGCACCCGGACTGGGAGCGCAACGCGCGACTGATTCGCGACGTGATCGAACTCTGGCGCGCACCGAACGGCGACGAGATCGAGTACGGCTTCCACCAATGGCGGCACCTGTACGAGTTGACCTCGGGCTTCTACTACGACCTGCGCTGGCCGTCGGTCGAGCAGGTCTGCAAGCGCCAGGGGATCACGCCGGCCGAGGCCGAGGTCGCTATCGCGATGGCGAAGGAGCACCACGAGGCGCTCCAGGAGTACCACCGCAAGCTGCGCCGCTTCCTCCAGTACGGCTCGCGCCCGAAGCTCGACACGCCGCTGCTCGTGGCGAACGACATGGCGCGCAACGGGTCGGACAACGTGTGGCCCGAGCTGTACGAGGCGTGGAAGTTCGCGAAGGGCTTGGAGTTCCCGGGGATGCCGCAGCGCTACTCGGTGCCGGTCGAGGTCTGCGACTACAAGGCACGGCACCTCGTCGAGTGGGCCAAGAACCACAAGCAGGGCGGACTGATCTGGTATCACCACGACCACTTCGGTCGGTGGGTCAATCGCCTACTGCAAGAGGACGGAGCCGAGCCCGTGTGGTGCCCGGCCGAGGGCGTGCGCGCCGGGTCCAACGATCGGATCCGCGAACCGTCCAACGGAGAGCGTATCGTGGTGGGCAGCATGGGCGGCCACGGCACGGGCAAGAACCTCCAGCACTTCCAGAGCACGGTCTTCGGAGAGTTCCCTCGCCCGGCCCCGCTCGCCGAGCAGGTCATCGGACGCAACCACCGCAACGGACAGGAGGCGGACGAGTTGACCGCAGACACGATCAACACGATCCCCTTCGACGATCATAACATGGCCGCGTGCTTGAACGACGCGCTCTACCATCACCAGACGCTCGGAGCCAGGCAGCGCCTCATCATCGCGTCCTACGATCCCATCCCGCGCGTGTTCCCTCCCGACTTCCTGCGGGAGCGGAGCTTCGTGGACCTCCAGCGGCTCGACGCCGACGCGCTGCTGCTCATGGAGGAGAAGTTCGGCAACTTCGAGGGGCTATGAAATACATCCGAGAGCATGTGCTGGAGCCCTCGCGCGTGTGGCAGTCCGTCGGGATGCACGATGGTGCCCTGCCCTTCCCTCCGTTCTGGCGCGACGACACGCTGATCCTCCCGTGCCTGGAAGAGGGAGACGCGCCGGAGGTCTCTGAGACCGTCTGGATCTGCGAGGCCGAGCATTGGCTTGACGAGGCGATGGAGCAGAAAGAGGTCGTGTTCCTGGGATCAGTATCGTGGCACGAGCGCACCGTGTACGTCTTCGTCGAGGTCGAGGAGGAGGAGGCGCCCGTGCGGCGCGTGACGCATCCGGCCCTGCTGGACGCTGAAAAATCTCAAGATCGGGAGCCCGACTGACGATCAATAGGCTACAATTCGAGCACCTGGGCGGGGCGGCCCGCCCTTCAAGAACCGAGAACCAGACCAAAGAACCTGATCGAGACGAGAACCATGACTAGATTCGTAGGACTGGGAGACGCCAAGCGAGGCTTCAACTCCAACCGACTCGGCCCCGGAGAATACTACGTGCGCTTGGACAGTAGCACGTACTACCCGACCGAGACCCGTGGCAACATGTGGAAGAACACCCTGACGATCCTCGGCGTCGTAGCCGGCGATCACCATGTCGGGGAGGAGGTCAACACGTTCTTCCGTGAGGCTGCTGGGCGCAAGACCTTCCTCGGGAACCTCAAGGGGTTCATCGCGGGAGTCCTCGGCTGCAACGACGAGGACGTGGACGACGGCGCCGGGGACCGGGTGTTGGACGAGGATCTCCTCAAAGGGACCGTCTTCTACATCAAGGCCGTGCAACGTGTGACCAAGAAAACGGACGAGAAGACCGGCGAGCCGATCACGTACATGCTCTACACCTGGGGCAAGTTCATGACCGGCGACGAGATCCGTGCGGCCATCGGTGACGAGGCCGTCGCGCAGTTCTTCCCCGCAGGGCTCGCGTAGCCCAAGACGGAGGAGTTCGCTCCTGTTCGGCCGACAGGGTGCGCTACGAGGGCGCCCGTAATTCCAGGGATAGCGATCTGGTGAGGAATGGTGTTCGAGACCCACACCTGTCGGCCCTTTCTTTCACATCACGGACGCAGCCCGGCAAGGCAAACGGGGCTGCCGGGGCCAGGGAGTTGCCGCTCCCGAAACAAGCACCGCTCTCATAAAGCGGGGAGGCGGACTGGCCCGCCGCGCAAGGGTAATCCGCGCGAGCTTGGACGGAGACACAGCTCCGGCGTCCGTGATGTCTTTCACAACGAGACAGCCCGCATTGAACCTCCCGGGAACCCGCCCTCCCTCGGATGACCTATAGCTCTCACCGAGCGAACGCGACAAAACAAGGCTGGTTCTTTGCGGGCCTCCTTCGCCTACCCGAACCGCACCATGACTGACAAGCCCACATTCAAGCCCATGCTCGCCGGCAAGGCGCCCGCCGACCTCGCCGACCTCCGCTTCCCGGTGATCGCCTCGCCGAAGCTCGACGGGATCCGCTGCATCACCTGGCAAGGGCAGGCGCTCTCGCGCTCGCTCAAGTCCATCCCCAACCAGCACGTCCAAGAGTGCCTCGCCGAGCTACCGGCCGGGCTCGATGGCGAACTCATGGTCACGGGTGACTTCAATGCGGTGCAGTCCGCGATCATGTCGCGCGGCGGCGAGCCGGAGTTTCAGTTCTGCGTGTTCGATATGGTCGTCCTCGCCAATAAAGACCTCGGGGCAGACCTGCCGTTCAAGGATCGACTCGCCTGCTTGGAGGAGAACTGCCGAGAGTTCCCGCACCCTCATGTTCAGGTAGTCCCTCACCAGCTCGTTCACTCGATCGAGGAGCTGATCGCGCTCGACGCCAAGCACATCGAGGCTGGCTCCGAGGGCACGATGATCCGCGACCCGGAAGGACCCTATAAATGTGGTCGTTCGACCACGAAACAGGGTTGGTTGCTCAAGCTCAAGCTCTTCTGGGATGAGGAGGCTGAGATCATCGGGCTCGAAGAGCAGATGCACAACGCCAACGAGGCCACGACCGACGAGCTGGGCCACACCAAGCGCTCGACGCACAAGGAGAACAAGGTGCCGATGGGCACGCTCGGCAAGTTCTTGTGCCGCTTCGACGACGGCACCGAGTTCAAGTGCGGAGGCGGCCCGGGCGTCACGGCAGCGCTACGCCAAAAGCTCTGGGACGAGCGCTCGCACCCGAAGGGTACGTGCTTCCCGAGCTGCATCGGCAAGCGCGCAACGATTCGATACCAGGCGGTGCCCGGCCGTACCGAGCGCCCCGAGGGCGAGAAGCCCCGCATCCCGCAGTTCCACGGCTTCCGCCACGAGGACGACCAATGAAGGGCTCGCACTGGGTACTGTACCGGATGGAACCGGATCCGCGCACCGCCAAGATCGTCGTCGTTGGTCACGAGGGAGGCACGCCCGGCGAGGCAGCGAATGGCGCCCTCCACAACGCGGCCGAGATCGAGGCCCGGCAATGGAACGCGGCACGACAGCGCGCTTTCGACGAGGGGAACGACTGCGGCCGACGCAGGACTGCCGAGGACTACAAACACCGCTACTTCATCTGGAGCGAGGACGACCAATGATCCCGATCGCATTCGACTGTGAGACATTCCTGATCGGCCCCGGCGCCGTGTTGCCCAAGATGGTGTGCGCGAGCTTCGCGTGGCGAGACTCCGAGGGCACCATGCAGACGGCGCTCTTCGGCAACAGCCCCGTGGACGAGCTGCCCGACAAGCTCCTCGCGGTGCTCACCAATCCCGACTACAAGATCATCACGCACAACGGCGCCTTCGACTGGGGTGTGGCGATGGCGAGCTACCCGCAGCTCACCACGGCGATCTTCGACGCGATCACGTCGGGGCGTTGCACGGACACGCTCTGGCGCGAGAAGCTCCTCAACCTCTCGACGACGGGCAAGCTCGACTACTTCCGGCTGCCCGACGGGACCTCGCGCCCGATCAGCTACTCGCTCGCGTCGTTGGTGCATGACTACCTCGACCTGGACATCTCCGGGGACAAGACCAAAGAGGATGCGTGGCGCCTGAACTACAACGTGCTCGACGGCTGGCAGGCCGAAGACTACCCGGACGAGGCCGCGCGCTACGCCAAGGCGGACGCCGAGCTGACGCTGCGCGTGTACGAGGCTCAGGAGGCGCGTAAGGAGCGCTCGGCCGGTGTGTCCTCCACGCAGACCGAGGAGTTCCAGCTCGCCTCCTCGTTCGCTCTGAACCTCATGACGGCGTGGGGCATCGAGGTCAACCCCGAGGCCGTCGCGCAGATGCGCGCGGAGCTGGAGACGTTGCTCGGCGAGAACGAGAACCTCCTCGTCGGGTCGGGCATCCTCGTGCAGGGCACGCCCGCCACCTACATGCTGCGCAGCGGCAAGCCAGTGCTCGATCGCAAGGCGATGAAGGACGCCGGGATCAAGGTGCCGAAGGACGCCTTGAAGTTCGCAGCGGGCACGGACCCCGCCGTGATGATCTCGCAGCTCGAAGAGCGAGGACTCATCATCAAGCGCAAGGCCGCCAAGCCCGGCAAGATCGACACCAAGAAGCTCCAGGCGCTCGCCGCCCAGGTCTTCCAGGCGCTCGGTGAGATCCCCGAGATGACGAAGGGCGGTTCGCGTGAGCCTCAGATCGTGCTGAACGCCGAGGTCCAACGGCACCTCGCCAAGCACGACGAGACGATGCAGCAGTACCATCTGCGCAAGTCGCTCCAGAAGCTCCTGACGAACCAGCTCCCGGTGCTGGAGTCGGGCGCGGTCATCCACCCGAACTTCGACGTGCTCAAGGAGACGGGCCGCACGTCGAGCTACGGCGGCGGTCGCAAGCCGCTCTACCCGAGCGCCAACATCCAGCAGGTCCCGAACGAGATCCGAGGCTTCGACCCGCGCCGCTGCTATCGGCCGCGTGCGGGTACGGTGTTCTTTGACGTGGACTACACCGCGCTGGAGCTGGCGTGCGTGGGCCAGATCACCTACGACCTCTTCGGGCAGTCGGTACACCTCACTCGCTACAACGACGGCTACGACCTGCACGCCTACCTCGGCTCGCAGCTCGCCGTTCGTGCCGACGACGGCATCGCTGGTGAGTTCGCGCAGGGATGCCGCGAGCAGGGGATCATCTCCGATCCGGTCGAGGTCTACAACGCCTTCATGCTCTGCAAGGGCTCCGACACCGAGGCGGTCTCGGCCTTCTACGAGCACTACCGCAAGTTCGCGAAGCCGGTCGGCCTGGGGTTCCCGGGCGGGCTCGGGGCAGCGACGATGGTGGACTTCGCTCGCGCGACCTACGGCGTGGACCTCACCGAGGAGCAGGCCGCCGAGTTCAAGGAGATGTGGAAGGAGGTCTACCCCGAGATGCCGCTGTACTTCGACTGGCTTGAAGGCCAGCGCGACGAGTACAACGACAAGGACGGAGAGGCACTCTACTACTACGTCACCCCGTTCGGCATGATCCGGCGCGGCGCCACGTTCTGCGCCGGGGCGAACGGCAAGGCGATGCAGAGCCCGGGCGCCGAAGGTTTCAAGGCGGCCTGCATCATGGTGCAGCGCGAATGCTACGATCCTTCGATGGAGTCGGTGCTCTTCGGCTGCCGCCCGACCAAGCCCATCCATGACCAGATCGTCGGCGAGACCACGACCGACCAGAGCAAGTGGCACGACCAAGCGATGCGCGTGCGAGATATCATGTGCGACGCGATGCGCGGTCCGCTGCCCGACATCAACATGCGCAGCGACGAGGCACACCTCACCGCCGTGTGGACGAAGAAGTCGAAGCCGGTCTTCGACGAGAACCAACGACTCATTCCCTGGACACCCGAATAGGAGGCATCGTGACTAGCGACTATCCCACTCTCATTCTGCTCAACGGGCCGCCCCGTTGCGGCAAGGACACCGCCGCGAAGATCATCGCGGAGCGAAGCGTCATGCGCACGTTCCCCGCCAAGTTCGCGTCGATGCTCAAGTCCGGGGCGCAAGCCGCCCTCGGGCTGAACCCAGACCCGGCCGCATTCGAGGCCGTGAAGGACGACCCGCAGGGCTACCTGAACGACCACACTTGGCGCCAGGTCTGGATCAAGCACTCGGAAGAGTACATGAAGCCGCTGTACGGCGACTCGATCTTCGGCGCTCTCCTTGGTGCGGCGCTGCGCGACATGTACGCTCGCGACGATTTCAAGGGCCCGGTGCCCGGCATCGTCACCGTGTCCGACTCCGGCTTCCGAGGCGAGGCCGAGGAACTGTTGCACACGACCACCTGGGGCGACGACGAAGCGCTGTTCCAGCACGAGAACGTCATCCTCGTTCGGCTGCACCGTACCGGCTGCACGTTCGAGGGCGACTCGCGGGGATACATCTCGCTCGCCACGGAACACGTCCCGCTCTCCGCCGACAACCCGGCTGCCGGCGCGATGTTGTTCTCGCGGTCCAAGTACGAAGGCGTGCGCGAGTACGACATCATCAACGACGGGGACGACGAGTACGACCTGGAGTTGAAGCTCGCCGCGATCCTCGGCCGTGACCTCATGCGTCCGATGTTCCACCAGCTCCAGGTCCAGATCCCGTGCTCGGGCGACGCCACGCGCACCCCCGGCTGGGCGGTGTTCCGTGACGACGTGGAAGCGCTGGAGGATGCCCAGGCGTTCCTCCAGGGGGCACGAGAGACCGCCTACGCGAACCGCATCACGCGCATCGTGCGGGGCCGGAAGGTCATCCAGACCGTGTGGCCCGAAGATGAGCCCGTCTACGACTTCGGCCAGGAGACCCGGGTGCCCCTGTGCCAGGACGAATTGGCCTCTCCCGTGCCCCTTGAGGAGGCTTCCCAGTGAATCTCCGACTCCGGGTGGACAAGATCGAGGAGGGGTTCTTGCGGGAGGCCGAGAGAGCTGCTATCCTTCGGGTACTGTGGGTGAACCGAGGCAACGCTGAGGACGCCGCAGCTCAACTCGGAATCGGCAAGAGCACGATGTATCGAAAGATCGTCGAGCACGGCATCACCGATGAGGAACGCTACTGAGAGGGACGGGAAACTGGACCGGCGCCCGCGAACGGGAACTCTAAAGAACGCTTGACCACTCCCTCCCTCCTTCCGAGTAACACCATGACGACCACCATCGGCATCGACCCCGACTCCAAGGATCTCGCCATCGCCTTCTGGGGCGAGCGAGGTCCGATGGACGCCAGGGTCATTCACGTCACGGGCCGCGCGACTGACTACGAGATGGTGCGACAGCTCACACAAGAGCGCGCCCTGGAGTTCACCGGCAGCCGCCCCGAGGTCATCGCGATCGAGGGGCAGCAGATCGACGGGCGCCGCACCCGTGCCGGGGCTACCGACTTGTTCAAGCTCGCGCATGTGACGGGAGCGGTCATGCTCTGGATCACGGAGCAACTTCCGGCCGCCCGCACCCTGGTGCCTCCTCCGAAGCTGTGGAAGGGACAGCTCAAGAAGGAGGTCCATCAAGCGAGGCTATACACCGACCTTGGGTGGGGCTATCAGCTCGCCAAGGGCTACGCCGTTCCCCAGGAGATCCCTCAGCATCTCCTCCACATCACCAGAGGTCAGTGGAAGCACGTAGGCGATGCGTTCCTCCTGGCCCGGTGGGCACACCAACAAGTACGATGAGCAAGAAGATCGACCACTGTAACAACTGGAAGACGTACAAGGGCGTGCGCGCTCCGAAGTGCAACGGCGGCAACCCGTGTCGCGCCTGCACTGAGAAGTGGAAGGCGGCCCAAGCCGAGCGCGAGCGCGCCGCCAAGCCGCCCACGAAAAAGGATCGCATCGACGAGCTGCTCTCGAAAGCGCAAGCCGCGCGGGAGGTCAACCGTCACTGGATCCAAAAGACCAAGAACGCGATCGTAGAAGGCGACGTGGAGACGGTCGATCGGGTCAAGAAGCTACTCATCGCCGACCTCCAGCGCGTCTACGCAATCGACAAGGACGCCATCGGGCAGTCCTCGGGCCGCGACACCTACCGCCGCTACGGTCGCTACTCCGAGCAGATCGTCAAGCTCGTCTTTGGTCAGTGGGTCCAGTTCCAGCGCAAGGCGGGGCTTGCCGACACGCTGCACGAGAAGACAGTCCTTCGCCACCTGACCGCGACCGACCGCGCGCAGGACGTGGCACGATACGCCGAGCGCTTCGTCAAGCCGTGGGACGGGGCCTATCAAGCCGTGGACGTGACGCAGGAGATGCTCGTCGCCCTGACGTGCTCGGATCTGCACTCGAAGTTCTGCGACCCGTTCGCGCGCCGCGTGTGGTTCGAGGTACTAGGCATAGTGCAGCCCGATATCACGGACATCAACGGCGATCTCTGCGACTACCCGAAGATCAGCAGGCACCGCCAGCTCCCCGGTGCGTTCACGATGGGGATCGGGGCCGAGACCAAGTGGGGCGCGGACTTCCTGGAGGAGTGTCGCCACACCGCGCAGGACAGCTCGATCACCTTCCGCCTGGGCAACCACGACATTCGGATGGTCTACGCGCTCGCCGATGGGCTTGCCCAGCTCGCGGACTTGGAGCACCTGGAGTACAACCGCCTCTTCCGCCTGGACGAGAACGAGATCGGGCTCTGCGCCCGCTCGACATTCCTCAACCCGACGGCGCACATGAAGCGCAACGATGTCGCGCAGAACTGGAGCACTCTCTACGGCCCTGACGGGCGCCCGCTCTACACCTGGGTCCACGGCTTCCTGCACGGCAAGAACGCGATCTCGGCGACCATGCGCAAGTTCATGACGAGTGGCACGAGCGGGCACCTCCACGCGGCGGTGTCGGCGACCGAGGGCTCGATGGCTACCGGCGTGCTGCGCTGGGATCAGACTGGGTGCATGGCGCACCCGCGCGCTGCTGCGGCGGGCTACGTGCCCGGCCCGGTCGAGGCGCTAGGCTGGGGTAGCTCGTTCCTGCTGACTCGCATCTTCCCGAAGAGCGGCCACATCCAGACCGAGCAGATCATGATCGGCGAGGACATGGCATACTACGACGGGTACATCTTCGAGGTCACGGACGACGAGCGCGCGGCCCGCGCCGAGATGCTGGAGGTCTGAGCGATGTGGTGGACGTGCTGGCAGGACTGGGCAATCGCAATGCCGCTGTCCGGGTTCGTGATCTCTGTCTGGAAGATGGTCTTGCGGCCGAGGGACTTCCTATCCATCACGCTCCCGCGCAAGGAGCAATGGAAGGCGTTTGGGTACATGACCGTGAACGCCATCGCCTTCACCACGTTGGGTCTGTGGGTCTCCGGGCTCACGGCGCTGCTCGGCGCCTGCGGCTGGGCCTACGTGGCGGGGCGCCGCGCTAGAGGGTGAAGTCGGCCGTGCCCCGCTCGGGCTTCACGTCCGGGTCCTCGTCCACGAGGCGCTGAATCTCCGCGTCGAAGATCCGAGCGATGACCGGCCCGTTGCGCGTGGCGGATCCCTGCGCGAGCTGATCGAAGAACGGGTGCTTCCCCGCAGGCCCCACGGACTGCACCACGTACATGTACGGCGGCTGGCCGGTCGCCTTGCGCTCCCCGTTGATCTGGAGCCCTTCGTTGAACTCGTCCTCGGTGAGCCGGCGCATCTGCGACGCACGTTGCGGCGTGGGCTTGCGCGGATCGTCCTCGGGGTCGGCGAAGAACACGAGCCACTTCGCGGTGGCGGGGCCGAAGCCAGGGCGCCCGTCGTGGTAGAACTCGGCCCAGTAGTGCGGGATGACGAGTCGCGCCTCGTTCTTCGAGGCGTCCACGAGTAGCTCGACGGCCTTGCGCAGAGTGGAGGAGCCGATCAGCCCTCGCACCCTGCGCAGCTCCTCCCGGCCGACCTCCTCCAAGATCCGCCGCATCAAACCCTCGGTATCGAACGACATCTACCGCCCCTTGGGGTCGCCCGGCTTGCGGTCGTCCTGGCTGGTGAGCTTGCCGTCGGCGGGGTTCCGGT
>Ga0164310_10002008_pt1 | contig 11657 bp, 9 predicted proteins | sample GuaBasSedimGuay1_FD_121795 | JGI IMG/M metagenome (GOLD analysis project Ga0164310, IMG submission 121795) | Subseafloor sediment microbial communities from Guaymas Basin, Gulf of California, Mexico - Guay1, Core 4569-9, 0-3 cm | ecosystem: Environmental > Aquatic > Marine > Hydrothermal vents >... | reverse complement strand
CTGTACGATTTTATCAGTGTAACCTTTCTGCGAATCAAACAGGGCAAAAGCCCGTTCGTTGGCGATACGCAACACTTTTCCCATCGGCTTAAACGCCGGGGCCTGTCCGACCGGCAGGTGGCATTGACGCTGTATCTGGCGTCGTTGTGTACCGGTTTGGGTGCGATTCTTTTGCAGCAGGCCGATTTACTTGGCGCTGTTTTAATCTTTGTTCAGACAATCCTGATTTTGATGTTTATCGCGATCCTTGAAGCAACCGGTGGCAAGGAGGGTCAATGACACGCTCGCGGTCTGTTGTGAAAACGCATGAGAAATCGACGGTTCCGCGATGGTTCGAGAATGCGTTACTGTGTGTTTTGCTGGGGCTGATTGTTCTGCGTGCAACAATTATCGAGACGCCGCATATCGACCAGTTCCAGACGCGGTTATTTCTCAGTTCTGAGATCGTCAGCTTGCTGATTTCGTCATTGCTATTGGCGTGCGCTGCTTTGTGGCTGCTGGCTTCCTTGTTGTCTGGTCAATTTCGATGGCGCAAAACCGGGTTCGAGATTGCCGTCGGGGTTTTTATTCTTGCCGGGATTTTATCAGCGTGTTTTGCTTCGGATAGTCGCTCCGGTGTAACGGATATTGTAACTTTAGCAACCCCCATGCTTGCGGGGTTATTGCTGGTGCAACTGTTGACGACACCGGCCAGGATACGGCTGGCATTGCTGTTAATCCTGGCGGTAGGCATCGCGGCAACGGTGCAGTGTATCGACCAGTGGGCCGAATCGAACGAAACATTGGTGGCCGATTATGAAGCCGGTCCTGCCGAGCATCTTCAAAAGTTGGGTATTGTGCCGGACTCAATGGAACATTGGATGTATGAGCATCGCCTCTACTCCAAGGACATCCGTAGTTTCCTGATGACCAGCAACTCTGCCGCCTCATTTTTCCTGTTAGCGGTGTTCGCGGGATTGGGATTATGCCTACAAGCCGTTGAAAAAAAGATGTCGCAGGAGCAACTCGCGGCATTGGTTTGCTATATTCTGGCATTCGGTGCGATCTTATTCGGCCTTTTTCTGACTCAAAGCAAAGGCGGCATTGCGGCGTTTGTTCTGGGGTTGGGGTTATTCGTTGCGTTATGTGTTTTTGGCAAAACAATTTGGCGATGGCGGCGAGTGTTCGGGATTCTGGTGTTGTTGTTGATTGTTCTGATTGCCTGGATGATTGTTGCTTACGGCCTTGAGCATGGGCGGTTGCCCGGCGGAAACTCGATGCTGGTTCGCTGGCAGTATTGGCAGAGTGCCGCAGCGATGATTCACGACCATATCGCAACCGGTGTTGGCGGCGGCAATTTTCCGGATTTCTATACGCACTACAAAACCCCCGCCGCGTCCGAAACCGTTCAGAATCCGCACAACTGGATACTATCGCTGTTGAGCCAATATGGCCCACTGGGGCTGATGGCGTTTTTAGCCGCCGTTTTACTGCCGCTGTACAAAGTGTGCGGCCGTCTCTATGGGAACAGCCATTTACCCTGCGGTTCATTGAAGCCGGAGCGAAGCAATCTCTGGATCGGTCTGTTGGCGGTTAGTGCGGTGATGCTGTTGTTTGTTCGCCCGGCATTGGTGGATACGGAGTTCCTGTATCAGCGGGTTGATGTCCGCTCGGCGGCTTACCTTGTGCTGTATGTAATTCCGGCGGCTGTGGTTATCGTCGCGTTTATTTTGTTGCGGGCCGCTTCGCAGGGCGACAAATCGGTTGGCGGGCATAATGACCGGCTGGCCATTGCTTTGATGTGTGGTCTGGTTGCGGTGCTGGTTCACAATCTGATCGATTTTGCAATTTTTGAGCCGGGCATATTCGGGGTCTTCTGGCTGTTTATCGCGATTTTAGTTGCACAGACACGCAATCAGACCGATGTATCCGACACTGTTTTTGTGCTGGATAGGCCCAGACGATTCGGTGCGGCTGCGGGGTTGGTTGTTTTTGGGATCATTTATCTGGCATTCGTATTATTGCCGCCGATTCGTGCCGAACGGCACTTCAAGCGGGCGATGGGCGATGATGCTCGGCGGATCGAACTGATCGAAAAAGCGATTGCTACTGATTGGCTTTCATCTAAAACGGCGTACAGGACTGCGGGGTCGTTCAAACAGGCCTACCAGCAACAGCGGGGCAACAAGGATAAGCGATTTCTTGAAAAGGCGGCTGATTTTGCCTCTATCGCCGCATCTCGCAATCGGGCCGACTTTAAGCCGTGGCGATTGCTCGGTGAAATCGAGATTTTATTGGCCGAGCAGGCCAAGGGCGAGCAAAAGCAAAGATACCTGCAAAGGGCCTTTGGTGACCTTCAAAAGGCCATCAGTCGTTATCCCGGTTCCGGCAAACTGCATTACGACTTGGCGGTTATTGCTGAACAACTGGGCCGAAACGATATTGCATTGACGCACTACCGCACGGCCGTCAAGATCGAGGACGCCTACCGCAGCCAATTCAGGATAATGTATCCCGACCGCAAAACCGTCATCAGCCGCCTCGGCGAAACAAACTACACTCAAGCCAAAAGCAAAATCAACGAACCAAAAACCTCAAAGTAGCCGGCAGTCAGATTGGGAATTCATAGTTTGTTGTTTTAGAGCGGATTCTTAGTTGTCAAAAAATACAAGCCCCGGATAAATATGAATCTTGATACATCAAAACAAACATCTGATACACCTGTGTTTATTCAGGCGGTTCGCATCATTCGGCGTTTTCGTATTCCTTCACAATCTTTTGAATCAGCGATTTTACCGAAACAATCTCGTTGCACCGCCAGGCATTACTGCCGGCAAAAGCAAACGCTTCGTCCAGTTGCCCCTCAGCGGCCTTGGCCAAGACTTCCGCAATGCAATAAGGAACCACAGTAGGATCACAGGTTTTCAAACAGCGATATTTGCATTTGAATGGAATTATCTGTCCGGCCTTAATCTTTTCGACGAATGCGTTTCGAATCACCCGGCCCGGCAAACCCACCGGACTTTTAATCAGCGTAATATCATCAGGCCCGGCGTCAAGATAGGCCTGTTTGAATTTTATATCAACATCGCATTCATCGGTACAGACAAACCGCGTCGCCATCTGTACACCCGATGCGCCCAACTTCAGATAGTGAGCTATATCCTCACCCGTAAAAATACCGCCTGCGGCAATCACAGGGATCGGTGTCGGCAGTTGATTCGCAAACTTCAGAACATCAACCAGCGTTTCGTCCAGTGTAGGGCTGTTCTTTTCGAGTTGCTCAGAACTGTATCCAAGATGGCCGCCGGCCTTCATACCTTCAACAACGACAGCGTCGGGGACACGATTAAAATCTTTCATCCATTTACGGCAAATGAGCTTCAACGACCGCGCCGATGAAACGATCGGAACCAACTTAATATCCGTTCCTACGGTATAGGCCGGCAATTGCATGGGCAACCCCGCCCCCGAAATGATCATGTCCACCTTTTCTTCGACACAAACCTTCATCAATGACTCGTAATTCGACAAGACAACCATCACATTGGCGGCGACAATCCCGTTGGTCATCCGTCGCGCTTTTCGGATTTCTTCTTGCAGTGCGACGCGGCTCACCTTCGCGAAATCCTTACCGGGGGCATGTTCGTAGCCGCCCAGACCCACAGTGGCGATCACGCCAGCACACCCCTCGTTCGCTACAGCCGCGGCGAGATTGGCTTTGGAAACTCTCACGCCCATGCCGCCTTGAATGATCGGAGGATCAATCGTTAAATTGCCAATTTTAAGAGCAGGTATTTTTCGGATAAGACACCATCGATTTTAAAGATACTGATGTTCGTTTAACAGATACGGATACAGAGAAATGACGACGGATGTTGGAAAGAAGTCGTCTGTTTACCAGAATTCACAAATTCGACTCAACTCACGAATAGAGCGGTATCATTTCAATATCCCGCCATTATTCTTTTTCGGCAGATAATTGCAAGTTTATTCTGTTGAGTCCGTGTTTTTTGTAAAAAAACACAGGGAACCGCATGAAATCGGCTTTTACATTACTTCGCCGCGTAAGCTAAGGGTGATGTCTTTGATGGTCAGATTTGAGCCGGACTGAGCGATCGCTTTTTCGGCCAGGACGCGTAAACCGCTACAGCAGGGGACTTCCATGTGAACGACCGTCAGAGATTTGGGCTGGGCGGTAGTCAGAATGTCGGCGATCTTTTGCACATAAGCACCCGTATCGTCCAACTTCGGACACGCCACGGCAATGGCATTGCCTTTGAGCAGTTTCGTATGAAAATCACCCATCGCAAACGGCACACAATCGGCGACCAGCATTAAATCGGCCCCGGTAAAATACGGCGCCATCGGTGAGACCAGCGTAAGTTGTACCGGCCACTGTCCCAATTGTGAGGACACGACGCCGGATTTATCGGCATCCTCTTTTTGCCCCGCATCCAGATTCATCATCCGCGAACCCGGACAGACAAAGCCCTCGGCCTTTTTCGGCGATTGTTTTTCATAGGCACGCTTATTGCGGGCCAACTCTTCGAGGTATTGCTGTGTCGCTTCGGCGTCGAACTCGGCGGCCTCGCGCTGTTCGATAGAGATCGCATCAACCGGACAGCAGTCCAGACACGCCCCCAGCCCGTCACAGTAAATCTCGCTGACCAGCTTGGCCTTGCCATCGATCATCTGGATCGCACCCTCGGCACAGGCATTGATACACCGGCCGCAGCCGTTACATTTTTCTTCATCAATCTTAACGATATTTCGCAGTGCCATAACAGTCCCATACCTAAAATAATTGCCACAGAGTTCACAGAGAACACCGAGATAAAAAACAATTATATTCTTTGATCTCTGTGTCCTCTGTGGCAGATTTTTCTTTATTCTTTTAAGCCAGCATCTCCGCCATATCCTTTTCGGGCGTGGTGATCGGGGCGATATTGAAGTTCTCAACCAGAACATTCAGCACATTGGGTCCGACGAACGCCGGCAATGATGGCCCCAGCTTGATGTTCTGAATCCCCAGATGCAGCAGGGTCAGCAGGATGCAGACGGCCTTTTGTTCGTACCAGCTCAATACCATCGACAGCGGCAGATCGTTCACGCCGCACTCGAACGCATCGGCCAACGCCACAGCAATCTGGATTGCCGAATAGGCATCATTACACTGGCCAATGTCCAGCAGTCGCGGGATGCCGCCGATATCGCCAAAGGGCAGTTTATTAAAGCGATACTTCCCACACGCCAGCGTCAGGATGACACAATCGTCCGGTACCTGCCGGGCCAGGTCAGTAAAGTAGTTGCGGCCCGGCTTGGCACCATCACAACCACCGATCAGGAAGAAGTGTTTGATCTGTCCGGCCTTAACCGCATCGATTACCGCAGGAGCCACATTCATCACGGCGTTATGCCCAAAGCCGATGGTGATTGTCTTTTCTTCAGCATCTTCGGCGAATCCGTCCGCCGCCAGAGCCGCATCAATCACGGGGGTGAAGTCCTTGTCGGGGCCAATGTGTACTACGCCCGGCCAGGCAACCAGACCGGTCGTAAAGATACGGGCCTTGTAGGTTTCCTGCGGCTTCTGAATGCAATTGGTCGTCATCAGAATCGAACCGGGAAACGCATCAAATTCTTTTTTCTGATCCTGCCAGGCGCCGCCGTAGTTGCCCACGAGGTGCTTGTACTTTTTCAATTCCGGATAGGCCAGACACGGCAGCATCTCGCCATGCGTATAGATGTTGACGCCCTTGCCTTCGGTCTGCTTCAAAAGCATATCTAAATCTTTTAAGTCATGGCCGGAAACGAGAATCGCCTTGCCCTTAACCGGTGTAACACGCACTACTGTCGGTTCAGGATGTCCATAAACGCCGGTATTAGCTCCATCGAGCAAGCCCATTGCTTTCAGATTAATCTCGCCGACCTTCAGCGACATTGCAACCAGTGCATTAATATCAGTGGCCAGTTTACCAGTCAAAAAGTCCATCGCCTCATGGAAAAACGCATACACGCTATCGTCTTCGACCCCTAAAATCTTCGCATGATCCACATAAGCGGCGGTTCCTTTAAGGCCGTACACGATCAATTCCTGCAAACCCGCGACATCCGCACCATAGGCGTCGAGCCGGTTAGCAATACTATGCGAAGCGGCCTGAGTGAGCATCTCATCCCGACCGCCGGGCATCTGCCATTGGGCCGGCCCAATCAAACGCTTCGGCTCCGTACCATTTTTCTGGCAGGCCTCGCTGTACAGCGTTTTTGCTTGATCGAGAATCTGCCCCGCCTTGGCGATCAATGCCTCCAGGCGAACCGGATCAAAGTTGACATTGGTAACTGTGGTAAACAGCGCCTCGACGACAAACTGATCGACCGCCCGATCTGTCAGACCGAGTTGGCCCGCCCGATGCGCATACGAAGAAATACCCTGTGCCGCATAGACCAACAGATCCTGCAAGTCTGAAGTTTCGGCGGTCTTGCCGCACACACCGACACTCTTAGAACACCCTTTGCCCCCGATTGTTTGTTCACATTGATAGCAAAACATCTGATTATCCTTTCCTGTTAAGATTTTGTTTTTTTGACACGAATCATTGTCAGTAACATTTTGAATTTCTGTTCGGCCCGCACCGCGTGCGGGATATTGGCTGGCATAATAACAATCTGCCCCGCGTCAACCGGTTGGTCGGCCCCGTCAATCGTAACCACGCCGTGGCCGTCAACACCTTGCACCACGGCGTCAAACGGCGCGGTATGTTCGCTCAGCCGCTGTCCTTTGTCGAATGCAAACAGCGTAATCGTTCCGATGGGCTTGTCCAAAAGCGTCTTGCTGACAATGGAGTCATCGGCATAGGTGACCAATTGTTCCAGAGCGGCTGCTTTTCCATAACACGCATCGAGGCAGTCTGTCTGTTTTTTTATTTCATCCATTTTTTTCAATCTCCGCTAACAAATTCCTGTAATGTTAATTTCTTTAGGTAGCCATTGATTTGCGATTGCAAACCAGCCATTTTCGGATGAGCCGGACAACTGCCCTTAAGCGAACATTGGTAGTCGCCCATCAGACATTTATTGACACTAATCGGTCCCTGAACCGCCTCAACAATCTGCTTAAACTCTATTTCCTCCGGCTCTTTCGACAGCCGAAACCCGCCTTTGGACCCCATCGTACTGGTAACAATGTCCGCATTAGCCAGTTTTTGCAGGATTTTGCAGGACAACGCATAGGACACCCCGTTGTCTTTGGCCAGCACACGAGCCGAAAGAAGACGATCCTCGCCATACGCCCCGGCCAGTCGAGCCGCAAAGCGAAAAGCATAATCAGTATCCCGTCGAATTATATCCACAACTGTATCCCATAGGTCTTTATTTTATATAAGACAAATATAGTCCTACTTCGTGAGGTTGTCAAGCCACTTATTGGATTATTTTTGAATTTATTTCAAACTCGATACAATTTCCGAGAAAAAGACCGCTAAAACACCTATTTTTTATGACACGCAGTCAAAAAAGCTATTATTTAGAGTTTCCCGGTCAATCTTCCAGGCGATGGCGGTAAAGGCGGTAGGCGTTGCATTTTGTTTTGTCAGTTCTTTAGAGGGTTCTGTCTCGCTGATCGTTGTTCCTGCCAGTTCAACAAAACGCACACCATCGCCGAAGTTGATATTGCCTTTCAACCGCAGCAGATTATCCTTGAGGTCGTCGAGCGTTTGATAAAACACATCGCGATCAAAGGGCTTCTCTGTCGAGATCGAAACAGCGATGATGTCCTCCGGCGGTTGGGCAAGGGTCTTGTTGTCGTGGATGTTGTGCCGGATGCCAGCTAAGAAATCCGTGTTGATTTTGCCGTATGTCGTTTGGACCCTGGGAGCAGTCGGGTTTAAGCTCTCCAATATCTGGCCCAGCGTATCGCGTTCGGCATCACTGACCAGATCGCATTTATTAACGATAAGAGCATCGGCGTACTGCACCTGCGTCTTGGCTGGTTTCAGATAGGCGGCTACGCGCGTAAAGTTCGCCGCATCGACCAGACACAGATTTGCCTTGATCTGGTAAATTTCTTTCAGTTTCGGCGCATCCAGAAACGATTCGATGTCCACCGTCTCGGCGATACCGGTCGCTTCGATCAGCAAACTTTGATGACACCCGCTTTCGGCAATCTCGGTCAGAGCTTTGAGGAAATCCGTCTTGGTACAGATGCAGAAAATACTGCCCTTGTTGATGTCGTACCGTTTCAGGTCCTGCCGGGCGACCAGCGATCCATCGACTCCGATCTTGCCGAATTCATTGATAATCAAGGCCGGGTTTGCCGCCGTGAGCGGTTCATTTCTCAGCAGATGATTCAGTGCCGTTGTCTTACCTGCCCCGACAAATCCCGTTAAAATATAGACATCAATAGTCTTCATAGCGAAAGTTACTGTAAGTCTTTAAGCCACTCCTTGATCGCCACCACTTCCGGAAGACGCCCCAGCGATTTAACCTGATACTTCGCCACTACGACAGCTGGCGTCTGACTGGGAGCAACACCATAAGACTGTATGGTTTGTGTATCGGTAATTTTTTCGATATTGACATCCACACCCAGTTCACTGATTGCGGTCTGGAGGTTCTCTTCGATCTGTTCGGTCTTGTCGCAACCGCTGTCGAGAATATAGACAGATGCCTTCCGTTGTTGAATCCGCAAACGAAATTTCGCGTTGATCCGTTTTTGGATTGCGGCGATCAGTTCATCCTTGGGCGGAATGCGAGAGACGAAGACGATCTCGCCATCGATGCAGATGGTCGGCACATTATGCACCATTAAGCTGGTCATAAACACCAGCGACTCGCGGTACTTGATCTTGTGTTCACGCCATTCGACAATCCCTTCAAACTCCGGCGTAACACGCTTGACCGCATCCACCATATACTGACACGGCGCGCACGCCTCTGAATCCAGAGTGATAATATCGACAATCATCTTATCGGCCTTGCCGTATTCATTCAGGTCCAGCCGATCGTCATCACTGGTCTGGCAAGCGGCCTGTGCGGCCACCTGGCGTTTGTATTCATCGTGAACAATCTCGGTAATCGCGGCTATATTGTCCTGCGGTACCGCATACGGCAGGTCGCAGCCGGGAGCCAGAATAAATCCGGTGTCGCCGGCGATTTCCATACAGGCGATAGCATTTTTCTGGGCGTCAATCGGCTCACCGAGTAGCAATACACTGGTCAACTGCAAATTGCCGCCATAGCTGATGCCGTGTTTTTCACATTCGTCACGAACATAATCCAGCGGGATATTTTCATCGATGGAGATGTTATCGCATTTGCATTCAGCCATTACGGCGATGTTCTGTTGAGCGTGGCCGCAGACAAAAAACGAACTCAGGGCATTCTGGCTGCGAATCGATTCAAATATTTCTGTCGCATACGGCGTAACAAACTGCGTAAACTGATCCGGGCCGATTTGGCTGGTCATCGGATCAACCATGGCGATAACATCGCAGCCGGCTTCGATATAATAGCGGCTCATCGCGACACAAACATCCTTACAAAAGTTCAACAACTTGCCGACATAGGCGACCTCGTCAAACATCTTCATAAAGATATCCGTCCCCAGCAGGTGCAGCGCCAGCGTAAACGGCCCGGTAATCAATCCATACAGAGCAATATCAGGATGTGCCTTGCGTAATGACCGGGTGGCGTCGAGAACCAATCCGATACGCCCCTCTTCAGCGTTTGGAATTCGGAGGTCTTCTATGGAGACCCCGTTCACCAACGGATGCTTGACCACCGCCGGAGGGTTTTCCTCAGCCCAGACCAGGCCACACCCCAGCGCCTCGGCCTCTATTTGCAAATCAAAGGCCACCGGAATCCCATCCGGACGGTACAGCTCAATGGCCTTGGTAACACCTTCGACGATCAATTTGTCGGATTTCAAAAACTCCTCCGCCGAAACACCCAACAGCGCCCCGGCATGACATCCGACAAACGGAACCCACGGAACCCGGTCAACGGCTTCGCTGTGAAATGCCTTTTTTACTCGTTCTTTTCCTGTCACGATTCCATCCCTCTTAACGGTTACCTTTTTATACATAACGGGTTATGATTAAGTTGGCAAAATGGCAACCAACCCGACATAAAGTACTGTAAAGAAGCAGGGGTTTCTATCACTAACAGCATTTCTTATGACAATATCTTGCTATTATCCAAATCGACATCATGGGTTATCCGGCTCGAACGGGGTATTATGAAAAATGCGGCGGCCAAAAAATGTAAAAAGAAAGCAACGGGAAGGAGGAACCCGTTGCTCTTTTCCAGGGTTTAGAATACCTGGCATTAGAAGGAGGCGAAGTGTAATGCTTTATCCTTTTCACTGTTGGATACGAAGCATATCCAACTCCTGTTCGCGCCGATTATGAAAAAATAACGACAAACTTTCGTAACAGCAAGGTTCACAGCCACGCATGCCGCTCAGCTGGCAACCCAAAAAAAGATCGCAAGTTTTTACACATAACCCCATTATGGAAGCAGACTTATACTTCACCTCACCGTTTTTTTCTTGCATTCGGGGCAACTATATCGTATAATGCGGTCATGATGAAGATGGCTTCGGTCATAGGGGGTTGATTAGAAAAGTCGCTTTTGGGAGAAAACGATGACAAAGTACTATTACAAGTTCTGGATTCCGTTTGTCGCCAATAAGAAGCGGATCCTGATTTTGGCCATCGCCAGCTATATCGCGATGTGCTAAAAAGCGAACACAGACAAGTTTAGAACACCATCTGTTAAACGCCGGTGTGCCAACGCCGGCGTTTTTCTATGCGCCGATATATGATACACACACCGATACACCCCCCAGCCCCAACCAATGACGGCCAGTGGCCAAATCGGCTGAAAAAGGTTCTGTTTTTATAGACCACAATATCCTCAATAACATGTCCACTACCGGATTTATAATGATCCAGTTTTGATAACACCTCGCCTCTCGCGGAAATAGTCGCCGTGATGCCACAGGCCGCACCGCGGACAATACCATAATTGCATTCGATGGCCCTGGCGCGAACGGCCTGCAGGTGAGCATTCTTAACGGTTCGCCAATCTTGCGTCGGACACAGAACAATATCGGCCTTGAGATTGCCATAATAACGAGTCCGTTGACTGAAATTATCGTCCTGGCAGATCATCGCCCCAATGGTCAGCCCGTCCACCTCGACCGTTTTCAAATCCCCATTGCCCCTGTGTCCCGGCTCAAACGGCGTCAGATGTGTTTTTGTGTATTTGTGAACAATCTGACCTTCCGGCGACATAAAGAAAAGGCGGTTTTCGTCAAGGGTGATATTGAAATATCCAACCACCAGCCAAAGATTGTTTTCGCGTGCCACGGCAGAAAATTGGTCTATCCATTCGTCCCATTCATAACCGGCGATGTAAAAGCCCATCTCGCCGGTCGTGAAAATCTCTGCGCCTTGTGCGGCAGCTTCTCTTGCGGGTTCGGCGAACAATTTCTCAAAGCCCTCGGCTTCGTTCGGATTAAGCCCCTCACTGCGGCCATCAAGCACCCATCCCGCCGCGGCGATACAAAGTGAATCGGTTGGCTTTTCCAGCCAGATAATCGTATCGATTGATAGGATGAGAACCAGTAAGACGATACTTGCCGTGATGCAGGGGATTCGCTTTGATTGATGCAAAAT
>Ga0164310_10002005_pt1 | contig 11660 bp, 10 predicted proteins | sample GuaBasSedimGuay1_FD_121795 | JGI IMG/M metagenome (GOLD analysis project Ga0164310, IMG submission 121795) | Subseafloor sediment microbial communities from Guaymas Basin, Gulf of California, Mexico - Guay1, Core 4569-9, 0-3 cm | ecosystem: Environmental > Aquatic > Marine > Hydrothermal vents... | reverse complement strand
TTATATGTATAAACTATTAAACATACTTTTAAAATTAATAAAATGTCAAGCGCTGGCATTTACACTCATCATAAACCTTTCCGTTTCTTTGGCTTCCAGTACCGCCACTTACTGTTCCAAGATTTCCAACCTGTTTTAACATACTTCTCCCTCTCTTTAAAGTCCTCCATAACCCACCTTATCAAAGCATAAAACCTCTCTCGCCCACTCTCCAAAGGCAAGGTATCACGTGGTACCCCCAAAGCGGCATAATAATCTAAAAGGGAGTTCTCAACAAGGTCTTGCAATTCCCCCTCAATACGTGTGGGCTTAACATTATAGCCCTCCTCCATAAGGGTGAGCCTAATCTCGCTAAGAACCGAGCCGGTACAAATCTCTATCTCCTCATCCTTACTCACTTTAAGCTCATCCAGAGCCTCCCTCGCCAGCCTTAAAGCCTCCCTGAGATAGGTTTTCTTTGCAAAATTGGGTGGACGAAAATGAGAAACGTCAATCAGCTTCACTATATACTCACCAGTTTCACGCCGCAAAAAACCCAACAAGCATCCACCTACGAGATCCCCCCACCCGGCGTCGTCTATCTGTACAACCATTGCGATCACATCCAGAATCTACAATAACTCAAGATAAGATATAAATTCTACCCATAGCATCACCATCACTCCGACAATTGACAAAAAATTTTTGGTTTCTAAACGCCAAAAATAATTTATAGCCTAACCATTATCTGTTGATGGAAAGAACGGGAGAGTTGATTGATATGGTTGTAAAAATTGGAATTAACGGTTTCGGAAGAATAGGACGCAACACCTTCAGAGCAGCCATGGAGGATGATAACGTCGAAGTTGTGGCAATAAATGACCTCGCCGATAACACGGTCTTGGCGCATCTTCTCAAGTACGACTCGATTTATGGTAAACTTCAGGCGGAGGTTAAAACCGAGAAAGGCGCCGATGCCATCTGGGTAGACGGGAAAGAAATCAAGGTTTACAACAAAAGAGACCCGGCGCAGATCCCTTGGGGAGAACGGGAAATTGACATTGTGATAGAGTCCACCGGTGTTTTCAGAAACAAAGAGGATGCAAGCAAACACCTAAGAGACGGAGTTAAAAAGGTGATTATCTCGGCCCCCGCACAAGACCCAGACATCACAATAGTACTCGGCGTTAACCATAACGCTTACGACCCAGACAAGCATCACATAATTTCGAATGCCTCCTGCACAACAAATTGCTTAGCCCCAATAGCAAAAGTTTTGAATGACAACTTCCACATTTTGAAGGGAATTATGACAACGACCCACGCATACACGAACGACCAGAGAATCTTAGACTTCCCCCATAAAGATTTACGAAGAGCAAGAGCCGCAAACCTTTCAATAATACCAACCACCACAGGAGCCGCTAAGGCAATAGGGTTAGTATTACCAGAACTTGATGGAAAGCTCGATGGAATGGCCCTAAGGGTTCCGGTTGCAGACGTCTCGATAGTCGACTTGACTGTTTCTGTGGAGAAACACACAACCAAAGAGGAAGTCAACGAGGCCTTCATCACCGCCGCAGAAGAGGAAATGAAAGGAATTCTAAGCTATACAGACGAGCCCTTGGTGTCGGTGGATTTCATAGGAAACCCCCACTCCTCCATAGTCGACCTCGAGAAAACCTACGTGGTTGGAGGAAATCTCGTAAAAGTTTTGTCATGGTATGATAATGAGTGGGGTTACTCAAAAAGATTAATCGACCTCGCCAGCTTTGTACTGAAGTAGCCTCGAAAGCAAAAACTACTTGAACCGAATTCCACACTCTTTATCGAATTATATTTTTATTAAATCTCTTGTAGACTATCTCCATCCAAGAACACACTAAACCAAATCATGTCATTAGTAACGTACGCAGCAACTTACTACGCAGAATCCCTTTCTTACTAAGCTGAGATAAGTCGCTGAGATATTTTATTCTTATGTACTCGTCGCCGCCGGATAAATTCGCATATTTTCTGTACTCTTGGAAAAATTCTGTAAAATCATTCACACTCGCCAATTTAGATTCAACCTCTGGAGATATTCTTATCAAAACATCAGGATTCGAACATCTTCCACGGGTTATCTTGAAAGTTCCAACACCACTCTTACTCAAGTAAAACAGTGTTCCCCCCGCATTAAACTGGAGCGTAAGGTCACTAACGACATTATTCGCCTCACTAACCTCTGGGGACTCCATCCTAGCGTGGAACCATTTAAGCAGTTTCTCGTCTCTGAAGTTAGTGTCATTGAGAGGACTATTCGTCTCTTTAAGCGTATTTTCTATTTTTGGAGAGAAGCTACTCTCTGTTTCTTCACTCTGTTCAATTTTATCGGAGCTGCTCTTAAAGAGTTTAAAGATCACTTTTTAAACCTCTCTTGCATTTTACTCGTATGTTAAGAAATATACAAACTAAGTTAAAAACATTTCTAACTTTGTTAAAAGTTATTGAGAAAGTCGCAAACAAGGAAAAATTAACCTCAATCAAGTGTAGAATTAAAATCGAAAATTCATAAAAAACCGAACAAAAGGAAAAAGAGTATTCATAGCATGGTAGAGGATATAGCTTTAATCTTATCTGATTAGAAAACAAGAAATAAAAAAAATATTTAAGACTCAACAACTCAACTAACATCGTCAACAAAAAAGGGGAGAAAAATGGCAAAAATAACGGTCTCCTTAATAAAAGCGGATATAGGGTCAATAGCGGGCCACACAACGGTACATCCAGACTGTATAGAAGTAGCAAAAAACATGTTGGAAAAAGGGAAAGAAGACGGAATAATAATCGATTACCACGTGACCCACGCAGGAGACGACTTGGAACTCATAATGACTCATAGAAACGGTGAAAGCAATGAAAAAGTACACAAACTAGCGTGGGACACTTTCATCAAGGCAACCGAGATCTCAAAGAAGCTCAAGCTGTACGGAGCAGGACAAGACCTTCTTAAAGACACGTTCAGTGGAAACGTCAAAGGAATGGGGCCCGGGGTAGCAGAAATAGAGTTCGAAGAGAGAGGAAGCGATCCAATAATAGCGTTCATGGCAGACAAAACAGAGCCCGGTGCCTTTAATTATCCCATCTTCAAAATCTTTGCGGATCCATTCAACACAGCGGGACTAATAATAGACCCATCCCTCCACCAAGGATTCACATTCCATGTCTATGACATAATGGAGAGCAAGGCAGTACGCCTACACTGTCCAGAGGAAATGTATGACCTCTTGGCACTGATAGGAACAACGGGAAGATACGTTATTAGAAAAGTGTGGCGAAAAGACGGTCTTCCATGCGCAGCCATATCCACAACAAGACTCAGCCTGATAGCAGGTAAGTACGTTGGAAAAGACGATCCCTGCGCCCTCATACGCTCACAGCACGGACTACCGGCCACCGGAGAAGTTCTAGAACCCTTCGCGTTCCCTCACTTAGTTGCGGGTTGGATGAGAGGCAGTCACACGGGGCCGCTGATGCCTGTGAGTGTTAAAAATGCTGTGTGTACTAGGTTCGATGGACCCCCAAGAATTATTGCCTTAGGCTTCAACGTTACCGACGGCCACTTGGTTGGACCAATAGATCTATTTGATGACCCCGCATTCGACCTAGCGAGACAGAAAGCTAATGAAGTGGCAGAGTTCATGCGTAGACACGGACCTTTCATGCCTCACAGGTTAGGACCCGAGGAGATGGAATACACATGCGTAAGTTTCCTTACACTGGTATACAGAAGTTCATTCGTACATAACTGATCTTGTTGAGATTTCCTCACGCAGTAGAATACCCTCCCCGGTGTCCTGAAAAAATTGGCTGACAGGTTCGTCGTGGAAGAATAGTCTAGCCCCATCCTTTTTCTTTTTTTTGGCGCTTTCCGTTCGACCGCTCTCTTATCATGAATTTGTTTAGTGCGCTTTAAAATAGCTTGGTTTTTTTAATTCGGAACGTTGAAAAATGTTTCTCCAGAATCAAGAAACACTAGATTTGTTTTTACAGGTAAAGTAGCTTGATTGAGGGGAAGACAACAACTAAGACGGAGGGGGAGAAAAGCAGGCTTGCTTTTTCTATTTATTTGAGGATTTTATTCTTTGCCTGATGGTACGTAGTAGTATTCACCTTGCTCTTTTTGTAATCTGTCCAGTCTCGAATTTTCTTTGTTGATTCTTGGCCTACCATTTTCGGGATCTCTGCGAAAGGTTATGTTCAAAACTTTGAGGAACTGGTTCATACCAGTCCTGAGGTCCGTTGGTGGTGATGCTACGCCTTCCACGCCAGGTATACCACTAAAGACCATTAAGCTGTCTGACAGACTGTCAACGCCGATTATGTCGTGTTCCACCACGAAAGCGGCTACATGCCAGTTTTCTATAACACGTCTGATTGTTCTCGCCATTCTTAGTCTCTGTTCGGAGGATAGAAAGGCGCTGGGCTCGTCCAGAAGATATATGTCAGCCTCTCGGGATAAACAAGCGGCTATTGCCACACTCTGGAGCTCCCCGCCGCTCAGTTCATTGACCTGTCTGTCGAGCAAATTTTCCACTTCTAAAGGTTTGAGTACATCAGACCGGAATGCACTGCTGGTTGCCCTTTTTCCCCCAGTCTCTTTTAGTAAGAGCTGTACTGTTCCGTCGTAGCTGGCTTTTAGGTACTGAGGTTTGTAACTAATCTTTACGTCTTCTTGTGGGGGTTCTCCCTCGTCGGGCGTTATCACCCCAGCGAGTAATTTGATGAAAGTTGTTTTTCCTATTCCGTTGGGGCCTATTATTCCCACAACCTCTCCTTTGTGTATCTTGCCCCCTTCTACTCTCAATGAGAATCCACCGTAGCTCTTTTTCATCCGCCCGAATGAGAGAAGGACTTCTTGGCTCTCCCACCCACCGGAGGGAAGGGGGCTGGTGTGAAATCTAATGGGTTCATCACGAAAGCGTAGATTTTCGTCTGGAAGGAATCCATCTAAGTAGATGTTAATACCCTCTCTGACACCGTGGGGGTGTGAGACTACGCCATAGGCTCCGGTGGTTCCGTAGAACATACAAACTGAATCGCTCAGGTAGTCCACCAGTGCCAAGTCATGCTCAATGCATATCACAGTTCTGTTCTCATCCGCGAGCTTTCTTATCACCCTCGCAATGTTTAGGCGTTGGTAGATGTCCTCGTAGCTTGAGGGCTCATCGAAGAGATACACGTCTGCGTCTCTCGCGACGGTGGCTGCTATGGCGACTCTCTGGAGTTCTCCACCACTCAAAACTTTTAACTCCCTATCCCATAGCTTTTTTAACTCCAATTCCTCTGCTAGCTTTCTCATCACCCCTCTCTCGTCTACTCTTTCTAGGAGTTCCCCAACAACCCCCTTCACAACCTCGGGTAGCCTTGTGATGTTCTGAGGCTTATGAACTATTCGTAGCTCTCCCGTGGAGAGTTTTTCGAAATAGGGCTGTAACTCACTGCCTCGAAAATGTCTTATAATCGTATCCCAATCGGGTGGACTCTCATAATCACCCAGATTCGGCCTTATTTCCCCAGCAAGAATTCTAATAGCCGTAGTTTTTCCCACACCATTAGGACCTATTAGCCCCGTTACCCTTTCTGGTTTGGGAATCGGTAAACGGTAGAGTTTGAAAGCGTTTGGACCATAGCGGTGTGTCAGATTTTCTTCAAGCTCCTCTGGAAGATTTATAATCCTGATCGCTCCGAAGGGACACTTTTTTACACATATCCCGCATCCAGTACACATTTGCTCCGAGATTAAGGCACGGCCTGTGTCTGGACTAAAGGTGATGACTTCGTCACCCATTCTTACGGGTGGGCAGAACCGGTAGCATTCCTTCTGGCAATCCTTTGGCTTGCACCTGTTTCTGTCAACTATGCCTATTCGCACCATATACAGCCCTCAAGATTTTGAGTGAAATCTCATTAAAAAATTTTAGTCCATTATAATACGGAGGTCGGCCCTCTTTTTAAGGAGTACGTCCCCCAGCATTTATGTTTTGAAAGGATACATAATAATCTTTTTAGCCCCTCGGAGGAGGATTGAGGTTGATTGACGAATTTGGTATCAAATCTTGAAGTTTCATCTACTTTTTCGTTTTAATTTATATATTTTTTTATTTTTGATTATTTAATTAGCAGAGTTTTTATATTAAACAAGGAAAAAAATTTCGGAGATGAAAATGTCCAAGGTGAAGTACAGCCTAGCAGCCCTACTGACGATCATACTACTAGTCCTGGCAGTAACACCCATCATGGGAGCTGAAGTTGTCAGCTACTGGTCGCTAATGCCAACCCAGCCCTGGTTCGGATGGTTTGGATGGGTCGGCTGGATATTCCCAAAATTCCCATGGCCTATCTGAGCAATCAACAGGCAACCCCACCACACAATCCATACACAACAGCACTCACCCCAAACCCACTCATCTATTTTTTTCTTAAAAAGTTATTCAACCACCCTTATACCAAGAATTTATTTAAATAAACCCCACCAAGATTAGCTCCATCACACACAGTCACACTGTAGTGGATAGGTTTCGACTCGATTTTTCAAAAAACTAGAGTCAATAATAAAAGTAGTCTCTTCTTCTAGTTAATCTTAAATCTAAATTGTTCTTCAAAAATAGAACAGTTACTATACTACCCCGGAAAGGTGTTTGAATTGGAGGAAACGTGGCGGTTTTTGGACTTGGGAATAATCGACCCTCCAACGAGCGGGGCAGTGGGTGAAGCGATTCTGTTAGCACGCTCGGAAAAAATAGTTCCCGATACACTCTTCTTATATCAGAGAGACCCACCTGCGTGTTCCATCGGCTACTTTCAATCTGTTGAGAATGTGGTAGATGTTGAGGAGTGTAAAAAACTAGGTGTTGATATTTGTAGAAGAATAACGGGAGGAGGAGCGATTTACTCGGACAAGGAGAACCTCACTTACAACATAGTTGTGAGCGAAAACAACAAAAAAGTGCCAAAAGACGTTGTAAAGTCATACGAGGTGCTTTGCCAGGGCGTGGTTGAAAGCCTAAAAATGCTAGGCCTAGAGGCAGAATTCAAGCCAGTGAACGACATTCTAGTAAACGGAAAAAAGATAAGCGGAAGCTCCCAGACAAGAAGAAAAAGCGTCATACTACACCACGGAACACTCCTCATAAAAACAGACATCAAAACCATGGCGAGAGTACTCAAAGTATCAAAAGAAAAAATGAGTGACAAAATCGCCAAATCAATAGAAGAAAGAGTAACCAACCTAGAAATAGCTCTCAAAAAGAAACCAGACATAAAAATCATAAAAGATTCTCTGAAAAAAGGATTCGAAAAGGCCCTAAACATAAAACTCGTACCAGGAGAACTCTCAGAATACGAAAAACAACTAACCAAAAAACTCATCAAAGAAAAATACGCCACAAGAGAATGGAACTTCCGACGTTAAAATTTTCAGCCATCACACGCCACCTTTACCCTTTCCTCAAATTCACGCGGCAACGCACAGCAAGAACCGTACTTTTCAACCACCAAACCAAGCCTCTCCGCCTTTCTCAAAGCGTCAGGGGTAGGAAGCGCCATTCCATCAACCACACCCAAAGCCAAACAGTCAAGTCTCTTCCGCCTAACTCCACCAGGACGCATACACCCCAAAGATATAGAAGTATCCCTTAGCATTAACCGAGCAATTGCAATCACTTTCACGACGGTCTCCGCACTGGGAGGAACAATATTCTCCATAAGAGTCCCACGAGTCGGAATTATTGCAATAAAAACCAGCGTCTCCGGATTAAGCTTCTCCACCATTTTTATGGCCCTGATTTCACCACCTATTCTCCCAAAGTTTAGCCCCACGCAAACATGAGGAACAATATGCTTTATCCCAGCCCTTAAATGGTTATTCAGAGCCTCCTCATAATCACGAACGGTTTTGTCCAACCCGTAAACACTGCTTATAGTCTCATTATCACCTACCACATCAACTGAAGCTACATCAATCCCAGCCTCCGACAACCTCGCAGCCAAGTCCAACGACAGTAACCCTGTGTGCACATTCAAAATAAGATCCGTATCCCTTTTGATACGTTTAATCGCATCCACATAGGGTTCAAGAGGAACATGTCCCTCCACAGTGCTTCCGCCGCTAATAAGGCAGCCCACAGTCCCCTCACGGTACAAGTTGACACAAACCTCGTAAAGTTTATCTGGACTCTGCGCAGGTATCATATGCTGAAGATAATGAGCATTACAATGAGCACACCTTAATTCACAAAAACCTCCAGTCACAGAGATTGAAGGAAACACCCGCGAAGGATAATAAGCACGCAAAACACCCCCCACCTCTCGATCGGTCACTATTCGAGCCACTTCCAACAGCTTCTCAAAGTTTTCCCCTTCAACACCCAGCAGGCTCTGCGCCTCCTGAAAACTGATTCTCTCGTCCAAAGCCCTGTCGAGAATCACCGCAAGGTTTTTCTGTACTCCCACTTCTGTTCACACACAAATTCTTTCTGTGTTTTTCCAAACGCCGACCCAATATAAATATGAGGGTTCAAAGTGTCCGAAGAAATACCCCAAACAACATGGGCAAAAGCAAAACTCCTAGAAAAAGGAGCAATACTCGTAAACGACGTTAAAAAGCTGCCCTTTCTCCCGGATCACTCAACCGCGGGACCCAGCACAGGCCAAGACTGCATATTCCTCCGCCTCAATGACGGAAGACTAGTGCGCCTCAAACTAGCTGAAACCCGGTCAGAAACCCCATACACCTACAACATCGAAAGAAGAATGATTCAAAAAGAAGGAAGAGACCTCTACCCCGCAAAACAGGTCGAGAGCCTACTCCACTGTCCAGAACAAGCATTCCTCAACCTAGACACCAACTGCAAATACCACTGCAAATTCTGCGCAACCCCAATAATACAGTCCCACATCACCCACAGAACCCTCCAACCCCACACAGTAACAAGAATCATCAAACGAGTAGCAGACAAAGGCCTAAGCTGTGTTGCACTCACAACCGGAGTCTTCTCCACACCAACTGAAAGCGTAAAACACATGTGCGGAGTGGTAAGAGCCATACGCGATGAATTCGGCGACACACTTCCCATCGGAGTCGAACCTCTCGTTGAAGAAGAAAAACACGTAGACATGCTATATGAAGCCGGAGCGGATGAAATAAAAATAAACGTTGAAAGCTACGACCCAGAAATCTTTGCAATAGTCTGCAGCGAACTCGACTACAAAAAAAATCTTAGAATGATAAAATACGCAGGAAAAGTATTCGGAGAAAACCACGCATGCTCAAACATAATAATAGGACTCGGCGAAAAAGAGGAAACAGTAAACCAAGGCGCAGAGGTTTTAGCAGACTGGGGAGTAATAGCTTCCCTCAGACCCCTAAACCTAAACCCCCTAATTGAAACACCACTACAAAAAGCACTAAACAACAGAGCCCAGCGCCCCTCAGCCGAAAGACTAATCTCACACGCATTAAAACACAAAGAAATACTAAAAGAAAAAGGCCTGGACGTAACCAAATTCAGAACCATGTGCCTCAAATGCACAGCATGCGATGTTGTTCCCCAAAGAGATCTCTAAAAGGGTGAAACAGAGTGCCGAGAGTAGTCCACCCACAACAAGTAAACATCGTAAAACTCAAACACGAAGAAAACGAGAAAACCCTGAAAGGAAAGAGAGTATACCACACCACAAGATACGTGATAACAGAGTCACCAACAGGTTCCTCCATATACGAAGTCAAAACGGTGGGCAAAAGCCTAATAAGAACAATATCAAGCGCCATTCTCCTAAGCGATGAGGAAGAAACACTAACAATAGACTGCCCAAACCTCGACCCAACACAAAAAACCGAAGTCATCAAAACCACCATAAAACACCTAAAAAAGAACACACGAAGCGTAATTTTCAAATCAAAATTCGAACACATAGGGATAACCCTATTCGAACCCAAAAACACGAGAGTGGGGATAATCGACGTCGTCCCGCCACCAGCTAGACTAGAGTATCAAGCCCTAAACGCCAAAAAGCAGAAACTGGTACGCAAAGACACAAAGTTCCAAATCAACACAATCGACATACTCAAAGAAATACCCGAAACAAGTCAACCAGTAATCTTCCCATGCAAAGCAACAACAAAGAGAAAATTTCTCTTCCTAGACGTCGATTCAGAAAAAATAGCATCCCTAAAAGAACCAACACTCGTGGTCGGCTGCCCAGTAACCTTCGAAACAGTAAAAGAACTCAACCCACGGATACAAATGAAAAAAATCGACATATGCCCAGCCCACTACGCAAGAAAAGACACCACAGCAAACGACTTCTACATAGTAAGATGCTGCCGCGCAAGCATCCAAGGAGTGCAGATATACTCACCAAGAAACAAGAGGATAATAGCCCTAGAATGGGAACCAACCATAGAAAACTTCCTAGACGCAATCTACTTAGGAACCCTACTAAAAAAACACCCAAAATACCCACACTTCTAAAAAACCAAAACAAACACAATCTTACAATCCAAAAACGGACGAATCGAACAACCTAGAACTCGGAGCTGAGAAGAGTGTAAGCAAAAGGAGAAAGGAGGGAGAGAGGGAGGTAAGCATAAGACACCCCCACAGAATGGGGAGGAGGGAGGAGGGAGAGAGGGAGGTAAGCTTGAACAATAGCTTCGGACTCAAGTATTTAATCCGAAGCGTTTCTATCGAAAAAACAGGTAGACCCTCTAACTTATAAATTTTTCCTAAAAAACATATAGAATATCGTAAGTCTACTATTTTTTCGAAAAAAATATAAAGATTTCATATATTTAAATGTTAGAGTCGAAAAACACGCCTCAAAAGCCTAGGACGGAAACATCGGAAAGTTCAGAAAAGTCCATCGTGACGGACGCTGAATCAGAAGAAAAGTTTGAAAAGAAACCGGAAGATTAAGAAATTTTTATCTCCTTACTCTTTGTCAGAACCATAGGTGCCGTCAGTTCTCGGTTAAACCTCACATATCCATATTGTTCTGAGACCACCGCAACCATTTCTTCCTTGGCGGATACGGGCGCAAACAGAACTTCATCATTGTCCCTTATCACACACCATAAGTCTTTATTCGGGTAATGGAGGAACTTCACGTTACCCTGTCTCGAAAAATGCCTAATAACAGACTCGAAAACCTTGAGATCAATATTTGAAACAACAGTCGCTTTAAGTCTTTTAACATTAATCAGCTCCTCCAAAATTTCGGGAATAAGTTCCGGGGAGACTATCAGTATATTTTTCTTGGTTCGTCTAACCATAGATTTGATGTGAGCAACAATAGCCTCTTCACCTATGAGAGACCACGTTTTGGCATCCTGTAGGGGGAGAGTATATGATGCTTCCCATATTTTTCTCAGAATTTCCTCTTTTTTCTCTATCTGAGTCAAGATACTTGCGGTTCTCTCGAGTAGGTCATTAACGTTCCTGTTTACAGCATCTAATGACTCCGTGTAGCTTTCAGAGATCCTTGAAGCTAATCTCTCCTCGAAGGGATCAAGTTCATTTATATAAACTCCTACTCTTTGATTTACAGAAGTAGAAAGGTTGTGGTAAAGCTCGTCAATCATCTGGTCGTATTCAAAAGCGTTTGTTTGCAACATTTGAGCAATTTTTTTGCGGAGG
>Ga0164310_10002004_pt1 | contig 11663 bp, 9 predicted proteins | sample GuaBasSedimGuay1_FD_121795 | JGI IMG/M metagenome (GOLD analysis project Ga0164310, IMG submission 121795) | Subseafloor sediment microbial communities from Guaymas Basin, Gulf of California, Mexico - Guay1, Core 4569-9, 0-3 cm | ecosystem: Environmental > Aquatic > Marine > Hydrothermal vents >... | reverse complement strand
GGGTGGAGGTCGAGGAGCTGAGCGTAGAGAGGCACAGGAGGGCGCTCTTCCTCTCCTTCAGCGGGCCCATGGCCCTCCCCCTGAACAGGGAGACACCCTCGGGGAGGCCCGTCAACTTCTGCCCCCACAACCTCCGAGAGGGCCTACACGGACTTTATGCCCTGGTGAGGTACAGGGACGACGAGGAGGCCCGCAGGACCGCCGAGATGTGCATAGATGCGGTGTTCCGGTTTTGGGACCCGGAGAGAGGGTGGGACGAGGAGGGAATAAGGAGGCTCGGGCTCAATTACCAGAGGTGCCAGGGGTTCATAAACGGGGAGGGGTGCGATCTCTTTCAACCTCGACATAGTAGGCGGCGTGGTCGGGTCGCTGTGCGAGGCGTACAGGGAGGTCGCAAGGTCGGGTCCTGCGGGCCACATGGTGAACCTGCTCTTCGACCACAGGACCGATGGGGTGGAGGTCGAGTCCCCGTACACCCACGGAGAGCTGAGGGTAAGGGTCCTGAGGCCGGGTCCCCTTTTTGTGCGGGTCCCGCCCTGGGTGGGCCCGGAGGAGCTCGAGGTTGGGGCCGAGGGGAGACACCTCAGGACGGGAGGGTACATCTTCTCCCCCGAGCCCCCCACGGACAGGCACGTGGTGCTTCGCTTCCCCCTCAAGGAGCAGGAGATGTGCCTTTCCGGACACGTGCATCCCATAAGGGTGAGGGGGGACGAGGTGGTGGCGATGGACAACTTCGGCGCTGACCTGACGTTCTTCGAGGACTACGAGCCTTAAAGGAGGCAGACATGGAAGGATGGAACGACAGGGTGGAGGTCGTGAACCCCAAGAGGCTGAAGGTGGACTCGCTTCCTGCCCAGAGGGTTCCCGTGGGCTCGCCAGGGGACTACAAGCCGTGCGTGGCGCTACTTCCGGACGGGGAGCTACTTCTTACGGCCTTCCGGACGACCGAGGTGGGAGGGACGAGGAACATAAGGGGGTACGAGGTGCCGCTCGTGAGGGAGGACGTCCTCCTCTTCCGCTCCCGTGACGGCGGGCTGACCTGGTCCGGGCCTGAGGTGCTGGACCTTCCGGGAAGGGAGCCATACTTTACCGTGCTTTCGGACGGGACGGTGCTCATGACCGTGCACCACCTCATACAGGACGTAAGGAACGAAGCTGGGTACGTTCAGACGTACCTGCACCGCTCGGCGGACGGCGGACGCACCTGGACCACGATCCGCTTCCCGGGGGAGGACCTCCCGGGATGGAGGCCGGGCTGGACCACATGTTCCAGCAGGAACGTGCTCGAGCTGAGGGACGGGAGTTTAGTGCTCGGGCTCGGGACCGAGGGGGGGATAAACTACCTGTATCGTTCGTACGACAGGGGAGCGACCTGGGAGAGGGCGGAGGAGTGCAGGTTCGACGTGTACGAGGGGATGGAGGAGGAGCTGAACTCGCCGGTCTGGGGCGAGGCGGTGTTATGGGAGGCCGGTAACGGGGATCTGTTGGCCATACACAGGGGAGACTGCAGGAAGCTCCCTCCAATACCCGGGACCGAGAGGCCGGACGGGCACTGGGACCACCACGACAGGATGGTGCTCTTCAGGTCCTCGGACGGGAAGTTCTGGAGGTACTCGGAGCTCGGGAGCTACTACGGGGAGATGTACCCCGCAATCCTGAAGCTCCGGGACGGGAGGCTCCTCCTGACGTTCACGGTGAGGGACCTTAGGCCCCCCCTCGGGGTGAAGGCGGTGCTGGGGGAGGAGACGCCGGACGGGTTCTCCTTCGACTTCGAGCACGACAGGATAATGCTGGACACCAAAACGCCGATGGATAAAGAAAGCGGGGGCGGGTTCGGGAGGACGGTCCAGCTCGGGGACGGGACGCTTGTCACGAGCTACTCGTACAGGGGGGAGGACGACCTCACCTACTGCGAGGTTGTGAGGTGGAGGCTACCTTAGCCCCAAAAAGTTCCTCGCTTCGCTCGGATACTTTTTGGGGGTCCCTTGAAGGAGAGACCTCCCCAAAATTTCTCGGAGAATTAGGAGGTGGGACATGGCTGAAGTGCCGGAGCTGAAGGTGGGTGAGGTGCGCAAGGTGTTCGACGACGGGAACCACAACGCCTTCACGGATCTCTGCAGGTTCGGCGACAGGCTGTACCTCACGTTCCGCTCATGTCCCGACGGACACGGGGTGTTCCCGACCTCCGAGATAGTGGTGCTTTCGAGTGAGGACGGGGTGGAATGGAAGGAGGTATTCAGGTTCGGGGTTCCGGGAAGGGACACCAGGGACCCGCACTTCCTTGTCTTCCGCAACCGCCTCTTCGTGTACACGGGAACCTGGCTCGTCCCCCCTCCCGGGAGGCCGAGAAACCTCAACGACCACTTAGGGTACTGCGCATGGAGCGAGGATGGAAAGAACTGGAAGGGGCCGAGGATGCTGGAGGGCACGTACGGTCACTACATATGGAGGGCTGCCTCTTATGGGGGAAAGGCTTACCTCTGCGGCAGGCGCCGTAAGGAGTTCGCGCCCCTTTTTGAGGGCGAATCCAGGCCGGAGCTTATAGAGGCGGCCATCCTGGAGAGCGAAGACGGGTTCGTGTGGAGGTTCAGGGGGCTGTTCGCCGAGGAGTACGGGGACGAGACAGCGTTCCTCTTTGAAGAAGACGGCTCGATCTTGGCCTTAGTCAGGGACGGGAAGGGGGAGAAGGCCCTCCTCTGTCGCTCGAGACCGCCGTATACGGAGTGGACCAGAAAGAAGCTCGACCGCAATGTGGGCGGTCCCATGCTGGTCAAGTGGGGGGAGCATTACCTTGCGGGGGGGAGGAGGACGATGAAGCCCGAGGACCCGAAGACGGTCCTGTACTGGCTCGTGGAGGACGAGCTTCACGAGGCCGCGGTGCTCCCGAGCGGTGGGGACAACTCCTACCCAGGGTTCGTGGCCTTGGACGAGCGCCACGGGTTGGTCTCCTACTACTCGAGCCACGAGGGGAGCGGGACATCCCTCCCTCCCTCGGCCGTATACATAGCGGAGGTGAGCCTGTCCTGAGGCGGACCTGTGAAGAGCCTACGGTAGGCGGGACAGGACGCAAGTAGCTCCTCGTGTCTTCCTTGGCCTGCTATCCTTCCCTTCTCGAGCGCTATTATCCTGTCCGCCTTTACCACGGTGGACGGCCTGTGGGCTATTACGAGCACGGTCCTATCCCTCATTAGGTCCCTCAGGGCATCGGATATGGCACCCTCGGACTCAGGATCGAGGTTCGAGGTGGCCTCGTCGAGTATGAGTATCTTCGGGTCCCTGAGCACGGCCCTTGCTATGGCTATCCTCTGCCTCTGCCCTGCTGAAAGCTTCGCCCCCCTCTCTCCCACTTCGGTATCATAACCTTCGGGAAGGCTCTCTATGAATTCGTGTATGTGTGCAAGCCTGGCCGCTTCTTCTACCTCTTCGTCGGAGGCTCCGGGCCTTGCGAACCTTATGTTCTCCCTTATGCTCGTGCTGAAGAGGAAGGTGTCCTGGGGGACCATGCCTATACAGGCCCTCAGGGACCTGAGCTTCAGCCTCCTGACATCTATCCCGTCTACGAGGACCTCGCCCTCCTGTGGATCGTAGAACCTCGGTATGAGGTTGACCAGGGTGGTCTTGCCGACCCCGCTTTCTCCCACCAAGGCTACGACCTCCCCGGGACGGACCTTGAAGGACACCCCGTCCAAGACCTTCCCATTTGAACCGTAAGAGAAGCTCACATCCCTGAATTCGACCTCGCCCGTAGGAGTTTCGAGTTCCTCAGAGCCCTCCTCGACCTCGGGGACCGCGTCCAATATCTCGAACACCCTCCTGCACGCAGCGAGCGACCTCTGGACCGAAAAGTTCAAGTTCACCAGGGCTCCGGTGGGACCGAACAGGTACCTCATGAAGGAGTTGAAGGCCACCAGCCCTCCCACCGTCAGGTTCCCCCTCATTATCTCACCGCAGCCGTACCATATGAGCACTAAAGGCCCTGCCGAGGATATGAGGGATGAAACCACCCCAGCTAATGCGGAGAGGACCTCAAGCCTCACCTCCTTCCTGACCAGCTCCTTGAGGCTACCAGCCATCCTTCTGGTAGCTCCCACCTCCCTGGAGAACGCCTTTACAACGGATATCCCAGATATAAGCTCCTGGAGCACCTTCTGGAAGTCCGCATTCTTCTCTCTAACGTCGTAGCTGAGTTGCCTCATCCTCCTGTTGAAGACCCTCAGGGATACAGCATACAGAGGAAGGATCGAAAAGCTTATGAGGGCCAGCTTGGGGTGTATGTACAGCGTGCAGGCTATCCCAGCTGCGAACGTCAGAGAGTTCTGGACGAAAGAGATGGCGGTGTTGGCCAGAAGCCCCTGGAGAGCATCAACATCTCCGCTCACCCTGGACATGAGATATCCCGTCTCCATGTCGCGGAAGAAGCCCAAGGGTAGCTCCTGTAGGTGCCTGAAGAGGGCAAGCTTGACATCGTAGAGGACCCTCGCCCTGAAGGAGGCCAACAACACCCTCTCCATGAAGACGGAAGCCGACCTCAGAAGGAGGACCACCACGAGCACGAAACCTATGAGGTTGAGGACACTGAAGTCCTTAAGGACTATGACCCTATCTATCAAATACCTGCTTAAAAACGGCATTGGGAGCTGAAGTACCACTCCCAAAAGCATGAGGAAGAAGGCTAAGATGGCCTTCTTCCAGTAAGGTCTCAGGAACTTCAGGAACCTCAAAAGGAGCTTCAGAGGCCTTTCTTCCATAGTTTCACCTTACGAGCACCATCCTGCCGGTCCTCACCTCAGCCCCTGCCTCCACACGGTAGAGGTAGACCCCACTTCCAACCCTGACACCTTCCTCGTCCCTTCCGTCCCAGACCAACCTGTGCCCACCTGAGGGAAACTCACCTTCTGCAACCTTTCTCACCAGCCTGCCAAGAACATCATAGATAGCCACCCTCACATGCATGTTCCTTGGAAGGAAGAAAGGGATGGTGGTGAAGGTGTTGAATGGGTTGGGGTAGTTCTGGCAGAGGAGGAAATCCCCTGGAACTGCCTCCATCTCTTCCACCGCTGTTACCCCTGGTAGTATCACCCCTCCCTTACGGTATACTCCCAAGCCCCCTCCATCCGTCCCTATCCAAAGGTTGCCGTAGGAATCCACTGCAAGTGATGAAATCCCGTTGCTCGGAAGACCTGAGTTCCAAGAGGTGAACACCTCCCACTCCTTTCCATCGAACTTGGCTAAACCACCTCCGTAGGGAAATAATCCCCTCATCCATGTTCCAACCCATATGTTGTCCTGAGAATCTACGACGAGAGCTGTGACATTTTTGTAAGGCAATCCTGAGTTGTCCGGAGTATATACTTTCCATACCTCTCCATCGAATTTGGCCAAGCCTCCCCCAGCAGTCCCTCCTGACTCCATGGTCCCAACCCATATGTTCCCTCGGGAGTCCATGGCAATGGCTCTGACCTGGTTTGTAGGAAGTGGTGAATTCCAAGTGTTATACGAGGTCCAGTTCTCACCATCAAACTTGGCCAATCCTCCTCCAAAAGTCCCAACCCATACATTCCCCTGGGAATCTATAGCAAGAGATTGAACATAGTTGTCCGGCAACCCTGAGTTACCCATATTGTATACTATCCACCTATCTCCGTCGAATTTGGCCAATCCGTTCATGGTCCCAATCCATATATCCCCCTCGGGACTGATAGCTAAAGCTTGAATACGGTTATCCGGCAGCCCGGAATTGTCCACATCGTATACTGTCCAGTCCTTACCATCGAACTTGACCAAGCCCCCTTCCTTGGTTCTGCCGAAAAACCCTATGCTTCCAGCTCCAGCCCATATGTTCCCCCGAGGATCTACCACGATGGAGTTGACCCTATCGCTCGGCAGTCCTGAGTTGGCTTTGGTGTATACTGTCCAGGTCCTGCCGTCGAACTTGGTTAAACCCCCTCCGTAGATGTTAAGAAGGTGACTACCGATCCATATGTTCCCCTGAGGATCTGGGATAATAGCAAGAACATTGTTACACGGAAGCCCAGAGTTACCCGGGTCGTATAGGGTCCAACCCTCCCCGTCGAACTTGGCTAACCCTCCTCCCCAGGTTCCAACCCATACGTTGCTCTTCGAATCTGCTGTAAGAGATAAGATCCAGTTGTCCGGCAATCCTGAGTTATCCTTGGTATACACCTTCCAGTTCTGTCCGTCGAACTTAGCCAAACCTCTTCCCAAAGTTCCAACCCATACATTCCCTTGAGGATCTATAGCAATAGGCAGAACGTGGTTATGTGGCAATCCTGAATTGCTAACATCGTATACTGTCCAATCCTCACCGTCGAACTTGGCCACCCCTGCCTCTGTGGCTATCCAGAGGTTGTTCTGGAAGTCTACTGTAAGATACCAGATCACGCCCTCGCCGTGAGTTCCCAAACCCGGCAATCCTGAATTACTCGGAGTATATACTTCCCAATTCTTCCCGTCGAACTTGGCTAACCCCCCTCCATGGGTGCCTACCCATATGTTATCACGGGGATCGACCGCAAGGGATATTACGCTCTCTTCCGGCAACCCCGAATTGTCCTTAGTATATATAGTCCAGTTCTGTCCATCGAACTTGGCTAAACCTCCCCATGTGGCAACCCATATGCTGCCCTCGGAATCCTCTGCTACGTCCCACACGCTGTTGTGAGGCAACCCAGAATTTTCGGCGTTGTATACAGTCCAGCTCTCACCGTCGAACTTGGCAAGACCCCCAGAACTCGTCCCTATCCAAAGGTTGCCCCTGGAGTCCTTCATCAGACCATGTAGCCATATGCAGTTGTCGGGAAGGCCTGAGTTGGCACTGGTGTAGTGGACCATCTCTCCTGTTTCCTTGTCAAGCCTCGTGAGCCCTCCGCCTCCCACCCATAGATACCTCCCGTCGTCCAGTAGGGCATATATGCTCCTGCCCGAGGTGAAGTTGAGCCACTCCGAATTCTGTGAAAGTATAGCTGTGGGAAAGAACGTTACAGCAACTATACCTATCAAGTTATAAAAGTGCTTCATCTTATCTCCTTTCCCTTAAAAAAGTTCCGGGGAGAGCGGGTGCTACCCGCTCCCCCCATACCTTACTTCAAATGCAACCGGTCCCAGAGCAGCCTAGTCCGCTGCAGTCGAGGCCGCAGTCCCTTCCACCACAGCCATAACCGCAGTTGAATCCCTCACAATCGCCGAACCCACAGCCGTTGCCGGCCTGGGGCTCGACGTCAGAGCCTTCCAGCTGCTCCAGGTCGCCGAGGTCTACGAGTCTGGCCTCGAGTGACATTCCTGCTCACCTCCTTTCCTTCAGGGATTATCTCAAACTCGGTATGTCAATCCCTCTCCCTTCCCGTCATGTTCTCCACGAGCCTGCCCCACTCGTCAGGCCTTCCCCTGACCCTGGCCAACTCAACCAACGTCCTTTCTACCATAGCCTTATGTAACTCACAGTGGGTGCGGGGAACCTCGAATATGGAACCCGTTTCGTCGTAGTTGGCACCCAGACACCCCGTACAAAGGCCCCTGGCCCAGCATTCCCTGCAGTCATCCCTCATGTCCTTGGCGTTTGATTCGAACATGGCGTTCACCTTCCGGAAGCAGGGGTCGGAGAACCCACGGTCGAATATGTTACCCATCTTGAACTCTTCCTTGCCTATGAACATGAAACAGGGGTATATGTCACCTTCCGACGATACGGAGAGCGTCCCGGATATCCCGGCAGGACAGATGTATCTGGGAACCCTCCTGTTCACCAACCCCCTTATCCTTCGCTCGGCCAAGGAGAAGGACCTCCAGCTATCTGTGGTGGCGCTCCTAATAGTGTAGGACACGGCATCCGCGTAGGTCCTATATGTCTCGCGGCTGTATTCTGGATAGAGGGAGAGCGAGGAATCTGCGGGAGTCCCGACAGGCGGTATGTGAGCTGACCTTATCCCGAACTCATCGTAGAAGAAGTCCATCAGCATGGGCATGGTTACGCCCTGTTCTATGTGGACCCGGTTGTAGGTCGCCTCTATACCTACATGTGCACTGCTTTCCTGCTTTACCTTCCTTATGAACTTGGATATCCTCTCGTAGGTACCCCTGCCGTCGGGGTATATCCTTACAGCATCGTTCACACAAGCAGGTCCGTCCAAGCTCACAGTGACGCCGATGTTATATGTCTTTATCACATCGAGGAACTCTTCGCTGAGTATGGTCCCGTTGGTCACGACGGCAAAACTGGGGGGATAGGCTATCCTGCCCTCCCTGTGGAGGAACCTGACGTACTCGCACACCCCCCTCATGACCCGAACGTTGAGCGCAGGCTCCCCCCCGAAGAACTGGATAGTATCTATACCGTCGAACCTCTCGTACGCCGCATCTATCGCCCTTATGGCCACCTCGAGCTTCATTAGCCCCCTCGCACCACCGTAGGAACCACCGCCCGCATAGCAATACCTACAGCGGAGGTTGCAGTCGTTGCTTATGTTCAAAGTGAGCCTTTCTAAGATCGCAGGTTCCTCCTTGCCCGTGCGCTCCCGAACTCGCTCCCTCCTCCTTTGGTCCTCCTCCCTCATCCTCTCGGTGAACTTCCTCACCTCGGAGCCTATCTGCTCGGCGAGGCCCCTGAAGAAACCCTCGAGCTTACCGTAGTCCACTTTATACTTCTCACACAGCTCCCCTACCGGCATACCGGATATATAGTCCTCCAGAAGGTCGGCTGTGCCACGGTTCACCTCGAAGAAGGTCAGGGAAGGGGAGTGGAACAGGACGTGGGTATCATCGCCCCTTACTACATGTAGGTCCTTGCGGAGTATGTAGATATCTTCCATGACCGCTCAAAATAAAGCTCCCACACGGCACACTGCACCGCACGGGAGCTTGTCAGAACTGTTAGAAATATAAAGGCCCGCATCCTGGAATATGGATACGGGCCTGCATATGGTTATATGCCCTAAACCCTTCCTCTGGGGGGGGGGTTATCTCCGTAACACTTTGATATCTCCGGCCTTATGTTAGGATACATCCTACATCACCCGAATTTAAATATAATTCATCTTACGAGATTTGTCAAGAGGTTTATTAAGGACAAACTTGACCCGAGATGGAGTCCACGTTATCTTCCGTTACCGGACCGATTCGAACAGGAGGGGATATGAAGATAACCGACATAAGGGTGCACATAATGGGCGTCCCAGGGCCCGATGGGAAGACCGTGCGCCGCAACTGGACCTTCGTGGAGGTGCTCACGGACGAGGGAATAACCGGGATAGGCGAGGCCACGACCGAGTACCACGAAATGGCGGTCAAGGCCCAGATAGAGACCGAGCTGAAACCACGCCTTTTGGGAATGGACCCGACGGAGGTAGAAAAGATCTGGCAGCTTGGGTACAGGGACTTCTGGTGGAGGAGGGGTGTCGTGCACACGAGCGCCCTAAGCGGGATAGACCAGGCCCTCTGGGACATAGCAGGGAAGGCTTACGGCCAGCCCGTGTTCAAGCTACTGGGGGGGAGGGTGAGGGACAGGGTGAGGTGCTACGCGAGGGCCGACCTCGGGTTCGGGACGATAGAGGAGCACGCAACCCAGGCCCTCCAGGAAGGGTTCGACGCCTTCAAGATGGGGTTCGGAGAGGAGACCAGGCCCTTCGACGTGGAAAGGCAGGTGGAGGTCGCCGTGGAGGAGATGACGAAGTATAGGAGGGCGTTCGGGCCGGAAGTGGACCTCATGATAGACTGCGCCGGCCTGTTCTCCTTCCAGGCTGCGTGCAAGCTCGTAGAGGGCCTCCGTCCCCTGAAAGTATTCTTCGTCGAGGAACCTTTGGAGCAGGGCACGGTGGAGCCCTATCTGAGGCTTAAGGAAAGGTCCCCGGACGTGCGGATAGCTGCAGGGGAGCGTTGGATCACGAGGTGGGACTGCAAGGAGTGGTTCGAGAGGCAGGCCATAGATGTGTGCCAGGTGGATGTCTGCCACACCGGGGGTATCAGCGAGCTTATGAGGATCGCCCACTTCGCCGAGGTGTACGGAATATACATGGCCCCCCACAATCCCTACGGGCCGGTGGCTACCGCTGCGGCCGCCCACGCCGCTGCGGCCATGCAGAACTTCCTTATACTGGAGCACTGCAGGCTGAGGCCGTGGTTCGAACGAGTCCAGAGGCTTGCCCTGCCCATATCTGGAGGTTACATAGATGTGGACGAGCTGGCCCGGAGGCCTGGACTGGGGGTGGAGTTAGATATGGAGGTAGTGCGCTCGCATCCCCATAGGCCCCTCCCCGCAAGGAGGCACGTTATGAAGGATGGGGCGACTTTCCTGTACTGAGGAGGTAAAAGTGCCCTTCATAAGGTTCGAAACGAATGCCGGCTGGACCTTCGTGGGAGCATCGAACTGGAGTTGGGACGATGAGGGGACCATATACCCTCCGGTCTGGTCGAACCCCGACTTCCTGCCCGACCCCTCGGGCGTGCCGAACTACTACGCATACGACCTGACCAGGGAGGACTACGCCTTCACCTCCCGGCCCCTCTTGGATTTCGTCGTGTCCGTGGAGTACAGAAGCTTCTACGGTTCGGTCGTGAACGGGGGGTGGTCTTCCGTGCGGTGGACAGCTCCAGGTTCTACGTCCTGGACGTCGTCGACCTCGGGAGGAAAGGAGGGGCTTATGAAGTGACGCTCTGGCTCCAGGAAGGGACGGGGTACAGGAGGGAGCTTGCGAGCGGCCTTGCCCCCCACTCGGAGGTCCCGGAGCACATACTTCAGATGGGACCCAAGGACGGGGAGGAGTGGGAACGTTCGGGCCCCGACTGGGTGAAGGTGTACGTGCGGGCGAGGGGGCCTGCGCTGTTTAGGGACCTGGACGGGGAGCAGCGCCAGTTCTTCAGGGTCACCGGGGAAGGTCCACTGGCCTCCCCGTAAGCTGTCTTTCATCCGTGGGAAATTTGGGCACCACACCTATCAGGAAGGCCCCGCTCTTCGAGCCGACGAGCCTTCCGAAGATCTCGAACATCCACGAGGTCCTGACGCCCCATCCGGTCGGGGGGAAGCGGACGCATTCTCCTATGCGGACCGGGCCGTAGTGCCTCAGAAGCTCCTTAAGTTCATCGTATCCGAAGAAGTGAGCGTGGGAAAAGACGGTCCTTACCTCGGAGGCCCTCTTCCTCCGCCTTCGGGCGAGGGAAGACCCCTCGTGGAGCGCGCCCACGGCCATCCTCCCACCGGGCCTCACGCACCTCCACATCTCGTCCAGAACCTTCTTGGGCTCCGGGACGAACTCCAACACGGTCACGGCGACGACTACGTCGAAGCTCCCGTCCTTGAAGGGGAGGGAGGTGGCGTCCCCTCGGACGAGGGGTACCTCGGGGAGCCTTCCTTTGGCCACGGCCAACATCCCCTCGGAGAGGTCGAGTCCTACGACCCTCATCCCGAGGCCCTCCCTGAACCATTTGGTCCAATGCCCGGTGCCGCACCCGACCTCCAGGACCCTCTCACCGACCCTGGGCTCCAACAGCCTCAGGAAGGCCCTTCGCTCTGCCCCGTCCACGGCCCTTCCCCAGGGGGTCTCGTACCAGTCCTCGTAACGAACGGAGACTTCGTCCCAGATGTTCTCCATAATTGTTTCAAGGATACGAAACCTCGGACTGCAAGTCAAGGCTTTAAGGAGGCGATATGAGCT
>Ga0164310_10002003_pt1 | contig 11664 bp, 10 predicted proteins | sample GuaBasSedimGuay1_FD_121795 | JGI IMG/M metagenome (GOLD analysis project Ga0164310, IMG submission 121795) | Subseafloor sediment microbial communities from Guaymas Basin, Gulf of California, Mexico - Guay1, Core 4569-9, 0-3 cm | ecosystem: Environmental > Aquatic > Marine > Hydrothermal vents... | reverse complement strand
GTGCCCGTGCCGCACCAGGTCGCTGTGTTCATCCCGGCTGACCTGGCTCATCGCTCGAAGGACCTCTACAGGGCTCTCCAGCAGGGCAAGATTTTCCAGTTGACCGGGGGTTCAGGTTTGGCCGTGCAGAGTCCTTCGAGCAGCCCTCTTCCGGCACCCGTGCCGAGCAACAACGACACCCCCAAGGAGCTGACGGCCCTGCGAGTCGAGAACTCCCGGCTCCAGACGGAGCTTGCGACAGCCCGGCAGGAGAACAAGACGCTCCGGGAGGAAGTCTCGGCCATGCAACAGCAGCTCGGGGAGATCCTAGGGGCTCTAGGTCGAATCGAGGCAGGCGGGATCACTGTGGCGGGGTTGCCCGGAGAAATGGTCGCTGCTGCGGCCTCGGAGGTTGTCGGAGGTGACGTGCCCACCTTCATGCCAGACCTCAAGGACGACAACGCCAAGACCAACATCCAGGTCGAGAAGAGTAAGACAGAAGGTTCCTCTGTCGCGGACGCAGCCAGCAAGCTCAAGGGGTTGCGCCAGAAGAGCTGATCTTTTGATGGTCCGGGTGCAGTGTCATGAGTGAACGCGACCCCTACAGTGACGGCCTCGAAGTCGTTTGGAGAGATCCCATGGGATACGACCCCCGCACAGACGGCCCTCCCTACATGCCCGTGACCGCTTCTCAGCGTGACGAGGGTCGCGAGTTCGCTGCCCGACAGGCAGCCTTCTACGACGTGGGTCCGAGGTTCGTCCCGAAGGGATCTCCTTACGACATCATGTGCTACCTGCTGGCAGGGCTTCGGACGCTCAGCATGGTTCACCAGACTGCCCACTGGCAGGTTCGCGGCGGCCACTTCTACGGTGACCATCTGCTGTTTGCACGGCTCTACGAAGAGAGCCAGGACGCCATCGACGGCGTGGCCGAGCGGCTCATCGGTCTGACAGGTGACCCTGAGAAGGTGTCCCTGCTCGACCAGGTCCGTGTCATGCAGAAGATGGTCCGGATCGTCCACATGGGACACGACCCTGGTGCCCACGAGTCGAGCACCCACTTGGCTCAATGCTCCCTGAAGACGGAGCTGATGCTTCTCGGTGGCATCGCCCACGCCAAGAAGGTCCTCGAAGAGTCAGGGTCCTTGACCGAGGGCCTTGACGACCTTCTTCAGGGTATCGCCAACAAGCACGAAGAGTTTGTGTACCTGCTGAAGCAGCGGGTCAACACCTGTGACGGTCACGGCAAGCAAGCCTCCACCGAGTACACCTACGATCGCCGGGAGTGAATCCGGTGCCTAAATCCAAATCCAGATCCACATCCAAACCAGCACCCAATCCAGACGAGGATCAGATGAACACCAAAAAAGCGCCCGAGCAGGACCCGGCTTTCAAGCCCGGTGCCGGCTTGGACATCGGGACCATGAACATCGTCTCGGCCCGACGGGACCGGGATGGCAACGTCCAAACCCACAAGGTCCGAGACGCCTTCCTCGACCTAGACCGAGACGCCAGGCGTAGCCTGAAGATGTCCAAGGTCGACTACGTGGAGAAGGAGACGGCCCTGTTGGTCATCGGTGATAGCGCCTTGACCATGGCCAACCTGTTCAAGCGGGAGGCTCGTCGACCCCTGAGTCGAGGGGTCATCGCGGCGGGTGAGATCGACGCTCAGGAGATTCTCTCGCTGCTGACACACCAGGTCCTCGAAGACCCTGTGGTCGAGGACGAGCACTGCTTCTTCAGCGTCCCTGCGGCCCCTCTCGACGACCCTGCCCAGGACATCCACTACCACACGGAAATCTTCCGCAAGATCGTCAGCGAGCACGGCTACCAAGCTCACCCGGCCAACGAGGCCATGGCCATCATCTACAGCCAGTGTGCCCAGGAGACCTTCAGCGGGCTAGCTGTGAGCTTCGGAGCGGGCATGTGCAACGTGGCCTTGGCCTACCAGGCAGCCAAGGGGATGGAGTTCGCCCTGGCCCGCGGTGGCGATTGGGTGGACTCGCAGTCGGCCAAGGCCGTAGGTCGAACGGCGGCCCAGATGTGCGCCCTCAAGGAGCGCGGGGTCAACCTGGCCAAGCCCAAGGGCCGCGAGCAGGAGGCCATCGTGCTCTACGTCCGGGCACTCATCGACTACTGCCTCCAGAACGTCACGGCTCAGTTCAGGAAGGTCCAGGGCGAGGTGAGCTTGCTGGAGCCCATCCCCTTCGTCGTCTCGGGTGGCAGCTCGATGGCGGAAGGCTTCATGGAGGTCTTCAAGCAGCAGTTCGAGGCAGCTCGGAAGGACTTCCCGATCGACATCAGCGAGGTGCGTCACGCGGCCAACCCCCTCACGGCTGTGGCCGAGGGTCTTCTGGTGCTCGCCATCGAAGAGCACGAGGATGAGTAGGGTCCGATGTACTACTACCTCACCGGAGCCCTCAAACGACGCCTGATTGCGGAGCTTCAGGACAGCTACTCGCGGCACCCCCTGTACCGCAAGGCGGTCCCTTACATCCAGAACAAGTTTGCCTTCGACCAGCGACCTCAGTTCGGAATCGTGGTCAAGGGGTCAAGCACCAACAAGGTCCAGTTCAGCGCCAGCAACTTCATGGGCACGGTGCAGAGCTACGTCATGCTGGCCCACGTGGGGCAACCCGCCTACCCCATCGAGTGGGTGAGAGAGGACCTCAACACTGTCCTGGAGGGGGGTCGTCCTCCCACGGCTCCAGGGGTCTACTTCATCGAGATCCTCCAGGTGCCCACCAACCCCTCAGAGGTTGGTACCTTTGCGGTTGACCCCCTCATCACGGAGACAGGGGAGGCTCTGCTGGAGTTCCAAAGCGGCGTCGAGCGAGAGGCCCAGCTTCAGCACCCCCCGGCCGCCAACACCTTGCGGATCTGGGAGAATCACAAGTTCCTGCTCAAGGAGGGCGTAGACTACAGCGTCAACTACGACGACGGTGCCGTCACGCTGATCAACCGTTTCAGCCCAGGCTCGGTCCTGGTGGCTGACTATCGGTGGGTGGCCCCGTCTGTGGGTCCGGTGGAGTTCAAGTGGAACTCAGCGGACATCACGACGCTGCCTGGTGTGGTTCTGGCTTTCGGCAAGCGGGCCGAGGTGGGTCACACGGTCGCGGTGGTGATCTACGGCGACAGGGTGAGCACAGCCGAGGCGTACGGTGGCAAGTTCGAGGCGTCGTTCGACCTCGATGTCATCGCTCGTGACCCCGACCAGATGGAAGAGATGGCCGACCTGCTGATCATGTACCTCTGGGGTGAGAAGCGCTCGGTCCTGTCGGCTGAGGGGATCGAAATATCGGACGTTGGGATGGGGGGTGAATCGGAGGAAATCTACGACGAGACGGGGGACGACTACTACTATCAGGCGTCAATGAGCGTGCAGGTCCAGGCTGACTGGGAGATCCATCTGCCTCTGCCGCTCACCTTCTCACGGGTGACTCCGATGGAGAGCGAGGACCCCGACGCTGCGTCGAGAATCGTGGAGGTCCCGGACGAGCTGTTCTTCGCGACACGGCCCGTCCTGACGACCCGCAACAACGACTTTGAGAGGATAGCCTGATGCCGAAGTACACGTTTGAATGCCCTGGGTGCCAAGCCCAGTTCACCAGGACCCTCAAGATGGGGGACCATGAGGCACACCCGTGCCCCTCTTGTGGGACAGCGGCTCCGAGGTTCTGGGGGAGCGAAAGCTTCGGCTTCGGCTTCGCCCCGAGCGACTCCGCAGCTCCTGGCAATTCAGGGGTCACCAAGGACGACTACCCGACAGCCGACCACGCGGTGGGCAAGTCGGCTGAGGGTCGTTGGCAGGAGTACGACGACCGGTCCAAGGTCAAGGAGAAGGTCCGTGAGGTGGGGGACACCCACGCTCTCATCCGTCGCCACGTGACCGAGGAAGGCAAACCGGCCGTCGAATACGAGGCCGGCGGCGAGAAAGTCCTGAAATCACGGCGGCAGCTCGTGAAGGAGGCGAAAGACGCCGTTCTGCTGCCAAGTGATTCGGATGCTCGATAAACTTTCGTTTCGCCTAGATGAGTAGGACCGCGGCAACGCGGCAGATGTAAAACCAGACCCAAATCCAGAGCCAAAGATCCAGATCCAAATAGACATCCTCAACCTGCAAAGGGAAGCACCATGGCTCTTGGACCCTTCGTCACGTACGTCCCACCCGGCGTCTACACCCGGACTCTGACCGAAACCAACGCTGCCAACTTGGTAGCCGGCCTCCGTATCCCCGTCATCATTGGCGTGGGCCAGGAGGAACTGGAGCAGCCCGACCTGGAGCTAGTGCGTGGCTCGTCCGCCACCCTGGACCAGCAGATCGTCAACGAAGACGTGTCCCAGCTCTTCGTCCTCGACGAGACCAACCCCCTCAACCCGATCCTGGGTGCGGCGGATGGTGAGTCGGCGAAGTTCAGGGTACGCAACTACCCGCTGGTCGACGGCCAGGGCTTCGGTCGGACGACCAACAGCCCCCGCAGCGTGTCGGTCACCGTGGACGGTCAGCCCGTAGCCATCGGTTCCGTGCAGGGCGCGGACGGCATGGTCACCCTCCAGGTACCCCCTCCCGAGGATGCGGATGTCCGCTGCACGTACTTCTTCCACCGCGGAGACACGGCCTTCACCAACGACGTGAGCGATCAGGTCACGGCCACGCAGGCCGAGCTGATGACGCCGGGCACCGGCCCCTTCGAGGTCGTCCTCGGTGTCACCGACACCTTCTCGATCCTCGTCGATGGTGTGCAGTCCACCCTCACGCTCACGGCGGGCACCCACACGGCCACCGCCCTCAAGAGCCTCATCGACGCCGCCGGTATCTCGGGCCTCGTCCTCACCGTCTTCACGGACAACCAGGGCCTCGAACACATCAAGTTCTTCGCGGCCCAGAGCCTGGAGATCGGTGATGGGAACGCCAACGGTGCTCTCGGCTTCACCACCGGCACCGCTACCAGCCGAAACCGGTCTTTCAGGGTCTTCCAGCGGCCCATCGTGGACGGCACCGATGGCGGCATCACGACCACTGACACCAGCAAGGTTGTCGTGCTCGTCAACGGCACTCAGGTCGTGGCCGAGTCGGTCGACGGTACCAACGGTCTGGTGACTCTGCCTCTGGCCCCCTCGGCGGGCTCGACCGTGCAGATCACCTACTGGGCCAACACCTGGCAGGACACCTTCGACTACCTGCCCAACACGCTGGTCACCAACGTGACCCGCTGCGGCTTCAGCCCCGGTCGGTCGGACTACATCGAGAACAACGACTTCGTCATCTCGAACCCCAGCCCGGATGTCAGCATCATCCACTGGGGCTCCAGCTACGTCGTGGCCCCAGGCGTTCGGACGCCGGGAGCGGAGATTTTCGACGACACGCAGATTCTGCCGAGCCTCGTCGATGACCGCTACTACCTCGTCGAGTGCGAACGCATCACCGACACCACCGTGGTGCCGGCGGTGACCTCTCCCAACCAGTTCGAGCTGCCCGCGGTTCCGACCTTGGGCAACGGTCGAGACACACCCCTGGGGACGAGTCTCTACAACGCCATCTCCAACAACCGGATCGGTCTCGACACCAACCGGCCCGACCTGGTCATCGTCTACACGGGCCGTGACCTGTTCGACGCTCTCGGTCGAGCCGCTGCGACGGTCACCGAGGTGGATGCAGCCACGAGGACGGTCACTCTGGCGGATGACGTTCCGCCGGATCACGTGGCCTTCGCGACCTTCTGGTACAGCCGGCTCTCGGACAGCACGTACATCTTCACCAACAAGGTGGCGGGCTCTGTGGGCACGGGTCAGTACGAGGTCGTCTCCACGACGGGGACGGTGCTCTACCAGGTGCGCTTCGGGGTCAAGACGGGTCTCCCGGAGACGGTCCAGTGGCCTCGCGGTGTCGAGTCCACCCCTGACGCCTTCCACGATGGTGCAGGTACGCCAGTCGCTGAAGAGGTGACCGTCACCTTCGACAGCAGGGCAGCCACCAACGCGGCCTTCACCAACCTGGGTGCAGCTCCCTACTCCCTGTACGCAGGGACGAGCGACCAGTGGCGGACCACCGTCAACGGCTCGGCCTTCGTGGTCGATCTGGACACGGCTGTTCGTGGCTTCCTGGTCGGTGACCATGTCGAGGTCAACGCCTCTGACCAGATCCTCATCACGGCGGGCGTCAACGACACCCTGAACATCAACATCGACGGTCTCACGCCGGTGCAGGTGGTCCTCACTCCGGGTCTGACGGTCTTCGGGCCGGCAGCCACGGTCGGGTCGATTGCGGCTCAGATCAATGCGGCCATCGACCTCGTCGATGCCTCGGGTACCGGTGGTATCGACCTGACGGCCACGGCGCCCAACGCTCTGTGCGAGGCTTACCAGATCGGTGCGGCTGGCGGAGATGTTGTCTTCGTCATCCAGTCCTACTCGATTCCCGCCGCTCTGCCCGATGGCTTCGACCACGCGTCGAGCATCGCGGTCGAGCAGGGCACCGCAGAGGGCACCCTCGGGTACAGCACCTTCCAGGAAGCCTTGGGCACGCCCACGGCAACCACGAAGCCGGCGACCATCCAGGGCACCATCGCAGGCGACTTCAACATCACCGCAGGTGTGAACGACCAGTTCGACATCCGGGTGGACGGAATCGACTACCTGGTGACGCTCCCGTCGGGTGCCACGGTCACGGCCGCGGCGGTCGTGGCAGCCATCGTGGCCGTTCCCGGCCTCGCTGGTGTGGCCTCGGTGGGCACTTTGCTCAACCTCGACAAGGTCCGCCTGACGAGCACCTCGTTCAACGCTGGCAGCAGCGTCGAGATCCTGAGCAGCTCGACTGCTCTCGATGTCCTCGGCTTCACCTCGGGCGACCGGGCAAGCTGGACGCAGGTCACCGCCCAGGAGATCGTCAACGAGCTGATGGAAGAGGCTGGGTTCGTATCGGACGCCGTCGCCTACGTCAGCGAGATCGAGGGTCAGGACTACGTCACCACGGAGTCGCTGACGGTCGGGGCCGCGGCCTCCACCATCGTCTTCGTGGACGGTGCCAACTCGGCCTTCAACGAGCTGGCTGGTACGGACATCGTGCCAGGGGAGAGTGGGGACAACGGTCAGGATGCCACCGACATCTACACCGTCACCTCCAACAACCCGAACGGCTCGGCCGGTGAGGGTGTCCCAGGGCAGACCTACACGGATGCTCAGACGGGGCTCCGCTTCTCGATCCTGCCGTCGCTCACGGGCAACTACACGGCAACCGGCAGCTTCACCATGACGGTCTCTCCGACCTTCGAGGTGACTCCGGCGGTTCCGTGGTTGGCCATCGGCGGTTTGGAGGTCATCGTCACCGACACGGTCGGGGTCGGGGTCAACGACTCGGCCACGGTCCAGACGTTCGATCCGAGCGGCCTGGAGCCGGCCATCGGCGACTTCTACTTCATCACCTACGACTACCGGAAGCAGAACTTCGACACGAGGCTCTTCCAGCAGTTCAAGACCATCGAGGCGAACTTCGGCCCGCTCAACAGCGAGAACCGAGTCACCTTGGCGTCGTACCTGGCCATCCTCAACGGGGCTGTCCTGGTCGGCATCAAGCAGGTCTTGAAGGTGGTCAACACCAACCAGGCGTCACCGCAGAGCTTCATCGACGCCATCGCAGAGCTGGCGACCCCGCTTCCTGGCGGGATCAAGCCGGACATCCTGGTGCCGTTGGCGACCGACACGTCGGTCTACAGCTTCCTGCTCCAGCACTGCGAGACGCAGAGCAACATCCGCAACCAGGCTGAGAGGATGGGCTTCATCGGATTCGCGTCCGGGACGAGCCCAACCTCTGCGGCGGCCATCGTCAGGAGCCTCCAGTCCAACCGCATCATCGCCTCCTACCCGGACTCGGCGGTCGTCACCTTGACCAACGAGCTGGGTGAGAGCTTCGAGACGCTGGTGGACGGGACCTTCATCGCAGCGGCCTTGTCCGGCATGGCGGTGAGCCCCTCCATCGACGTGGCCACCCCGTACACCCGTCGCCAGATGCTGGGCTTCACCCGGCTCCAACGACAGCTCGATCCCATCGAGGCCAACCAGACGGCCGTCGCTGGCATCACGCTGTTCGAGGACCTGGACCCGATCATCCGGATCCGCCAGGGCCTGACGACCGACATGAACACCCTGCTCACACGGCTGCCCACGGTGACCCAGATCGCCGACTTCGTGCAGCAGCAGAGCCGGCAGGTCCTCGACTCCTTCGTCGGGACCAAGTTCCTGTCGAGCCGGGTCAACGAGGTCGAGGTCAGCATGACAGCGCTGTTCAAGGCGCTGGTGCAGGCCGAGATCGTCGGGGCCTTCACGGGTGTGGCTGCCGAGGTCGACGCGGATGACCCGACCATCCTCCGCTTCGAGGCGTTCTACCAGCCCATCTTCCCGCTGCTCTACCTGGTGCTGACCTTCAACCTGCGAGCCAGCGTCTAGCGGCTCGTCCTCACCTCCCCATAGGGGACGGCGAACGCCACGGGGCCAAGTGCTTCGTGGCGTTTGCTTTTTTGCGTCGGCCACAGGTGTATAAAGGGGAAACACAACCCCAAGGAGGTCCCCATGGCAAAGTCACTCACGAAGTCCCAGTTGCTGTCCGAGGTCGCTGAGCGTTCCGGTATCACCAAGAAGCAGGTCGGTGAGGTCCTCGACGCCCTTCGTGACGTGGTGGTCGAGCAGCTCAAGGGGAAGGTCCCTGTGACGCTCCCTGGCCTGCTCAAGCTCACCTTGAAGGACAAGCCGGCCACCGAGGCCCGGCCCGGCAAGAACCCCTTCACGGGCGAGGACATCATGATCAAGGCCAAGCCCGCGTTCAAGGCGGTCAAGGCCCTGCCGCTGAAGGCCCTCAAGGACGCGGTGGCGTAATCCCCTTGTCGGGCGGGTAAGGTGATGCTCGACGTATCCACACTCTACTGGGACCCCGCAGGCCCCTACTACATCTACGGCCGGGCCACATCGGAGCTGGAGGACACTCCAGCCACAAGGCACGACGGGCTAGGCCCTCTCATGCTGGTGGTGCCCACATCCTTCGTGGTCATGCACCTACCCGAAAGCTCGGCGGTGGATGCTGTCTGGGAGGGTGTGGCCCAGAGCACGGCCACCTTCGAGGGTGACCAGGGACCCCTGGCAGCCGCATGGCTGCGGGGGCCTGGCTTGTACCGGGTGCAGGCGGGGAGTGAGACACTCTTCATCTACACGATGCCCCTGCCAGACAAGTGGCAGGTTTTCTTGGTCAAGGACGAAGAGGCGGGTCGAGCTTCCCTACCTAGCGACATGCCGGTCAACGGGCAGGCGTTCGTCGAGGTCCCCTCCGTATTGGAACTGGTGCCCTGATGCCTCTCTACTCGAAACAAGGCTTGCAGATCGACGGCCTTCGTCCCGTGCTCGCCAGTGGTCTTTGTGTTGATGGTGGTCAAGAGGACTTCGCCAACAGCCTTCTTTCTGGTCGTTGGCTTGGTGGCCTCGTGACGTTCCGGAAGAAGCTCTGGACGGACGATACTTCGTTCGCCCCCAACACCCAAAACAACGAGCAGATCATCCAACTCCCCTCGTCTCCGAGTTGGGGCTTCTACCCTTTCGAGGCGATCGTTCAAGCCAAGACCGACGTAGGGAGTTCTCCCGGAGGGAGCGTCGGATTCTCTCTGGGTACTGATGAGGTCCCAGGCTGGGACAACATTTTCGCTGGACCTTCCACCACCCCCGCGTGGCCCCCAGAGGTGTTCACTTGGAGAGCCAGCGGTCCTTTCTACGGAAGTGCCCCCGGTATCGGTGGTCAGCCCCTCACTCGGACGTATCGAGAGATTCGTTTGAAGATGGACAACGCCGGGTTCTTGACCCTCAACAATAGCCCCATCGTGGTCGTTGTGATGGGCTATCTCATCCCGGACGCCACCAACGCCTCTGCTTAGGTCCATCATGCCTCGTTTCGACGCACCTGCCACACTCTCGACTGGACTTGACGGCTTCCTGATGGAGGATGCTTCAACTGTCGCCCTTGAGGACTTCGATAACTCGGAGCACTCGGGGCGATGGAGTGGGGGTCTCATCACCATCAGCCGTACGCTTCACGACATTAGCCCCTACGGTGACACCATCATCGACTTCACTCTGCTGGATTGGCCAGCGAGCCCTAACTGGAAGTTTCTGGTCCAGGGTTTCAACGTGTGGGGTACTGTCAACTGGGCGTCCGGCAGCCCTATCCTCAGTCTGCGGACTGCCGGTGCCACGAACATCTCGATCCCCCTGTCCTTCTCGTCGGGCTCGAAGACCATGTGGGGCCTACTCGACGCTCACTATAACGGAGGGGTGCTTCGTGGTCTCATCCTCGACAGTGGTGACGGTGACATCCTTCTCAACTTCTGGGCGGGTACCAGTGGGGCGCTGACGGGCAACATGAGCTTCTCAATCTGGGGCGTCCCTATCCCTGACGTTGAGGACTCGACCTCGTAGGAGAACTCAATGCCGCGCTACACAGGACCAGTCGAGATCGGCGACGGTGCTCGCTTGTACCTAGACCAAGGGGCCATCCCCGAGGCTTGGGCGGAAGACCCTCTAACCAGCAGGCTCGGAGGTCGGTGGATCAGCTCGGGTTTCTGCATCAGAAAGACCTGGCCCGACATCGGTCCTGCTGGTGAAAACTGGCCTCAGAGCACCCTGAACACCACCCTTGCTCAAATGACAGGGGTGGGGCCTTGGAACCGCCACGCTCTCATCGTCACCTCAGCACACATCTGGTGCAACGTCGGCGGGACGGGTACCTTCGATATTGGTTGTGGCACAGACAACCCCTCCCCTGTTGCTCTCAACATCATCAATCACACTACGCTCGCGGCAGGAGTAGAGCACAACTTGGCTTGGAGTACCGTATTTGACCCCTCCTTCGAGCGAGGGCGCCTGGTGTCCAATGCTGCGGGCTACCAGATTCTGCGGCTACGGTGGAATGGGACAAGCCTTACCACAGGCCCCACAGGAGCAGTGTCGATCTCGGTCTTTGGGGTCGTAGTCCCCGATCCCGACGCCTCTGACTCCTGAACCGGTGTAGGTATCTATTTGTCCCCTGCGAGAACCAAGATGGATGCACAGCAAGACCTACGCCAAGCCGCCGAGGACTTCCGTCGTCACGTGGCCGTCAACGACGATGACGACGATGAGAGCCCGGCGGGCGAGTTCAAGGCCGCTGAGTACATCATCTTCGCTCTCGCCCTCGATGTGTACACTCGGCACCTGGAAGAGACGATCGAGTTCTACCTCGCCCGAAAGACTGAGCGATTGAACCTCGCCTTGGAGGGAAAGAGCGACGAGGACCCGCATCAGCTAGAGCTGGAGATCAGCGAGCTGGAGAAGCACGCGGAGAACCCGACCGACAAGGTCGTCAAGGTCGGCGTCAACCTACTCAAGCGTCTCGACAGGGACATCGACACCTTCCACCGCTTCATGGCCGACAACCTCCCTGGCAAGCCTCAGCAGGCGATGCTGAAGCGGACCCTCCGGAAGCCAGCTCGTAGCTCTGAGGGAGCTGGCCTTCGAGCCCAGGGGCTCAAGGACCTGCTGGGCATCGGCGGTTCCAAGACGATCGACGGGCTCTTCGACACGGCACAGTCCCGCAAGCAGATCAAGAAGGCCATCGTGGCCTCGAAGACCTCCGACGGGGATGCGGCCCTCGACCTGTTCGCGGCCATGCTC
>Ga0164310_10002002_pt1 | contig 11664 bp, 10 predicted proteins | sample GuaBasSedimGuay1_FD_121795 | JGI IMG/M metagenome (GOLD analysis project Ga0164310, IMG submission 121795) | Subseafloor sediment microbial communities from Guaymas Basin, Gulf of California, Mexico - Guay1, Core 4569-9, 0-3 cm | ecosystem: Environmental > Aquatic > Marine > Hydrothermal vents... | reverse complement strand
GTCTATGGCTCCCGTTTCCTGAGCGGAGGCGGGGAGAAAATGCTCTCTTTGCACCGCATTGGCAACCGTTTCCTCACTGCCATCACTAACCTGCTCTATGGCTCGTCCCTCAGCGATATGGAAACGTGCTACAAGGTCTTCAGGACCAAGCTCATCAGAGCTATTCCCCTTCATTCCAATCGGTTCGAGATTGAGCCTGAGATAACGGCCAAGATTTTAAAGCGGGGCTATAAAATATTGGAGGTACCCATTTCCTACAGGGGACGAGAATTTCACGAGGGCAAGAAGATTTCCTGGAAGGACGGTTTCGGTGCCCTGTGGACGTTGTTAAAATACCGGTTTGTGGAATAAAGCTTGGGGACAAGGCTATGGCAACCCTCTTACCCACTGGTAAGCTGGACCCCGAATTGCTAAAGGTGCTTTTAGAACGATATACCTCGAAGGACGAGAGAGTGGTGGTGGGGGCTGGGTTCGGTGAGGATGCAGCGGTAATAGATATGGGCTCCGGCTACCTGGTGGTTAAAAGTGATCCCATAACCTTCGCCACAGACCTCATAGGCTGGTATGCCGTCCATGTTAATGCCAACGATGTAGCCGTGATGGGCGCAAAGCCCCGATGGATGCTGTGCACAGTGCTTCTGCCCCAGGGCCAAGCCACGCCAGAGATGGCCGATGCCATTTTCGCTCAGGTAGCCGAGGCGGCAGGGAAGCTCGGGATTAGCATCATCGGAGGACACACCGAAGTCACCTATGACCTCAACAGGCCCATAGTAGTGGGGCATATCCTCGGGGAGGTGGACAAAGATAAGCTGGTCACCACCGCCGGTGCCAAAGAGGGGGATGATGTAATCCTGGTCAAAGGCATCCCCATCGAGGGCACATCCATAATCGCCCGGGAGAAAGAAGAGGAACTAAGACGGCGTGGCTATGAGGAAGAATTCATCGAGAAAGCCAAAAGCTTCCTCTTCGACCCTGGCATCAGCGTGGTGGAAGCAGCTCTCCTGGCGGTGGACACGGCCCCCATCCACTCGATGCATGACCCCACAGAAGGGGGGCTGGCTATGGGCCTATATGAAGTGGCCGAGGCGGCTGGGGTAGGGTTACTGATAGACAGGGAAGCCGTTGAGGTGCTTCCCGAAGGGCAGCGCTTATGCAATGAATTTGGCTTAGACCCATTAGGCACCATTGCTTCCGGAGCATTGGTTATAACCCTGGCGCCTGAACACACCCCATTGCTGTTGGAAGCTTACCGTGAGAAGGGCATAAGCTGCAAAGTTATCGGTAAAGTCTTGAGCAAGGCTGAGGGTCAATGGCTAAAGGAAGGCAAGAAACTTAAAACTCTAAAGCCCTTCCCCCAGGACGAAATTACAAAGCTCTTCTCCTAAAACCTTTGCTGAACTTTAGCCTTCTCGTCTTTCCGGGACTAGCTATCCGACACTTTTGCCCTGAATACCAGGTTCAGGGCGATTAAGGGTGCTGATGCTCCTTGAAGTTTGGCTTTTCAGGACGCTGGGGTTTCCCCAGGGCACGAGGCCCTGGGTTCGGGGGCTTGCTGATCCTCCCCCAGCACAAGGCTGGGGGTATCAGGATGCCGCTTCGATTAAGTGTGGAGCTACCGAATGCTAAGAGAACTCTGGAATAAGATATACGAGTTTTACCTGGTGGTCAAATACAGCCTGGTGGCAGAAAGGGCAGGTTTTTCCCGACGCTCCTTCCCTAGGAAGCGGGGTTTCATCATCATCCAGATAGATGCCCTGGCTTATGATTATCTGGTGAAAGCCCTTCAATGGGGTTATATGCCCTTCTTGAAGCGGCTCCTGAAACGAGGGGAATACAAGCTCTCCCTCTGGGATTGTGGGCTGCCCAGCACCACCCCTGCGGTTCAGGCTGGGCTCCTTTTCGGAAACAGCTTTGACATCTGCGGGTTCCGGTGGTATGAGAAGGATACAGGGTTAAGGGTAGAGGGCAAAAACCCTCAGTCCATCCAGGCTATCCAGTGCAGGGTGGCAGAAAATAATGAAGGGCTGTTGAGAGGGGGGTCCAGTTACTTCAGTATGCTCGATGGCGGTGCCTCCCTTTCCCTCTTTACCCTTGGGGCCATCAATAGAACCCATCTGTTCCAGAGCCTCCGGGGGACAGGGGTGATGGTTCTCTTCTTATTGCACCCCTGGCGGGTAATACGGGTTATAGGGCTCTCGTTGTGGGAATACCTCCGCACAAACTTGAGAGTGGCCCTCTATTCCCTCATCCCTTCCCTCCGGCCCGAATTCAATTTGGTCAGGCCCTTGGGCAATATCCTGGTCAATGTGGTCTTCAGGGAGATGCAAACTTACGCCTGCCTCGTGGATATTTACAGGGGCATTCCCGCCATCTACACCAATTATTACGGCTATGATGAAATAGCCCATCAGACGGGGACAACCAGCGGTGAGGCATTCAGGGTGCTCAAAGGGATAGACAAGCAGATAAAGCAGATTGTGATGATGTGTTCCAGGGAGGGCTTCAAGCATTACGACATTTTCATCCTCTCTGACCACGGGATGGCTCCCTCCCTGCCTTTTAAGAAAGCCTTCGGTTACACGCTGGGGGAATTCATCTCTGCAAACTTGGGCGAAGAAACATCTATGGAGGAAGCCAGGGAACCTGAAAAACCCTCAGAAACAGGCATCAGGATGCTGTTAAGGGAGGTAGAAAACGTGGAAGGGCGGGTTTCCCGGGCCGGACTCCGGATGATAAGGTTTCTGAAACGAATGCTGATGAAACACATCACTTTTGAGGAAGCCCCCTCACCTCCCGAAAGCGATGACAGGGTGGTGGTGAGCTGCTCAGGCCCCCTGGCTCACATTTACTTCACCCGTTATAGACGGAAGCTCAACCTAAGCGAGATAACCCGCCTTTACCCCGGACTGGTAGAAAAACTCGTGGAACACCCGGGGGTAGGGCTGGTGGCGGCGAAGGAAGGAAATGAAGTCTATGTGTTCTCTAAAAAGGGCTCTTTTGCTTTGGGAGAAAAGGGGGCAAAGGGGGATTTTACCCTTTTGGAACCCTTTGGCGACCCGGAAATCCTCGGGCAGGAGATAAAGCGACTGGCCTCATTCCCTCATAGCGGGGACATCATAGTGTTTGGAGCTTTGGACAGCAAGAGAGGGGTGGTAACTTTCGAAGACCAGAAGGCAACTCACGGAGGACTAGGGGGGGCACAGACACGGGCTTTCATCATCTATCCCGCCTATCTGCCACTGCGCATAACCCCATATACAAGGGCTGAGGATTTGTACCATTTCTTCAAAGATTACTATCGCCCTTCCCCGAAGGAAGCAATCCTGGAGGAAGAGATAGCAGCTATCCCTGCCACCCTTCAATCCGGTTCACCCCGCTATAGATGAGAAATCCCCCGCCCCTCGCATATCCCACGAGGGTGATGCCCCATTTTCGGGCCAGCTCCACAGCCAGAACGGTAGCCGAGGTCCGGGACACGATAAATGGCACCCCCATCCGTGCCGCTTTCGCCAGCATTTCGGAGGAGATGCGCCCAGTGGTGAGGATGAGTTTCCCTTCGGTGGGTATGCCCTTGAGCAAACAGTAACCCTTAAGCTTATCCAAGGTATTATGTCGCCCAATATCCTCAGCAACCCATAATAGCCCCTTCCCATCACTGATTCCCGAAGTATGTATGCCACCGGCAACCCGGTAATGAAGGGCCTTCCTGTAAAGCTCTTCCATCAGGGCAAAGATTTGCTGGGGGGCAAGACAAGGGCCTGGGCCAAATTGATAATCCCCCTTGGAAACATCCATATAAGTTAACCCCTTCCCACACCCCGATACTATGACCTGGTGAGCAGGCAGGCTCACCTCCTCACGAAGGCGTGCTTCTATTTCCCTCTCCTCATCGCAAACCCTTAAGAGCAACACGTCATCCATACCCGAGATGAATCCTTCCAGGTAGAGGAAGCCAAGGGCTAGCTCCTTCAGGTTCTCCGGCGTGCACAGCAACGTCACCAGTTCTTTACCATTCACCCTGATGGTCACGGGGGCCTCTGCGGGGACAGGTTTATGGATTTCGGTGAAAGCATCAGGGCTGGTGTACTCCGTGAAGGCGAGTTCCTTTAATACCATTGACGGCTCGCACCTCCAGAAAGCATTAGGAGCCCGTGACTTTAGCGAATTCCATTTAATACAGGGTAAAAAGCAACTTTCCCAGGGAAGAGGGGGAATTCCCTAGCCCGGACTAGCTACCAGGCACCTCATAATGTGGGAAGAACGAGAGGAGATCACTTGTACCGGTAAACTATGCGGCCCCGGGTCAAATCATAGGGTGAAAGTTCCACCTTCACCCTATCACCTACCAGCACCCGTATGTAATACATCCGCATCTTGCCGGAAATGTGAGCCAGGACCTCATGTCCGGTATCGAGTTTAACCCGAAACATAGCATTGGGCAAAGCCTCTGTTACCGTGCCGTCAACCTCTATTACCTCTTTCTTCTTCTTAGGATGCTTCTCCTTCTTTGGGCTCATAGCTCCTCCTTAAGAAGGATTTTTAACGAAAAGATTTTCGCTCATATTGGCATAGGCGACGATTAACCTCTTTCTAAGGAGCGCTGTTTTGCTGCGTTTCCCAAGATGAGCAAAGATTTTCAACTTCTGCTTCGTTATCCCGAACAACTAAATAAGCCCTGAGGTTTTCGTCATATCGGACGTAACCGTGCTCCTCCAGATATTCCATAAGGCGAGCCGCCCTGGGGTAGCCGAGGTGCAGCTTGCGCTGGAGCAGGGAGATGGAAACCCGCTGATATGATTTCAGAAGCTCCAGGGCTTCCCCTGTGAGCTCATCCTCCTTCTCTTCCTCCAAGAGGCCCTCCCAAGGGAACCCTTTAATTTCCTCGGCAGCCAATGGCCTTTTCTCCCGCCAGTAATCTACCACCCTTTTTATCTCTTTAGCTGAGACATAGCAGCCCTGAAGCCTGATAGGAGTTGGCTGGTCAGGAGGCAGGAAGAGCATATCCCCCCGGCCTAAGAGCCTCTCCGCCCCGGCCATATCCAAGATTACCCGGGAATCCACCTGGCTGGTAACAGCAAAGCTGATGCGGGCGGGGAAATTGGCCTTTATCAACCCGGTGATGACATCAACGCTGGGCCGTTGAGTAGCCAGCACGAGATGGATTCCCGTGGCCCGGGATAGCTGGGCCAGCCTTGTCAGCTTCCTCTCAGCTTCATCGGGAGCAGCTATCATTATATCCGCCAGCTCATCTATTATGAGGGCTATGTACGGCAAAGGCTCCTTGCCTTTGGCCCGGGCCTTGGAGTTATAATCCTCCAAGTGTCGGGCCTTCATCTTGGCAAATTCATCGTACCTCTCTTCCATCATCTTCACCAGCCAGGTCAGGGCACCAATGGCGTCCTTCACCTCCATTACCACCGGTGCTAAGAGGTGGGGAAGGCCATTGAAATGCGCTAACTCCACTCGTTTTGGGTCTACCAAGAGCAACCGGAGCCTTTCAGGGGGATTCTGCATAACCAGACAGGTGACGATGGAGTTTATGCAAACGCTTTTCCCCGACCCGGTAGCCCCGGCTATTAGCAGATGAGGCATAGCCGTTAAATCGGCCACCACGGGCTGACCCGACACCCCTTTACCCAATGCCAGCTTGAGGGGGGATTTCACCTCCCTGAATTCCTTGCTCTCCATCACCTCCCGCAATGATACCAGGGACGGTTCATCGTTGGGCACCTCTATGCCTACGTATGGACGGCCAGGAACGGGAGCTTCAATCCGTATCGGTGAGGCAGCCAGGGCCAGGGCCAGGTCATCGGCCAGGGCCACTATCTTGGAGACCCGGACCTTCGTCCGGCGGAGCTTGCCATCCCTCCCCACCCGCTCTATGTAGCCAGGCTCAACGCCAAACTGGGTCACCACGGGCCCCCGGTTGATGGCAACTATCCGGGCAGGGATGTTAAAGCTGGCAAGGGTCCTCTCTAGGATTTCGGCCTTATAGCGGATGTCCACGCTGTTGTATTTGCTATGGGGGTAGAAGTCGAGCAGGCTTAAAGGGGGCAGCCCCTTGCGCCTTTTCGATGGGGCTGCGGGTTTGGAAGGGGTCACCTGGGTGGGAACAGCTGGCCCCGCTTCAGGGGCTTTTCGGGGGCGTTTGCTGGTCGGAGCCTGGGCTTTCTTCCTCTTTGGCCGGGGCTTGGAGGTTGAAGGCCGGGCGCTCGCCGGGATGCCTACACTCCACCGGGGCCTGACAATCAGGGCTATCCCCAGCAGGAGGAAGAAGAGGAGCACCATACCGGCCCCGGCTTTCCCCGCTATGCCCCGCAGGAGGCTGGCTATTGCCCAGCCGACATAGCCCCCTCCCTTGCCCTGATAAGCCAGAGTAAGAGGGTCGGGGGTGGGCCAAAAGAGGTGGACTAAGGCCAGCAATGCCAGGAGTGAAAGCTCCGTCCCGGCCACAATGTTCCAAGGCATCTGTCGTGAGGGGTCAAGGTTGCTCCAGAGGCCCAACACCCCCCATCCTATCAACAGCAGAGCCACCGGCACGGCTCCAAGGCCGAAGAGGAAGAGCAAAAGGGAACCAAGCCATCCGGTGAAAATCCCCCTTGAAAGGGGTGTAAGGCCCATTAGGGCCAGCAATCCCACCGCCACGAGGAAAGCTGGACTCCACTGGAGCCATTTGTTTTGGGAAGATTCCCTGACCTCATCCTGATTACGCCCGCTCATTCTTATCACCTAAGGCGTTGGGCACCCTCCTCATACTGAGCCCAAGGTGCCGCCCTTTCTCATCCACTTCTATCACCTGTACCATAACCTCGTCGCCTTCGTTAACCACGTTGCGGGGGTGTATGAAATTCCCTTCGGCTAACTCCGAGATGTGCACCAGCCCTTCTAAGCCCTTTTCCACCTCCACGAAAGCCCCGAAGTCCACCACGTTGGTAACCACGCCCTTAAGCACCTGCCCCACCTGATAGCGGCTCTCCAGGCCAATCCAGGGGTCTGGTTGGAGGCGCTTTATGCTAAGGGCTATCTTACGTTCTTCCTTGTTGACATCAATGACATAGACTTTCACCTCCTGACCGGGCTTGAGGACCTGAGCGGGATGCTCGACCCGGCTCCACGAGATTTCCGATACGTGCACCAAACCCTCGATGCCCCCTATGTCCACGAAGACGCCGAAGGGGCGGATGTTAGTAACCGTACCTTCAAGCACCTGACCGGGCTGGATGCTTTCGAGCAATTCCTCCCCTCGGGAATCAACAAGGGCCTCCCGCTCCGAGAAGACCAGCCGATTGCGGCTTCTATCCAATTCAATTATCTTAACGGGCAATTTCTCACCTACGCACTGAGCCATAAAGGAAAGCCGGTCTTCCGGAGATAAACCATAAGGGATGAAGGAGAGATGGGACAGAGGCACGAAGCCTTTCAGGTTGTTGAATTGCACAAGCAATCCCCCCCGGTTGTAACCTATGACGGGCACCTCCAGCGTTTCCTGGGTTTGGAAATACCTCTCGGCCTGTGCCCAATCCTCGTCCAGGTCCTCCACTGAAGCGGGCTCCTGTTCCTTGCCTTTTGCTTCAAACCCCGAAAATCCTAATTCCTCCGGTGGAGGAGCTTCAGGGGGGGATTCCCCCTGCTCGAGAATGGCTTTCCAGTAATCCTCCTCCAGCGGTTCCTCCCAGATTTTCTTCCCTTCACTTTCCTGTGTCAGCATAGGCCTCCCTCCGTTCCATTTCTGCCAGGATTTTCGTCACCTGCTCTATGGCTATCCTCTGCTTACGGTAAAGGTCAGATTCGCTTATGGCCAGCCGGTTAGCGATTTCCCTGGGACGTTTGCCCTGGATGAACCGCATATCCAAGATGTTGTAGAGCAACCACTCCAGGGAACTATCCGGATACTCGCCTTCGGGCTTGAGGGCTTCAATGGCCTCCCTCAGCACAGCCCTGAGGGCCTTGGTCGGGTTGCCCCCGTACTCTTTCATCGCCTTCTCCACTATGCGGAGCTTGATGAGGGGGCTTTTAGTAAGCTTGGGGCCACCCCAGTAATGGGCAAGGGCCTCCTTAACCCACTTCCGGTACTCAGGGCTGCTCAAGTCAGCCAGGACCTCAGGGCTTTGCGCAGGTGCCGAATAAGGGGTGGCACGCCAGCGCTGGATGCGTTCAATCTCAGGTATTATGTGCCGGAGGGCTTCAAATACCCGCTGCTGGAGAAGCCGGTCTTCCAGAGCTACCGAGACCCTGTGAATCAAGCTCTTAAACACCTCAACCTCTTCCAGAGTCAGCTCCGTATCCTCAGCAGGGGAATCTAAAGCCAATATCCCCAGCAAGTCACCCCCCGAACTCCTGAGAGGTATCAGCCAGAACCCCCGGTTGTAAACACGCAGGTCCTCATCCAGATGGATACTACCTTCATCAGAGCTCAACGTCTCTCGGAGAGATGAGACATCCAATCCGGAGAAAATCTCATTTATCTGAAGCAAGGGGCCACATTTCGCTTCGAGCATCAGGTTGGAACCTTGAATGAGCCCCACAAACCCCCAATGGACTTTCATAAATTCGCAGAGGGCTACCAGTACGCTTTCCAAGAACTGTTGGAGGTCGGTGGTGGTGAGGAGGCGTTCATCCAACTCCTGAATCCAGGCTACTTCGTCTTTATCCCGGCTGTAAATGATGCGGTCTATGAAAGGCTTGGCCTTGTTTATGGAAATCTGAAGCACTACGATCAACCCTACTACGGCGAAAACGATGACCGTATCCCTGGGCAGGCCCAGGATTTGGTCCACGTTGGAAAGCAGCAGGATAACTCCTATCACACACAGGCCCACGAACGGCCCTCGGAGGAGATAATGGATGAGGCGATGCTTTATCACCCGGTCGGGGGTGAGGACACCGTAGTAAGCGACTGTGTAGGCCATAACCACCAGCATCAGGGCCACCGTGAGGTTGCCGACCACCGATAGGAAGAGCACCAGTGGGGCAGAAAAGATAGCAGCCGTTTTGGAGATGAGGAGGTAAGGGAAGACGCCTAGCCCCGGGCCTATGAAAGCCACCATAAGGTAGGTCATCCGCCTACGGGTGGTAGAGGTAAGGGCTTTTTGCCGTGCCCGGTACAGGCTGTAGAGGCTGGCTCCATAAGCAAGGATGAAGAAGCAAGTAAAAAGGGGGAAAATAGGTCCCGGAGCCAAGTATACCAGCCCCTCACTGAAATGGCCATCGTAGACCAAGACATCGCTCAGGAGGGCTAGGACACAGAACAGCAGGCCTAAAATGTAAGCGCCTATCACCAGCCAACGCCGTATCAAGGAGAGAGAATTAACCGTGCGCAGAAGGGCATCGGAGAAATGCAGATAAGCAGCGGGGATAAAGGCTATGCCCAACCATTGCAGGCGCAACCACATCAGGGCTGCTTCAATGGATTTCACCTTGGGTATTACCACGTCGCCAGCATAGACCAGGATGACAAACGTCATCATAGCACAGAAAGCTCGGGCCACGGGGTTGGCGAAGTTATAGGTGGCTATGTAGGCGAGCAGAGAGAAAGCCACAAGCACAATGCCCGAGGAGATAATGAAATTGCTCAAAGTCAAAATATCGCTGCCGGTCATCCTCCTCTCCGGAGCGGATTCACGTTCTTGCCTATTTTAGCATTTTTAGACAGAATAGGCAAGAGAAGGTGAAACCAATCACAATGGCGGAATTTGACACCCCTACCTTACCGTGATAGTATTAGGGAGGGGAGAGCATATCTTAGGAGGGACATTGTGAATTGGAAACGACTTATGCCTTGCCTGCTGCTGTTGGCATTTCTTGCCTCCTGTGCTATAGCCCCATCCAGGTCACCCACCGTTACGCCTTCAGCTCAGAAGACCACTCTGCCACCCACCTCTATGCCTTCCGGTGAAATCGCCAAAGTTGTGGAAGTGATAGACGGTGATACGATTAAGGTGGAAATTGATGGCCGCATTTACACCGTCCGCTACATAGGCATTGATACCCCGGAGCTTCATCACCCTCAAAAGCCCGTGGAATACTTTGCCCGAGAAGCATACGAGAAAAATAAGGAGCTTGTGGAAGGCAAAACCGTCATCTTGGAAAAGGATGTTTCGGAGACGGACAGGTATGGGAGGCTCCTCAGATATGTTTACGTTGATGGCCTCTTCGTGAACGCCTACCTTGTAGAACAGGGATATGCCCGTGCGGTTACCTTCCCACCGGACGTAAAATATGCTGACCTTTTCAGGCGGCTCGAGAAAGAGGCCAGGGAAGCAGGACGGGGCCTTTGGGCATTATCTCCTGCCCCTGGGCAACCCTTGCAGATTGTAGTAAACCCGGCTTGCTCTCAGTTTGATGCCCCGGGTAACGATAATCATAACAAAGTGGAAGAATATGTGTGCTTCACCAATGAGGGGGAAAGTCCCGTAGATATGAGCAGGTGGATTCTCCGCAACAAGAAAGGGCACACCTTCACTTTCCCCAACTTTGTGCTCTCCCCGGGGGCAAGCGTAAGGGTGCATACTGGATGCGGAACCAACACGAGGACAGACCTTTACTGGTGCAAGAGAGGGGGAGCGGTGTGGAATAACAAGGGGGATACCGTGTCCCTCCTGGATTCGCAAGGCAATCCGATAGCCACGTACTCATATTAAAAGCACGAAAGGAAGGGGCTATTTCTTCGACGGCAACGAAGTCGCCGTCGAAGATATAACTTTCCCTTAAGAATCCCCGTTTGGGGCTGGGATTAGCCCGTTTTTAACCCTTTGACGGATGTAAGGAGATGTGATATATTAAGGGGCACAATAGGCTATGGCCCCTTTGAAGCTGTGTTATCCACCAGATTCGAGTGGGAGCAGGAGATATGCTGGAGAAGGAAGTGGGTGAGCTTCTCAGGAAGCACCGGCTGACCTTGGCCACGGCTGAATCGTGCACGGGAGGGCTCCTCTCGCATCGCATAACCAATGTGCCCGGTAGCTCCGATTATTTCATAGGTGGAGTGGTGGCTTATTCCAATCAGGTTAAGAAGGATTTGCTGGGCGTGAGAGATGAAACCCTCCGCAGTGTAGGAGCGGTAAGCGAGGAAACAGCCCTTCAAATGGCCAGAGGCGTGCGGGAGCGCCTTAAGGCTGATATAGGCATCGGCATTACCGGTATCGCAGGCCCTGGAGGAGGCACCCCCGCCAAACCCGTGGGCCTGGTTTACGTAGCAATTTCGGCTCCCGATTACGAGAGGTGCGAGCGTTTCCTATGGCACGAAGATAGAGAGGGAAACAAGAGGCTTTCTTCCGAAGCAGCTTTGGAAATGCTGCATCGGTATTTAAAACTAGCCCGGCGCTGAACGATGCTCTTTTTGGCATAGCCGCCGACAGAAGGGCTGGGAGCTTAAAGCTCCCGGCTGAGCAGAGAAAGGGCGCTTCCAGCGCCCTAAACAGCCCGCTTCCAGCGGGCTTTCACTGCTCAGGCCGGGGCTTTTAGCCCTGGCCCAGGCTTGACCCCAGCCCTGTTGGGTTCTCCAATATGAGCGATGGCGTTTTGGCATCAAAGGAATGCCTCCGAAGCAGGGATATTTATTAAGGGAAGTTATTTCTTCGACGGCAGCGAAGCTGCCGTCGAAGAAATAACTCCCTCCTCTTCGTGCAATCTTGTAAACAAGAGTGAAATGCAAGGCTATTATAT
>Ga0164310_10002001_pt1 | contig 11675 bp, 10 predicted proteins | sample GuaBasSedimGuay1_FD_121795 | JGI IMG/M metagenome (GOLD analysis project Ga0164310, IMG submission 121795) | Subseafloor sediment microbial communities from Guaymas Basin, Gulf of California, Mexico - Guay1, Core 4569-9, 0-3 cm | ecosystem: Environmental > Aquatic > Marine > Hydrothermal vents... | reverse complement strand
GGATTGTTATGAACACGGTAGGGTTTTTATGCAAGAAATCGGTGATATTGTCAGTTGGCGGCATGAGGCTACAGAAGAGATTAACCGGGAATACGAGAAACGAGTCCAGGAAGTTCTGGAAAGGTGGCGTAAACACATAGAGGAAGGGTCACTTGGCGAGAGTGTCGAGCAGGGCTAACCATTTCGCTAATTGTTCGATTAACTTTTCAACACCTTCCCGACCGATGCGATGAACGGAAATCAAATCGGCATGGTCTGCCACGACACTATAAGTCCAGCCCGATGGTGTATCATTCGACTCGATATCACAGCTTCTGGTGACAAACCTCATAAGAGATCCGGTAGGGGTAATAACCCAAACCTCACCTTTATCCGTGCGAGTGGCGACTGACATGACCTATAACCCTCGTGCCCTTGCTAAGAAATACTCTCAGAGTTTTGACATGCTTAATAAAGATTATATTAGATCAATTGGACTATTGTCAACTTCACCGATATTTAACGTTTAGGCCATTTCAGAATTAGAGTGACTTTCTTGCATTGCCCTTCGCTATCATACTCTATTCGTTCAACGAACTCGAAATTCGGTTCGAATACTTCCCTTAACACAGGCATAAGCTTCTCGTGTCTCTTATCTACTTCGCTGATCATTTTTCAACCTCTCTGCTATTAGAATTAGATAATCTAGCCTATATGAGAATATGCGTCTAACATAGGTTTTAGTTTCCCCTGGCAACTGTTCAAACCAGTTATGATGCCTGAGTTTTCTTTTCACTCTACCTTGTCCAGCATTGTAGGATGCCATTACCAGAGCATCTAGTAACCCTTGCGTGTATCCGTCTTTTCCCCGCCAGTATTGATACAGCCATGCATCATAATATGTCCCTATAGCAATATTGATCTCTGGATCGATCAACACCACCGGATTAAATTTCAACCATTTGGCTGTTTGAGGCATGATCTGCATCAACCCCATAGCACCGGCAGGTGAAATAGCGTCTGGTTGGAAATTGCTTTCAGCCTTAATTTGGGCGGAAACCAGAACAGGATCTAAGTCTTTCTCGGCACACTCAGCCGAGATTAGGGTGAAATAGGGGATGATGCTTATAAGTATAGCTTTAAAGACCTCGTTCAATCGAGCTCACCTTTCACCAATCATTTCAATGTCTAGACAAGACAGCAACCTGATAAGACTTTAATAGGTAAGCCGTGCATGCACCAGCTATTGCCAGGATAACGACTATAATCCACGGTTGAGTATCCTTGATCTTCTTGAACGGTAACCACGGTGTTAGCCAATTCAGGACAGCGAGAGCGAATCCCGTGCTAAGAGCCCAGAGAGGTATGATAACGGTAGCATATCTGAGCAATTCTACAACAGGGTTACCTAGAATATTATCTAACATGGTTTCACCTTTATCACTTCAGAATTGCAGCCAGGATACCACCTACTGAGCCGAAGAACAAACCGGTTAGAGAGGCGATTATCCATGCCATTTTGGCACTACTCAGGATCGCTGTTATATTGTTAGCGTTCCTTTCGACTTTCTCTTCTATAGCGGTTATCCGTTGTTTGATCTCTGAGATATCATCTGCGATAGCCCCTAACATTGCCCTTGTCTCGCCTTTGAACTCGCCGTTAACGATCCCTTGACTCTGCTCAGCCATTGTCTGATCCTCCTTTTCAGTGATCGATTCTCGAGAGAACTAAGCCGTGATCTCAGCATTAGATTTTCGGTCTCAAGATCCCTGATAATGGTCTGTTTCACTCTGAGTTTAGCCTTGAGTTTATCAACTTCGTCTACAAACTCAGGCTTACCTTCCCGTACCCATCGTTCATATGCAACTCTAATCTGATGTTCGGTGAACAGTAGTCTAGCTTTCTCAACGTTCAGAAGGGCTTTGACATCCTGATCAGCGCTGAATCCGTAATACCGCCCTTCTTCTCGTGTATAGCCTTTGGATAAAGGCGTAAGAGGTAATACTACGATGGGCACGATTATCACCCCTTATTCATTTTAACGTCGACTCGGCTGGATAAGTTGATTGAGCTTTTTTTAGCACCACTTCGGGCAGATAGCCCAATCTATCCTGGACAACTGCAGTTAACAAGTTCCAATCGAATTCTTCTGCCCAACCCAGTGTCGCTTCAACATTGGCAAACAACACACCAAGCTCAAGTGATTCTCGGTCATCTAGCTCAGACGCTTTCCCTAGCATGAAACCCACGTCGAACGCATCACCACACCCAACTGTGTTCTGCCCTTCGAAGAAATTACGTATCTCTATGCCGTTCATCCTCGCCCCTTCCCCAAACGGCACGATACAATTCGGCCTATCAGACCTAGATTTTCTATACCATCCATCCGGTATTTCTATCTCTATTTCAGAGTCGACATCAAGCAACACGGTGCACTCAGGACTGATCTCAGGCAACACCTTAATAGCTACTCTAGCATACATCCCGTCGCTCGATGTGTCCCAGACGATAAAATAATCATCCGACCTGAACTCAGCCTTCATCTCCAACAGCGACAGCGAGAGAAACTGAGGGACGTGGTGTATCGAATACACAGGCTCATCTCCATCTGGTATCAGCACAACGTCAGGCTCGATCGGCAATACCGAAGCGATGCCATCACCGACGATCCATCTAGATGCTATCAACCTACACGGCGCAAAATGACGCGTCAATCTGAATATGAATCCTGCCCCGCCAAGCTGTTCCCTAACAACCTGAAACCGGATCTCATTTCTATCCTCTTTCTTCCCCATCTTCCTTATGAACTTGTCTATACATACCCTGCCTAGAATCCAGATCATTTTCTCACCGCCACTATCAGCTCATCCTGTTGGCTGGACTTGATGGAAACTGCTATATCACTGAAATTGAATAGAAACTGGGTTATCGAGCCGTAGTCGAAGTTCCAGAAATGCTCATCACAATAAGTATCGCATCTTATTCCACATGGACCAGAAATTATAAGCCATCCACCATTCTTGAGCACTCGCATCCATTCGGTTACAATCCATGGGTTGGGGAAATGTTCTAACACGTGCGAGGCGATTACGATATCGAATATCTCATCCCTGAACGGTAGCTCTCTAGCATCAGCGCAGACTGCTTTAACACCTCTTTCACGCTGAAACTGGCATGCTGTTTCGGCAAAGTCTAAGGCGATTACATTCGCACCCATCTTCACAAGTTCTGCATCATCTACTGATTTCCCACACCCAATGTCCAGTATCAAGGTGTCTTCAACCTTCAGTTTCAGTTTCCTCAGAACCAGAGGAAGGTCGCGTTTCACTTGAGCTTCCTGTTTCCACTTCTGTTCCCAATACCTCCTGGTCTGCTTCTTCGCCTTCAGTCTCAGCCCCAAACTTGGCGGCGAGTTCTTTATAACGTTCATGCTCTATGCCCCACCTTTCCTTTAGGATTTTCAGACTCTTGAACAGCTTCCTCTCATCTCGTAGCTCAGGCAGGCTTCTCGGATGTCCATCTTCATCGTATCGGGGGTGGTAGATCACAACGCGAGGATTAACCACCATTCGCCATTCACCTGCGGCGTTTACCCTCAGACCGAAATCTAAATCCGATTGCATATTCCATAGATCCTCATCGAACCCACCATAGATCTCGAACATCTTCCGTCTATAAAGTGCGCAGGTAGTAAATATCGTCTCAACTGAGATCAGTCCATCCTCGTCAAGACCTAGATTCACATACAGGTTCATGAAAGAGGAAGGCAATGCACTAACGATCCCAATTTTAGGATGCACAGCTAAAGTCTCTACTAGACCGGTGAGCCAACCAGGGAATACCACTGCATCTGAGTCAACAAAGCAAATATATTCACCTCGTGCTGCTTCAATGAGATCGTTACGGCTCTTCGCTATACCCTCATTCTTCTCGTGTCTCAGTGCTACGTCAGCAACCCGGCGGATATATTCATAAACATCTGGATTAGGCGACCCATCATCCAGGATTATCAGTTCATAGTATTCATATTCCGTGCGTTCTCTGATCGATTTGACACAACGTTTCAAGAGATCCAACCTATCATAAACCGGTATGCAAACTGAAACCAGTTTACTCCAGGCCTTTACAACCATATTGAACCATCGTCGTGCCAGATCGATTAAGAATGGATGTGGATCTGCCTCAGGGATCTTGTTTAAGGTGAGCTTGAATGCTTTATCCCAATCCATCCTCATAGATTTCGCTAGGTAGGATGCAACTACAATCGGCACTCTATGTTTCATCGCATGCCCACACACTATCACCTTGTGATGAACTTTGAGCAGGTTTTCTACCGTCTTAACTGCCTCATTTAACATATGTCCAGTGCAACCAGGTCCGGCAATTAAACCTGCTTTGACGCCTTTTATGTATTGGTATTCTGGCACATCAAGATCCTTTGCAACGGACACCGCTGCACCTATTTCTTCTCGTATTAGTCTATCTTCGTCTCTTAGATCACCGGAATGTCCTACTGCCAATCTATCAGTTATCCATCTCATAATATCTCCTCTCCTTTCATTATAACTTCTTCAACCGAAATTGCTTCCATACATGACTTATAAAACGGTTCCCCTACGCATGAAGCCCTCATCCCATCCCAACAGGGCACAGAGTAGCATTCCGCAAACTCAACGCTCATAGGCACTACGCTCTCGTAATATTTGATCCTACACTCAGGCGGTATCACCCCGCCGAATATGGCGATGCAGGGCTTGTTCATATCACCGGCTAGGTGCATTGCCGCAGAGTCAGGACTTATCACCAAATCACTCTCATGAACTAGCGCAGCAAACTGAGCCGTAGTAGTCATGCCGCTTAGGTTAAGCACGTTCGGCAAATCGGGGAACGCTATTCTTGAGTGATGACAGATAACAAATGTCCAATCATGTTTTCTAGCGGCTAATTCAATTTCACGTCCCCACTGTCTCAGCTTGGATTTAGTAATAGGTTGCAATATCACTATTGGCCTCTTAAGATCACGGAACATTTCAGAGGCGAACTGTAATTCTTCTTTGCCTGGCTTTATGTATCCGGTGTATCTATCAGACTCTAGCTTCACACCGAGTATGTCGGCGAACATATCCTGCCTAACTCTTTGTAGTTCAGGTGGCAGGAAATCAACCGATCCTTCGAGATTATAGATCTTCACATAGTCGATAACTAGTGTCTCAATATCTCTCACCTCATCCAGGAACTCAAGTCCATCCAGAAGAGGAACCAGATCACTTGTGGTAACATAACACAACCTCTCACCTGTCTTCGCTTTATATGTTTCTACTGCCGGCAGAGTCATTATCACATCACCGATCGCTTTACGAATGATCATCGTCCCTTGTATGAGCTCTCTGCCCATCGCCAATCTAGCACTTAAGTTACTTACCGCGGTTGTTTCGACACCGCGTTCAGAAATATACGGTTCTGATTTCCTGTCTGAGCCTGTCAAAGCATGTTCTACTTCCCTTCTTAATAGGTCGATATCGAGGTCAGCCAGGCATAGTGAAATTTTCGAGTACTTGCATTTCTTTTGATTACAACCATGACACCGAGTTATTATCTGTGCGCTGGATAGTTCAAATGGTCCGGAAATAGCGATGTCCGGATCAAGCTCAGGTGAAAACCCTATTACTAGATCAAAAGGCTCGCTTTCATAGCTTGAACCGGTAAGGTCGATCGCATTGGGAATCCTGCTTCTAAGCCTCTCTTGACCGATTAGATAAATTTGTCCGGGCAAGCTAGATACCAAACGACGAAGTAAACTGACCGGCATATGGTGTTCAGAATCAATTCCGGTTGCTTCTATTGCTATCCTTAAAAATCTAGTCTTCTTCATTTTACTATTATCTGGTGAGGTATTCTAAATCTGATGCCGAATGAGATCCTATATAAAGGTCTAGGTGATTCTGTTCCAGTATTCGGTAAGGTGACACATACTATGCAACCGGTGCACTGATTGTTGGTCATTCGGGTGGAATTACCGTTTTTGTCGCTAACCCAGATATCAGTTACCGGTTCATAATATGTTTCATTAGACAGCGGGTTACGTTTAGCTCTGCTCAGGACTACTACTTTAATTGCATTTAACTCATCTTCAGATGGCATATAGGTAGTGGAAGCAGAAGAATAGGAAACTTCTAAATTGAGGATCTGTATATCCTCATCTCGATCCTGAATAACACCTAAATCGGGGATGACGGTATTATCTATTTCGGAATAGATAAGATCGCCATATACTATTTGTCCCGTGGCTGGATCGGTTGCCTGAAAGATGTTCTCATTCACACCGTCATCGGCTGACCAGGGTGGTTCGCTCATTGCGGTAAAGGTTACATAATAGGTCTTAGACCAGGACCAGCCTATTTCTAACTCAATCTCTTCCCTGGCGGGTTTGCTACGTGGCGCGATAGTTTTTTCCTTAGAAACGAGTTGCACAGGGGGTTTGAGGAAATCAACTAGCCTCTCTACATGTTTGATATATTTAAATGGATCGGTTTTGAACTTAGAGAATATTGAGCTTACAGTTTCTGCCTGTATAGAAACGTCCCATGGATTAAGCTCATCTCTGGTAACGGAAGTGACGACTACCTTATCGGAAATACCAAGATCGCTATCTTCAAACGTCACAATTTCTGCTGGTTGTATCGCCGACAAGGAATTGGCTAGATCCCAATCGATTTTAGCAAGATCTTTGAGATTAAATGAATATGATTTAGCCGGTTCAGAATGGATATTCAATAGCCTCTGTGCCTCTCGCCAAAGATTGAAGGTATCAGAGACATCTGTCATGGATACGATCTTCTCTCGTCTACCGTATCTAGAAATCGATTCCGTATTCTGTAAACTAATTTTCTCGACGTAATCGCCCTTCCATGGTATAGGATCGAACTCGCCTTCTATTTCCAGATAGGTATAGCTACCGTCTGTGCCTACGGATTTTATTCTTTGAACCTGTCCACGGGAATAGAAGCGATGTCTTATTCGATCCAGTCTGGTTTCATAATCCCGTGGATGCGCTGCTGAGACGAATATTAGATCACCAGCCTGGAAATATGGGTTGGTAACGTCAGCGCTCAGGTATATTCGATGTTTTGTTCCCTTCTCTACCAAGCCCGCTACATCATACACTGTGCCATCGATAACCTTCTTAACTGCTCGACCTAGAGTCAACGGTATCTCGCTAGCTATTCCTGGGCTGATAGCTATGTATTGTCCGGATGCAGGTATGAGATTGCCGATCTCAATCTCTTCCCTTTTCATTGGTTCAAATGCTATCCTACCATAACCGTCAGAAGATAGTGGCGCGAAGAAGTATAGTATACAGGAAGCGATCATGTCAGAAGTATAAAGCGGTACGGTAAGTCTGAGTGTTTTAGATGAAGCGGTGTACGTCATAGCGTTAATAGATGTAGACCATCCTTCATAATCGCCTTCGGTAACAACCAGTGTTGCACCATAGAGCATATGTGAGAAATCCGAAATATCATAGTTAGGCAAACCAAACGGGAACTCGTAACCATCTTTAGGTGTAATATCCAGATAGCCTGTCTCAGGACAGGATAGGTCGTATCGAGAGGTATCTATTTCCCATCCCTGGACGTTACGTTGAAACAGAATAACCTTCGTGCCGCGCACATCTATCCCTTCGGAAAGCTGAAAACTACGATCGACATAGAGATTGACCACCCCTCTTGCTACGAGCCACACAGAAGCACCGGAAGTGTAAGAATTAACTAGATCCATAGTGATGGTATTATTGGTGTGATCGATAGCTTTAGCAATGGTATATTCGCTATTTGCGCCGTCACTGATAGAAATTAGATCGCCTGATTCAAATCCTTTTGTATTGTTTACCTCGACAATCACGTTCGAGCCAGCGGATTCATCATTAACTGTGCTAGTGCCAGTAATAATATAGTCGCTAGAATAGATTTCATCCCTGAGAATAACTCTGCTATTCATCGGGGCATAGGGAAACGTAGAAGATGGCGACAGAATGAACATCATCCCGCCGACGAAACCGAAAGAGTCTGTATCAGGTGAAGAACTATCTTGACTGAACTGTTGCAAGTTTAGCTGTATATTGCCTCTCATTTTCTCGTTCTCAGTAGATCTCGCCTGATACCATGCATCAGCTACTCTGACATCGCTACCAGCTACTAATCCTGCGTTAACGCAGAACAGAACATCCACCTGTTCCCCTATAATAGCATCGGTCAAATTGGTATCAGGTAAGGACGATTTAAGCTTAATCAACGCTCTGTCAGATCCGCTACTGGTGTCGTCGTAGTAGGTGCCGAAAGCTGAGAACCCGCTAAGAGGCCCACTAACAACTCTGATATATACCGATGTGGTCTTGACTTCCGATACAGCTGTCGATAATCTAATCCAATCTTGCCCAGCAGCTTCTACAGTAGCACCTTCTAGCTTATGGCTAATTATCAAAATAGAGCTGCCGATGTCGAACATCCACTGGTTAGACACCGGCAGCAACCATATACCATGTCTGTTCTCGGGATCAGCTTGAACTTGATCGACAACCAGAACAGCAAGATCGGTGCTAGCGCTTGACCCAATAGGAATTATCACGTTATAGAAAGAATCGGGTGAATCACTCAGAGTTTGGGTCAGTGACTCAAAGAGTTCTAGTTCGTAATCAGCTGATTGTGTTAAATCGATATGATCCAGCGAGATCACTTTCGAGCTATTGACGGTGAAATAATACAGTCGCTCAGCTGTAGACCACCTGGTGGCAATTTGCTTCAATGCAGCCCAGACGTTCGTATCAGACAAGGATATGTCCAGCATTCTAGTATCATCTATCGTGCCGAGATTAAGCGAATACGAATACTCGTCCACGGCTCGCCGAGTAACTATTTCAATAATTTCTTGTAATCCTACTGAATCTGTGATAATTGGCTCAGCATAAGCTCGTTTGAAGGTGAACGAGGGACGACCGTAGTAGAAGACCCCGATACGAGACAGTTCCCATACCTGAGAGTCTAGTGCTGATAAACTTAAAGTAGCCTGGCGTTGCCTGCGTTCGATCGTGCAATTGGTAATCGTATAGACACGCGATGAACCCGTCTTCCGATCGGTAACAGTCAACTTATGACCGATACCGACATTCAGAAACGAGCTATTGGTCATAGGCAGTGACAGGTTACAGCTGTTTTCACCCCATAGTGAATCTACTATTTGCAATGAGCTATATGTGTCTGAACCCAATATGTGATTATCGTCTGTATCATGGATATCTATCTTGTATCGAAGCATTGTCATTCGGTATCTTCAATTACTTCGTCCAATTCAGTATCTTCCCCTTGAACAACCTCAGCTTCTTCAACCTCTTCTTTAACCTCTTCGCTCGGCTCTTCCTCTTCAGGCGGTGGCGCTAACACTTCTTCTACAGGTATCTCATCCAGTTGGTCAAGTATACCGGTCACCAATTCGGCATTAGCTTTAGCAGCCTCTAGCCTGGCTCGTCTAGCCATCTCAGCATCGTAAATAGCCCTTGCTCGTTCAGCTATCATTCGTTTGATCGTTTCTTCGTTAAGTGGTCCGGGGTTCAAATTGATAGCGTCTATCCTTGTCGTAGTAATTATCTCGTCTTCATCATCTCTTACCTCGAATATAACCGACACAACCGGCGGATTAGGCGGCTCGTTCTGAGTAATTTCGTATTTAATGTTCGTCACCTTCATCGATCATACCTCCCTTTATAGCCAATGTGGCAAGAATCTAATCTTAACGCCCCCATTATCGTCAGAGACATATACAGTTGAATAGTTAGAGTCAGTGTTAGGCTCAAGTAATAGCCTATCACCATCGAGATAATCGAAAGCGTCTGTTTCCGAGATATTGCCGGTAGTAGTATCTTTCGTAACAATCTTAGAATTTGCCCTGAGCGATTCAGAGAAATCTATCACCATATACTGATTAGAAGCCAGGTCGGTATTAATTGTAAGCCTGGCATTCTCATCAACATGGTCAGTAGTATACGATGTGCGCCAAATATTATAACGTTTAGCGATTTCTTTCGCGCTCAAAGCAATTGCATGAGCCTCGATTTCATACAGGATCAGCTGACTAAGACAGGAACCAATTAGAATTGTATCAAGGCTGTGCGAGGAAATAGCGTCGCTGTTATTGACTGTGCCACCGGTAAGCTGGATACCGTTAACGTAAATCTTCATCCGATCATCAGCATTCAGCGAGCTATCATAAGTCATGGCGATCTCGAATGGCTGATTGAAATCGAAAGGCGAACTGAACGTCACTTTGTGAGCGGATGAACCATAATGGACTTCACCGATGACGTTAGCAGAGGTCGAGCTCGTCTTATCAACGTAGATACCTGCCCAGTAAGTCGTAGGATTATCTGAATCATACCATTTAACAATATAAGACTTAGCCAATTCGTTAGTTGCCTGACCGCGAACTATCAAAGTCAGCTTATTCGTTCTGCCGGGCACCGAGCTAGAATAATAAGATTCAGAAGGACCTACTAAAACACCTGTGCCAGAATTGCTTACCTCAATGTGCTCACTCTTGTCCATCGCCTCAATCTGCAACGGCACGTCGTAGATGGGCCGGACGGTGACGTCGTCGATATAGGTGGTATACCCACTAGACAGATTATAGATTCGTGTGTCAATGTTGCCGGATGTTTTGACTTTAAAAATCCGTGAGTATCTTCTCCAGCCGGATGTTACGGAAAAGTCCAGCCCATCATGACCTTCTAAACGAAATCTGATAGTCTCATTTCCATTTGCGCCCTTTGCCCAGAAAGAGACCTCATACCACTGGTTAGCAATATAAGAAATCTCCTGCCCAATTGAACCATTCCAACTACTTGTATTTGAAAACTTCAACGCAACGCCCCCGGAGTGCGAATCCGAAACTGCCTCCGTGACCGCTGCCCCATGCGTGGTCCAACCGTCAAACGTATCGGCCACTCCATCATCTATCTCAACACCACCGTTGAAGTCGCCATTCGTGCCGCCGATCTCAAACCCCGGATTCGCCACGAGGTTTTCGATGAGTTGCAACGCATCCACCCGAAATTCACCAACACCACCATACGAGTCAACATAAACTCTCAAGCTCGAACTGGGAGCCTCGAAAGGCATCTCGAGCTGTTCCCAATCCGAGCTAGTGGTAGTTAAATAAACGATATTCGAACCACCGCTAATGTCATAGGCTCTCAATCTAAATTGACCTGAAGCCACCCTACCCCAGCCTCTGAGAGTGTAACTAGCTCCACTAGTTACGCTGAGATCCTGATACCCACCCTCATAACCCGCATCTGCGATTACATGCAAAGCGCTAGAATTAGTCTTGGCATTCGAGTCAACCTCGAACGTCGTGGGAGTGTTAAACTGACTCCAGTGCGTCGTGCCATTCTCAAAGTCAGGATTCGCCAGCAGGTTCTTCGAGATGAAGTCTGCACCCGAGGGCGGCGCATCATTCAGCGTGATGTCCCATCTGTCATTCTCTTCATCGAACTCAATGCTTGTAATCGTAGTGACAACTTTATTGCTAGCATCTTTATCCCAGACACAGACCAAATCACCTTCTTCAAACCCAGATGCTGAGCCTACGCTCACCGTATTGCCGCTTATCGCCTCGATCACTTCTTGCCTCGGCCATCCAGCGT
>Ga0164310_10002000_pt1 | contig 11678 bp, 12 predicted proteins | sample GuaBasSedimGuay1_FD_121795 | JGI IMG/M metagenome (GOLD analysis project Ga0164310, IMG submission 121795) | Subseafloor sediment microbial communities from Guaymas Basin, Gulf of California, Mexico - Guay1, Core 4569-9, 0-3 cm | ecosystem: Environmental > Aquatic > Marine > Hydrothermal vents... | reverse complement strand
TTCACCCATAATTTTTTTCAACATAGCAAATCGTCTGCGGGTATAGTAATTACCCTTATCATAATGACAATCGCCAGGATGACAACCAGCTATCAGCACACCGTCAGCGCCGTTTAAATATGCTCTTATAACAAAAAGTGGATCTACTCTACTTGAGCACATCACCCTAATTGGCAGTATGGATGACGGGTATTTTATCCTACTAGTTCCTGCCAAATCTGCCCCAGCATAGCTACACCAGTTGCAAAGAAAAGCGAGTATTCTTGGCATAAACTCTTTATCCTTTTCCATATATAGCCTCTATTCCTCAACTTCAGTAAATTCTTCTTTTTCAAATGTAATAAGAGGAATCTTCTCTTCGACATCTTTTCCAGGAACATACTTAAACAATTTTTGAACAGATTCTCCAACTCGTTTAAATATAATTGAAATTGGTATGTCTACAGGGCACACATCATCGCATGAGCCACATGCAACGCACGATATACCAATATGGGTCATCCTACCAAGTTGATAATAAATTGTGCCCGGTGGAACTCTAATAGCTCCCCTTTTACCAAGTTCCGATTCATAATCAGAAGGAGCATATTCAGAATTAGGAGATTCAAATTCGCATAACTTACAATAACAGATAGGGCAAACTCTCATACATCCATGGCAACCTATACATCTCCCAAAAATATTTATCAATCCTTCCATCCCTTTCATTTTTGCATCTATTTCGTCAAAAAGTTTTTTCTTTTCTACTCCTCTCCTTTCACAAATCTCGTCCAATTTTTTTCTATCAAGCTCTTTTTCTGAAAACTCCCCTTTCATGTCTTTAGCAAGTTCCTCGCCTCTCTTGGTATTGAGGAACATCGTGCATTGCTTGTCGATATCGCTTTTTCCGATTAAGTCAACAGTTATATCTGCCATATAAGGTATAAATTCTTCACATGCTCTACAAGCATCTCTTAGGTCACTAGGGCTTTCACCTCTTTTAACTGCATCCCAATATTTGGAAAGATTTTTTTCTATAGTTCTATCTACAGACATCTTAGTTGGATATACTCCACCGCATGTTGAACTTATGATGAACAGGTTCTCAAGGTTTCCCTGCTCGCGTTTAATAAGTTCTACAAAGCCTCTCAACTCACACGGTTTTACAACAGCAACAACCGGTTTTTTTGTACTTCCTTTCAACGTAAAACGTGATAATAATTTGCCAGCGTTAACAGGCATTAGAGGATAAAAAGGAACTGCATCTTTAAGATCCTCAGGGTTTGCAACAAGTGAATATGCTACAGCTTCATCTCCATTTATTTTTTTAAGAATGAAGACTCCATTAACCTTATCACTTTCTAAAAGAAATTTTAAAAATTCTAGAACACCTTGCTCTGTGCTTTTGTTTATCTTTAGAGTTTTAGTCATTTGCATCCTCCACTTCATGAAGTTCTTCTTCCTCATAAACAGTTAGTGGGACAGGTTCATCCAGACTCCTACCAGAAATATAATCAAATAAACCTTGTGTCTCATCAGCAATCATACTGAATATCTGAGCAACAGGAATGGACATAGGACAGGCATCTTCGCAAGCGCCACACGACACACAAGAATGACTCATATGCATCATTCTCCCCATCTGGAAAAGAGTTGTATCAGGTAAAAATCGAATACTACCCTTACTTTCAGCTCTTTCAAGATAGTCTTCAGATGGATGTTTCACTTTGTCGGAATCGAAATAGCATAGACGGCAAAAACAAATAGGGCAAGCTTTCATACAATTGTGGCAATTTATGCAATGACTGAACGTTTCAACAAGATTGTCAATGCCTCCCACTTCAGATTTTAAGTCTTTATGTGCCTTCTTTCTTTTCTTATGTTTTTCCTCAGAGATACCTTTAACTTTATTATGCCAATTATCTAGATTGTCTTTTAATTTTATTCCAAGTTTTTCTACTACGTTGTTTCCCTTTTGGCTGTTTGAAATAATGAAGAAAGTATCTTTTTTTGCACCAAGAGTGCCTATGTGAAGATCACCTGCGATCATACTTGACTTATCACATATTTGGCACACAGGTCTCATTATTTTATCATCTAACTTCTTAACGGCTTCATCAAATTGTTTCATGCTCTTCTCAGGATTACTTAGAAAATCAGATGTAGGCAAAACACCAGGGCAATCTATACTAATCAAAGTCATATTTTCTATATTTGTTTGATTGAGTTTTGCAAGCTCTATAGTTGCCCGAACTTCACAAGGTCGCATGATAACAGCTATTTTCATATTGCCCTCGCCAAGACGAGTTACACTAGAAACTGCTTTAGCCCCCTGAACAAACATAACCGGCGGGAGAGGAAAACTCTCCTTGAGAAGAGATCTATCCTTAACAAACACATACGCAAATGAATCGCCCGCTGGAACTTTCATGGGCACAATAACCCCATCAAAAATTCCTTTATCCATTGCTTTTTCCAATAACTCGATAATTGTTTCTTTCGTGCCAGATCTAGCAGAAACAACTGCACCCTTAAGTTCACTCATTTTACAGCCTCCTTGAGTTCCTGATATATCTGATTGAATTTGAAGTGTTTAATGCTCGCTGCGCCAGATGGGCAAGCAGCAACGCAATTCCCACATCCTCTGCATATCACCTCGTTTACCACAGAGACTTTCTTTGCTTCATCAAAAGTAATCGCACCATATGAGCAAACAGAGATACACGTTTTACAACCTATGCAAAAGGATTCAGATATGTGAGAAACTTTTACCTCAGGCTCTATTTTTCTTCCTGGAACAAGAGACGAAAGTATTTTCCCAGCTGCAGCCTCTGATTGAATTAATGTACTAGATATGTCTTTTGGACCTTGCGCACCACCAACAATATATATTCCTTCTGTAGAGGTGGATACTGGATTTATTTTTTCATGTGCTTCGGCAAAGAAGCTTTTTTCATCTTGGGAGATGCCGACAATCTCTGCAACCTTAGAAGCGTCGGTTGCCGGCTCAACAGCAGATGAAAGGATTGCCATATCTACTAATAAACTTTTTTTATTACCATTTTCATCTTTATAGTTGATATTTAATTGATCTTTGTTTTTTGTAATTCCAACATCTGTGAATCGGATTAAATCAACATTTTTTTCTTTAGTTTGCTCATAGAATTTCTGATGCGTTTTACCAGGGATACATAGATCAGAGTAAAAATTAGAAACTTTTACCTGTGGAATCTTATCTTTGAGATATCTAGCAAACTTGAGCGAATACATGCAACATATCTCTGAACAGTAACCTTTCTCATCTCTTCCAACGCAATGAATAATTGCCACAGATCTAGGAGGTTTACCGTTTTTAAGAGATATCTTACCTGTTTTATTCATCTTTTCAAATTCTAGTGACGTGATGATATTATCAATTTCCCCATATCCATATTTAAGAGAATTCTTTGGATCAAAAAGTGTTAAGCCAGTTGCTAATACTATTGCACCGACGTTAAATCCAATGGGATCGCCTTCTTCATCTGAATTTTTCAATTTAATTTCAAAGTTTCCAAAAAAACCAATTACTTCTTCCACCTCAGCATCAGTAAAAATCTTGATATTTTTGTTATTTTTTACATCTTGAATCTTTTTATCAATAGTATCTGAGATTGGTTTCATGCCAAGAAAGTTTTTCTCAAAATTTGTTACCAACCCACCTAATGAAGAGGTTTTCTCGATAAGGTAAACCTTTCTATCTGTGTTTGCCAATTGTAGACTTGCCTCAATTCCAGCTATGCCTCCACCAATAACTAATACATCAGGGTTGCTTTCTATTTCTTTTTTATCTAGAGGAGAATGATAACGAACTCTCCCAATGGCTGCTCTAATCATTCTTATAGCTTTTTTTGTAGCTTCATCTTTATCTTCTGTAATCCAAGCACACTGTTCTCTTATGTTGGCTAGTTGAAGAAGATAGGGATTGATATCGGCATTTTCACATACCTCCATAAAAGTTTTTTCATGCTCTTTAGGAGAACATGCTGCAACTACAAGATGTGTTAGACCTTGTTTTTTTATTTGCTCTTCTAGAAATTTTTTACCATCAGCCGAGCACAGAAGTTTATATTTTTCAACAACAGAAATATCTTCGATCGAGGAAATTGCATCAATTACTTTGTCGATATCAACTTTTTCAGATATATTTGGACCGCATTCACATATATAAACACCTATTTTTCTTTCCATTTAATCTTTCCTCTTATTCAGATGGTGACAATATTTTTCCAACAGCAGCAATTGCCTGTGAAACCGAATCCTGAATATTTTTTGGGCCCTGTGCACATCCTACAATAAAGATTCCAGGTTTTGATGATACGACAGAAGAATCTTCTAGACTTTTTTCCTGGAAAAATCCATATTCATCAAGATCTATGCCAAGAGTTTTGGCAAGTTTAGAAGCATCATCAGACGGTTGGATAGCTGGTGCAAGAATTATCATATCCATTGAGTGTGTGTGTTTTTTGCCACTTCCATTATTGTACTTAATAACCATTTCTTTTCCCTGTTTTGTAACTTCAATTTCACTTGCACGAATCATGTCCACATTTGTCTCTTTTATTTTTTCGTAGAACTTTTGATGAGATTTTCCAGGGATGCAAAGGTCCGTATAAAATTCTGATATTTTTATTTCAGGGAGTTTTGTCTTCAAATAATGACTAAACTTAAGAGAATACATACAACAAACGGATGAACAATATCCTTTTTCATCTCTACCAACACAATGAACAATTGCTATAGATTTGGGAGTTTTGCCATTTTTAAGAACAATATTTCCCTCAGTGGGGCCATTAGATGCATACAGCCTTTCAAATTCTAAGGCAGAATATACATCATCAAATTTTCCATATCCATACTTAGGCAAATTTTTAGAATCAAATATATTGAAGCCAGTGGCTACAATTATGGCTCCAACTTTGAGTTCAAGTTTTTCATCTTTCTGATTATAGTCGATGGCTTCAAACATACAGGCCTCTTGACAGGCTGTGCATTTCTTCCCTTTGAAACGAATACAATTTTCAGTATCTATCATAGGAATATTAGGAAGTGCTCCTGCGCATGGCACATATATTGCCTTTCGCTCGCTTAATCCTTCTTCAAATTCGTTTTTTAAACTAACAGGACATGGGTCAAAACAAGCATTGCATCCTATACAATTAACCATGTCTACATATCTTGCTTTTTTGTTGACTTTGACAGTAAAATCTCCAAAAGATCCTTTAACCTCCTCAACTTCAGCAAGCGTCAAAAGATTAATATTTTTGTCCTGTAGTAGCTCTTGTTGTATTGGGGCTATCATACATGTTGAACATTCCATATTAGAAAATACTTCTTCAAATTTTATTGTAGTACCGCCAGTATAAGATGTCTTTTCAACTAAGTGTACCCTTCTATCCGCTTTAGAAAGCATTAAACTTGCTTCAATTCCAGCTATGCCTGCCCCGATTACAAGCACATCAGCATTATGTTTTTTTTCAGTCATAATCCCCTCTTCAAATTATAGTGATTTTTTTTCTTTTATAGGACTTGGACCCATCTTTTTTATTTTCTCGTTAAATTCATTAACAACATCTGCAAATCTTTGACCTTCAGATGCAGAAATCCAAGAAAGGCGTAAACGGTCAGATTCTAAACCAAGACTTTCAACAACCTTTTTTAAAATTGCAAATCTCCTACGAGCATAGTAATTTCCTTCTTGATAATGACAATCGCCAGGATGACAACCAGCAATTAATACGCCATCTGCCCCTTGAAGAAATGCTGTTTCAACAAGAACCGGATCAACCCTACTAGAGCACATCACACGGATGGGTGTAAGAGATGAAGGAACGCTCAATTTACTAGTTCCTGCTAGATCTGCCCCAGCGTAAGAGCACCAGTTACATAGAAAACCTACTATTCGTGGCTCGAATTTTTCCGCCATTTTTACCCCCATGTAAACAAAAATATTTAACTTTCTCAAATTATGTCTGAATATTTTCTATTAATCTTATAGTGAGTAACATTAGAATTGTATTTGTGCCTTAAACTTCCCGTCGCCCTCATCTGCGCAAACAAGAAGTGTCTTATTTGTTCTTGTGCACCATGCTCTGATGTCATCCGGAAAAGAATGACAATCAGCTAAAACTTCAAGAATATCGCCTGGCTTAAGTTCTTTTGCCTTAGTCGCTACTTTAAGTATAGGCTGTGGGCACTTTAATCCTATAGTGTTGAGTGAATGTGTTGTCATATTCTCTTTCTCCTCCATTTTTAAAATGAAAAGGTTATCTGAGCATCGTTTATATCTGCCATAAACTTGGTTGCTCCAACAATCTCTACTCCATCTCTGATTTCTTCTTTAGTCATATCCTTTGCTTCTAAAGCAAGCTCACATAGAAGCAGTCTCCCACCAAGGGATTGTACTCCTTCCACCAGTTCAGACATGTCGGGCATGCCTTTCGCTTTGATCTTCTCAAGTTCTCCTTTTTTTAATGCTGGTGCAGCACCTGGTGTAAAAAACAAAACAACTTCATCACCGGAAGCAACTGCACTTGAGGCCAATATAAAGGTTGGATAAAGATTCTTAGTTTCTGCTCCATTACATACAATAGCTACTTTTTTACTCATAATATACCTCCCGTTGGGTCAATAACTGTCTCGTATATTGTCCTCCCGTATATAATTCTTATGATTTTTTATTTATTTGGAATAGAAATAATATAAATATAGTTTCATTTTGAAATACTTATATATACATATTGAAATACCATTGTGATGAAATTACCTGATGAAATAGACAAAAAAATAATTACTCTACTTAATAATAATTGTAAAGAGGGAGTTACAAGCATTGGCAAAAAACTGGGGTTATCTCATACAGCTATACGATCAAGACTTAAAAGATTGAAGAGAGATCTAATCAGAGTGAACTGCGGCATAGATACTGAAAAGTTGGGACTTAAACCATTTTTTATATGCCTTGAGGCGCGAGTTAAAAACAAGGTCATAAACCATGTAAAAAACTGCCCGAAAATAGTTAGCTATTTTGACACGTATGGAGAATATAATTTTGTCATATTGGCTATCGCAGAGGATACTCCTACTATGGAATCGATGATTGAACAATGTTTTTCATTCAATTTTACCGATATTACTAAATACAGTGTAATGCCGATAGCCAGTTCCTCTTCAATATATCAACCTATAACATTTTATTCAGATGAAGAGAAAAATAAAATGAAATGTGACTTTAAAACAAATTGCCCTGACTGTGAATCATTCAAAAAAAATCGATGCGTAGGATGTCCCTTACACAAGGGTTACAAAGGAATACTGTAAAAAATCAAATAGAACGTAATCTTTCATTCAATATTGTTTTTTTTGGTGTTTTTAACTCTACCAATTCTACCAATAATTGATAACTGAGGGAAATTTGATTGGGCCTAATTTTGATATCTCTTTGTCAAACTCATCTATTGCCTGTTTGAGTTTTATTGACTCGCCACGAGAAAACCATGCCAGCTTTACTCGTTCAGGCTCTATATTAAGTTGTTTAAGCAAGTTTTTAAGCATTAACATTCTTCTCCTAGATTTATAATTTCCATCATGATCACATTCCTCAGGTGGACAACCTGAGACCATGACGCCCCATGCACCCTCTTTAAATGCATGTAGCACTAATTCAGGGGTAACACGACCAGAACACATAGTGACGATGACTCCATATGATGTACTTATTAATGTTGGCGATTCGCTAAGTTGTAACCCTGGGAATACCGACCAGTTGCAACAGAAAGCAACTATCTTTGCATCTTTGTTAGTTTTAAGGAAACTTGTAACCTGAGCCTCCAACTCAGTGGGCGATACCTCAAATCCTTCTCGCTGAGATAACACATTTGAGGGGCAGGTTGCTATACATAAACCGCAACCTTTACATTTTGCTTTATCAACAGCAACTTTCTTAATTCCAATTTCATCTTCTATAAACGTTAAAGCCTCTGATTTGCAGACAGATATACACATGCCACAGGTGCTACACAACTCTTCATTAACCCTAGTTGTAGTACCTTCTACATCAAAACCTGCATCGATGAGATCTGCTCTTGCATCGGTGAAGATATCTGTTACTGGGACTCCCGCAGAACAATTGTCGCTACAATTTTCACAGTAGAAACATTGGAATATTTTTTCAGCAATCTCTCGAGTTGGTTTGATTTCACCAGCAATCATTCCATAGATTAAGAGCAATTTTGCCCGTGGTGTATCAGACTCCCAATTAAATGTTTTATAAAGAGGGCAAAGCTCATAGCAATACCCACATCTGATGCATTTATTAAGTTCGTTTTCCCATTTTTTTGACCGCTTAAAATTAACTTTGAAAGCAGATTTCAAAGCAATAGCTTTCTCACTTTTTTTCATGTTTTCACCATATATCTAAGATTGGTAGCTTTAACCCAATTATCTGGTGCATCCATAAGTTTGTGAGGATTTAAAATGTTATTTGGGTCGAGCGCTTTTTTTATAGCGCGCATGACTGGTACAACATCCTTCCTAGCTTTTTTCCATGGTGGTGCCTTTGACAGACCTATACCATGCTCTGCAGAAACAACACCACCAATAGAATGGATGTAATCATACAACTCTTCAATTACATTCTCTGCATCTTTCCATTGACTTTTTTTATTAGTATCAAGCATAATTTTAGTATGAATCACACCAGAACCACAGTGTCCATACACTGCCATAATAACATTGTTATGCTCAGCAATTTCATGTATTTTCTGAGCAGCTTCAGCCACCTTACTATTTGGTACACCCATATCATCTGCAAGATCTGTACAAATTATTCCTTCTTTGTATTTTGAGAGGGATGCAAATAGTTTCTTTCTGCCTCCAAATATTTTCTGTCTTTCCTTTGCATCATAGCTTAATTCAATTGCATATCCATTATGTTTTTCACAGATTTCTTTCATTTTTTTTATTTCATAATCAATTGCACTTTTCACATTTCCATCTGCTTCAAAAAGTATAATTGCTCCGACTTCACGAAGACCAAGATTCAATGCTTTATTAACTGCAACTATGCCAATTCCATCCATTAATTCTAACATTGAAGGCTGAGCGCCACTTGCAATTATCTCTGAGATTGTATCTCCAGCATCCTCAAGTTTATCAAAATTTGCAATACCTAAACATCTGTATTTTGGAAGAGGATAAATTCTCATTGTCGCCTCAACAACAATACCTAAAGTTCCTTCAGATCCAACAATTAAACGCTCAAGTTGATAACCCGAAGAATGAACACGAGTGTTAGACCCGAGATTCACAAGTTTTCCATCTGCGAGAACTACTTTCATCCCCATGACATAATCTCTAGTGGCACCATACTTAACAGAACGTACGCCAGATGCATTGGCACCAATTTCTCCACCAATTGTAGCAATACGACTGGAAGCGGGGGCTGGTGGGTAAAACAAACCATAAGGTTTAAGCGCACGGTTTAAATCATCATCAACTACACCTGGCTCAACACGTACAAGCATATCATTAGGGCGAATCTCAATGATACGATTCATCCTTTTCATATCAAGAACAATCCCTCCATCAATAGGAACTGAATGCCCAGAAGTTCCTGATCCTGCTCCTCGAGGGATCACTGGTATTTTGTTATTATTAGCATATCTCATAATTTTTTGAACTTGTTCAATGGTTCTAGGGCGCACTATAGCGTTTGGCATGGCTTGATGAACAGAAGCGTCCCTAGAATAAGCGTACAAATCTACAGAATTATCTGACGCATTCTTCTCACCAACAATTTCTTTTAATTTTTTAATATCAATTTTTTTCATATCGTACAATCTCCTTTAAGCGAGATGGCCCCAATCTTTTTAATTCGCTGACAAAATCAGTAACAACCGCAGCAAATTTTTGTCCCTCTGACGCAGACACATACTCAAATCTTACGCGCTCAGATTCCACACCCATATCTTCTAAAAATTTCTTTAAAAGTTTAACTCTACGGTTGGTTTTATAGTTTCCAGACTGATAGTGACAATCACCAGGATGACAACCAGCTATCAGCACACCGTCAGCACCTTTTTTAAGCGCCTCAAGAATAAAAACAGTATCTACCCTACCAGAGCACATCACCCTAATGGATTTAATATTTGCAGGATATTTTATTCTACTAGTTCCTGCTAGATCTGCCCCAGCGTAAGAACACCAATTACATAGAAAACCAATAATATTTGGTTCAAATTCTTTTGCCATTTTTTCACCTCAACTCATGATTTTTTATCTCATTTAATGTCATTTCAATGGCCTTTGGTACGGCCGTTTCAATCTCTTTACTGAGTTTTTCACCAAATTCACAGGGGATTTCTTTCATCATTATTCCAATTATGACAATTTCTTTTGGGATTCGGTCCTCCCCAAGTTTCTTTGCCATCTCAATCGCTTCTATGAGCGATACATCATGCGGATTGCACGAATGCATTGTTGTAAAGTTGCTTAATGGGATTCTCCTAACTTCCCCCATCCCACTACTTTCTGACTTCACCGCATCTATTATTATTGCCTTGTCATATCCAAGGAGCAGGTCAAGAAGGTTCATACCCCCAGTTATCGCTTCACCTATTGGAATATCAGGAGAGTTTACGTGTTTTTTTAACTCATTCGCTACGTGGACTCCGACTCCATCATCACCCAATATTAGGTTCCCTACGCCAAGGATTATTGTTTTCATTTTTCTTACAGATTTTGTTTTAATTTCTTGTACAATTTTTTGTTATAATCATAAATATCTACTTCAAGAGGCATTCCGCCAGGCAATGTATGAGTGGCACATGCAAAACATGGATCATAAGCTCTAAAGGCCATCTCAACCAAGTTCAATATTCCATTGTCAACTTTGCCGTTTTTTATGACCCCTTTTGCAGCATCACGAATTGACATGTTGATCGCGCCTGAGTTATTGGTCGTTGCAACAATCAGATTTGCTTTATCAATAAGGCCATCTTTTGTCAACTTATAGTGATGTATCAATGTACCGCGAGCTGCCTCAGTAACTCCAATTCCTTCTCCAGGTTCCCCTACAGGATTTCTAATCTTTTGAGATGTAATTTCTGGATCATTTATGAGTTCTTTTGCCCGCTCAGTTGCATATAAAAGTTCGATCAATCTTGCCCAGTGGAAGGCTAACGTTGAATTTACTGGTCTGCCGCCAAGTGTCTCATAAAATCTCTTATATTCCTTATTTGCAAGTGGAGTTGCCATGCCTTCGGCAGCATTTAATCTGCCTAATGGGCCAACTCTGTAAATACCGCTGTTTTTGCCATCAGTAAAACCATTCCATCCAACTGATTTTAGATACGGGAATTTTATATATGTCCATTCCTCAACACGCTCTTCAATGTACTTATAATAGTCCTTCACATCGAATTTAACTTTTTCATCTCCTTTTTGATCTGTAACTCTTATCATTCCATCATAAAAGTTCGCTTTGTTATTTTTATCAACAAGACCCATATTATACGTCGCAAGTTGATAGGAATCGCTTAAAATCAAGTCAACATATTTTTTGTTTGCTAGAACTATATCATCAAAAAGTTTTAATGAAAATTTAGCAAAATCTATGCATGAATCTACCATCTTTTTGATATCTGCCACTTCATCTTTGTTTA
>Ga0164310_10001999_pt1 | contig 11683 bp, 9 predicted proteins | sample GuaBasSedimGuay1_FD_121795 | JGI IMG/M metagenome (GOLD analysis project Ga0164310, IMG submission 121795) | Subseafloor sediment microbial communities from Guaymas Basin, Gulf of California, Mexico - Guay1, Core 4569-9, 0-3 cm | ecosystem: Environmental > Aquatic > Marine > Hydrothermal vents >... | reverse complement strand
GTTATGGGATCTAAAAAACTCAAAGCTATAGCTGTTAAAGGACATGGGCGTGTTACCTTAGCTGATGAAGAGGAATTCAGGAGGGTAGCTAAGGAATTAACCGAAAAAAGCGTGCTGTCAGAAGCTAACATTTGGGCTAAGACCGACGGAACACCCGTGATAGTTGATATATCGAATGCCGCTGGAGTTTTAACTACAAGATACTTTAGAAGCGGAGTTTTTGAGAACCATGATAAAATAAATACCGACGTTGTAAAGGCGCATTTAGCTGGAGTGCGTGCATGTTATGCATGTCCGCTCGCTTGCAAAAAGCTAGTGAAGGTTAGAGACAGAGTGGTTAAGGCTCCTGAATATGAAACTTTGGCTACAGCAGGCTCAAATTGCGGAATTGGAGATTTTGAGGCTGTTGTTGACTTCAACTACTTATGCGGAGACCTTGGGATAGATACAATATCAACAGCAAATACGATAGCATTCATAATGCAGCTATATGAAGAAGGCATTCTTAGAAAAGAAGATTTAGATGGAATAGAAGCAAACTTTGGCAGCAAAGAAGCCTTACTGAAGTTAACAGATAAAATTGGGAGAAATGAAGGGGTTGGGAAAATTTTCTCCGACGGTGTAAGGGCCGCGATCAAAAAGCTCCGACTAAGTTCTAGGAAATACGCAATTGACGTCAAGGGCTTAGAAATCCCTGCATATGACCCTAGAGGGACATGGGGTATGGCTCTGGCATATTCGACTTCCGACAGAGGGGCATGCCATCTTCGTGCATGGGCAGTTTCACAAGACGCATTCGGCAAACTTGAGCCAAAAACTTTCAAAGGTAAACCAGCCATCGTTAAAGACCTAGAAGACCTAAATAGCGTTAAATGGTCACTAATAATCTGCGACTGCTGGCTAATAAATTATGAAGAGATGGCAGCGTTACTTACGCCCGTCTGGGGCAGAACCGTTAAGCCTAATGAACTGAAGTTAATAGGCGAGCGTATATGGAACTTAGGGAGGCTGTTTAACGTCAGAGAAGGGTTCTCAAGGAAGGATGACATGTTGCCAGACAAATTCTTCGAACAACCGTTATTAGGAGGACCAACCAATGGAGCTAAAGTTTCAAAAGAGGAATTTGAGGAGGCGCTTAAAGAATACTACGCACTTCGAGGCTGGAACATGGAGGGTATACCCGAAGAAAAAACCTTAAATAGGCTCAATTTAAAACTTGATTTGGCTAATTTACCAAACCTACAAGGCAAATAAAAAGTGTGTGCTAGTAAGAAGATAAAAGCGGTGCGCTTTTTTAAATTAGATACTTTGAATTCCCTTTAATTTGAAATCTTCTGACCGATGGGAATCTATTTAAATTTTTATGCGGGATGAATATAGCGTTTAAAAATTCCTCTTTAAAGTCAGGACATGCGGCGAGTTCTAAATAGCGAATCTTTTTCGATATTTCATTTGCTTCTTTCCTAGCCTCTTTGGAGGTTAAAGCCATTTTCGCGCCGGCTATGGCGGTATTGCCAACAAACTTAATCTTATTTATAGGTACATCTGGCAACAAACCTAGGACCTTGGCGCTTTCAGGATTTATGTAGTTTCCAAAGGCGCCAGCAACTAAAACTCTATCAATTTTTTCTTCATCAACATTTTTTCTCTTCATTAAAATTGAGCATCCTGTGAATATTGCTGCTTTTGCAAGTTGTATTTCACGAATATCATGTTGCGTCAGAGTAATATCTTTACCTGTCGCTGTTTCATGCCCCCAAGCTATGACAAATTCAACTTCACCATCGCTTTTTCTTAGCCTTGAGGTTTTTATTTGAAGATTAAAACTTCCTTTGTCATTTATTATTCCACGTTTAAACATTTCGGCTATGGCATCTATCATGGCTGATCCGCACAGTCCAGTGGGCCTCGTATCCCCCACGGTTTTATACTTGACTTCAAAATTTGAGCTTATACTTACCCTTTCTATGGCGCCTGTAACAGCTTTCATACCGTGTTTTATGTGCATTCCTTCGAAGGCTGGCCCAGAAGCGCAGGAGCATGAAAGCAAATCCTCAGAATTTCCAAGGAAAACTTCGGTGTTAGTCCCTATATCAACTAGGAGAGAGAGTACATCTGACTCATGTATTCCAGTCGCCAAGACATCAGCAACAGCGTCGGCTCCAACAAACCCTGCAACAATCGGCAAAACAGTTACAATGCCAAAAGAATTTATGTTCACGTGTAGCTCCTTAGCCTTAACGTTTATCTGCTTTTTCACAGCTGGGACGTAAGGTGAAAGCGCAACATATTTTGGCTGAATGCCTAGCAAAAAGTGGTGCATTGCGGTGTTACCTACAACAACAACTTCATAAATTCTTTGCGGGCTTATGCCTGTTTTTCTGCATGCTTCATTGATGATTTTATTTATCTCATCCACAACAAGCTTTTGCAGTATTTCCAGATTTTCAGGTTTAGCTATCGCAAAAGTTATTCTGGACATTATATCTTCGCCGTACATAATTTGAGGATTCTCAACGGATTCTACGTCTAAAACTTCGCCAGTTGTCAAGTTTACTAAGTACCCAACTATTTTCGAGGTACCTATATCCACAGCAAAGCCGAAAAGCTCATTAGAAGTATTTCCCGGCTCAACAGAGATAATCCTACGGTTATCCCAAATGGTTACTGTCACATCAAAACTTGAACTGCGAATAATGTCAGGTAATCTCTTGTAAATTTCGTAATCCATCTCCATCTCCGAATTATCAATTTTCATCACACTGGATAGCGTATCAAGAAGCCTATCATGATCGGGTCTTATATCCGATAATGTAGGCATAGGCAACGTTATATGAAATTTCTTTACGGCTGGATTCAGCCGTACTGGCCTCTCCATTCCAACAACTTGAATTTTTCGAAACATCACTCGACTCTCAGGCGGAATTATTACTTTAACATCATTAAGAATCCTAGCCTGACAGGCCAATCTGTAACCAGACTCAACCTCCGATGTCTGAAGAAAACGTCTTTCAATTTCGGTTAAATCGCTTAAAGCCTTAGAGTCTTTAACAATCACTCTACATTTTCCACATAAACCCTTACCGCCACACTCAGACCTAACGCCGACACCAGCATCCTTTGCTGCATCAAAAATAGTAGTTCCAGCAGATACACTAACCTTCTTTCCCTCAGGCTCAAACAACACAGTTACAGGTTTGTCGATCAGGCAATCACCACAATGATTGGGTACGCCCTTGTTTTTTAAACTTTACGTCGATCTTTTTTATTTCACGGCGGAGCTATCTACTTTAAGCCAATAAGCTGGTCTAAGCTCCAAGCTTTTTTGATGCCCTTTTTATAGATTCAATGTTCCTAGCTCACGCTGACATAGCTTCGATCTCGCCAACATTAGTAAATCTCAAGGTAACCAAAAAATTAAATAGAGAAAATGTTGAAAACTTATGCGGTGGTTTAACATGTCAAGCGAAGAGTGTCTCACGGAACTGAAAAGCTCTATAGAAAACCTTGATAAAGAAGCTGCTGTGGAAGCTACTAAAAAAGCCTTGAAGATGGGGTTAGATCCTATAGAAATTATTGAGAAAGGTTTAGCAAAGGGACTGCGTGAGGTAGGGAGTCGCTTTGAGAAGGGCGAACTATTCATAGTTGAACTTATAGCGGCCGCAGAAGCCATGAAGGCAGCTATGGAGATTTTGGAGCCGGAAATTTTAAAGAGAAAGACTAAAAGAGAAGTGTTAGGCAGGGTGGTTCTCGGCACAGTTGCTGGAGATATCCATGACATAGGGAAAAACATTGTCGCTTCTTTATTAACAGCGGCTGGCTTCGAAGTTTACGACTTGGGAAAGGATGTTCCAGTTGAAAAATTCATTGAAAAAGCAAAGGAAGTCAATGCTGATGTAATTGGGGCTTCAGCCCTCTTAACCACTACCGTACCGATTCAAAAGGATCTCGCTGATGCTATTAAAAGATCTGGTTTAAATGTGAAATATATTGTTGGAGGAGCTGCAGTTACACCGCAATGGGCAGAGGAAATAGGGGCTGCATATGCGGAGGATGCATCATCTGCGGTTGAAGTGATTAAAAATTTAGTTAAACAGAAGGAGTAAAAGTTGGTATACGTAAGAAAATTAAAACCAATAGAAGTGTTAAGCAAAGATGCTAGAGAAGATATTCACTTGGCTTCGCTTGAGCTTTTGAAAGAAATGGGAGTTAAAGTATACAGTAAAGAAGCCTTAAGGATTCTGGAAGAATCAGGAGCAAAGGTTGACCAAGAAAAACAAATGGCCTATATCCCGCCATACCTAGTTGAGGAGGCTCTTAAAAAGACACCAAAGTATGTCAAACTTTGTGCCAGAAACCCGAAGTACGATGTAATATTAGATGGTAAACATATTTGTTGTTCTACTGATGGGACGGGAATGTACACTATAGATCTTGACACGGGCGAGAGAAGACCGTCAACTAAGGATGATGTGGCTAAGTCTGCTCGAATAATTAATGCCTTGGAAGACGCCGACCTTTATTATCCATTAGTTACGCCTCTTGATTTCCCGAAACATGCTCATGTTCTACATGAATTTGATGCAGCAATCAATAACTTAGAGAAGCACTTTATGAGTGGAGCCACCTATCTTCGAGAGGAAGCTACTTACTTGATAAAGATGGCATCAGCTGTTGTTGGAGGCATTGAAGAGTTAAGGAAAAGACCTATCATATCAGCAGTAGCCTGCATGATGTCGCCCTTAATTCTGCCTCTAGGTGAGACAGATGCGGCATTAGAATTTAGCAAATATGGCATCCCGGTAGTTCCAATGACCATGCCCCTTCTTGGAGCCACAGGGCCTATAACCCCAGCGGGATCCGTGCTTATCGGAAATGCTCAGATCTTGGCCATAAATACCGTAATTCAGATGAAGTATCCTGGAACCCCGGTGATCTACAGCTCTTTTCCCTTATCTATGGAGATGAAAACTGGCGCCTTCGCGGTATCTTTCCCTGAAGCCGATTTAGTGATCGCGGGACATATTCAAATGGCTAGGCATTACGGTATGCCAAATCTCGCTGGCGGAAACATAGGCTCAGCAAAACTTCCAGATGAGCAAGCAGCCTATGAAAAGGCTTTATGCGGCCTCATAACCGTGTTAGCTGGAGGTGATATCTGCGGGACAATCGGGTTACTGGAGAATTATATGGTTTTAAGCTACGAACAACTCTTAATTGACTATGAAATGTACAGAATGATGGTGAAACTCGCTGAAGGCATAGACGTGAATGAGGATACTTTAGCCCTTGATACGATTTATAGAGTTGGGCCTGAAGGCCACTTTATGGCGGAGAAGCACACATTAAAACATGCAAAAGACGTTTGGGCGCCTCTGATAACCGATCCAAGGTCTCATCAAGCTTGGAAGAAGGAAGGAGGGAAATCCGTAGTTGAAGTTGCAAGGGAGAAAGTCAGGGAGATCCTAGCAACCCATGAGCCAGAGCCTCTAGACGAAGACGTAAAGCGTGAGCTTGAAAGGATAATCAAAGAAGGAGAAGAAAATCTTCCTCATCGACCTCATAATCCATGATTGAATAACTTTTCCTGAACACTATAGTTCCACAATCCTTTCTTTTTGCTCTACCTTCTAAAAATTTGGAATCCAATATAAAGATGAAGGTATAAAAGCTAAATCATTTTTAGGCTGGTATTAGGCCTCAACCTCATATTTTGATGATTCAGATTTTTTGGATGCCTTGAGCATCACGTTATCTTTCATAATATTCTTCATTGATTTCTTTCAAAACACTTTCAAGTATTTCTAGGCTTTTGTCTAGGAGTTCTTCAGGTATTGTCAGAGGCGGCATTATTCTAACTGAGGAAATTCCTCCTGTCACCATTAAAACGCCTTTCCGGAACATTCTTCCTATAAATTCCTTGCAAACATCTCCTATGGGTTCTTTTGTCTTTCGATTTTTTACTAATTCTATTGCCATGTGTAAACCCTTTCCTCTTACGTCCCCGATGATTTCATATTTTTCTTGCATCTCCTTTAACCTTTTAATAGTATATTCTCCAAGTTTTACCGCTCTATCCATTAGTTTCTCTTCAAGCAGAACATCGAGGTAAGCCTGCGAGGCAGCACATGCAACTGGATTACCGCCTGTAGTTGTACAGTGAGCTCCAGGTGGTAAATCTAAAACTTCGCGTTTGGCAGCTGCTATGCTTAGAGGTATGCCGCCTGCTATTGCCTTGCCAAGAGTTACAATATCAGGAACTACGCCCCAGTTTTCTATAGCAAGAAACTTCCCTGTACGTCCAGCACCTACCTGAATCTCGTCATCTATTAGCAACAAATTATATTTATCCGCTAGCTTCTTTAACTTTGGGATAAATTCTTTGGGGGGAACTATACATCCATGTTCGCCTTGTATAGGTTCAAAAAAGAGCCCAACCGTTTCTTCATGAGGCAACCACTTTTTGAGGACCCATTCCTCAATAAAATCTACACACCAAATGTCACAGTCAGGGTATTCAAGTTTAAATGGGCATCGATAGCAGTAAGCGTATGGGACGAGAACAACCCCAGGCATCAAAGGATGAAAGTAGCGTCTTTGCACGGGTGATGTGGACGAGAAAGCCATGGAAGCATGCGTTCTTCCATGGAATGCACCAATGAAACCTATAAAATAATGTTTCTTTGTATAATGCTTGGCAATTTTGACGGCAGCCTCATTAGCTTCTGTGCCTCCGCTTGCAAAGAAATATTTACATTTCATTGGTAGTATTTTATTTAATCTCTCGCCTAACTCTACCGGTTCAGGATAACAAAAATCTGTGTAGGAGTAGTGCATAAAACTCTTAACTTTATTAATTACAGCCTCAACAACTCTAGGATGACATTGGCCAAGGTTTAAAACGCCCAACCCGGAGTTTAAGTCTATATATTCGTTCCCATCGACATCACGGATAATCGCGCCCTTCCCACCAGCTACGACCAATGGATAGTAAAAGGGCCTGTTGTATGGTGCAAGCGTTTCTTCATCACGCATAATCCAATTAGAAGCCTTCGGTCCAGGTGGCGGTACAATTATCTTTGGCGCCCTCTCATACATAGTACACAACCTCATCTCGATTGTACCTTGTAAAAATAAAAATTTTTTGGTAGGCCTCAAAAACTGAAACGGTGCTTAAAAATTTCGTTGGAGAAATTCCCTTTAAAGTACATGTTAATTCTTCTTTTACATCTTTATCTTAGTTGTCTTCTTCACTTTCATCAACTGAGCAGATATTAGGTTCAATTACTTTCATTCACACTTTATGTACTTAGAAAAACTTACTTAGAAAAACTTAAATTTATGACCGCATGGAAAATACTGCATGCATAATTTCCTAAGTGAACAGGTGATTTAGGTGTCGCAATTTCCCTCAACTATTGAAAAAACGGAAAAATTTCTGATAACTGGCATGGTAAGTAAAATCGAACCTGTTGTCGTTGATGAGGCGAAGGGAGCCATAATTAAGGATGTTCATGGGAAGGAGTACATTGACTGTTTTGCTGGGATATCTGTTGTGAACTTAGGTCATTGTCATCCAGAGGTTATTGAAGCAGCGGTTAATCAGGCTAAAAAGCTTGTGCATGCATGTTCTTATGTGTATTATATCCCCGTAGTGGCTGATTTGGCTGAGAAGTTAGCTGAAATAACACCTCCTCGCCTGCAGAAGACATTTTTTGGTAATAGTGGAGCTGAAGCGGTTGAATGTGCGATTAAACTGGCACGGAAGTTTACGAAAAAATATGAGCTAATTGCGTTGATGTGCTCTTTTCACGGGCGGACACTTGGCACATTAAGCGTGACCGGACAGGCCCGACGTAGAAAATATGATATGGGTCCGTATCTTCCAGGAGTGGCCTTTGCCTATCCCCCCTACTGTTATCGATGTTCATTTGGTAAGACTTATCCAGATTGCGATGTACTTTGCGCAAGATCCATCCGCGACGTTATAGATTACTGCACCAGTAAGGGAGTTGCAGCGTTCATAGCTGAGCCTATATTGGGCGAAGGTGGTATAATCTCCCCACCGCCAGAATACTTTAAAATCGTAAAGGAAACGTTAGACGAATACGGAATACTTTTTATAGCCGATGAGGTTCAAACAGGCTTTAGCCGAACAGGTAAGCTTTTCGCAGTTGAACACTACGGTGTTGAGCCAGATATCATGACCCTGGCGAAGGGAATAGCGGATGGTTTCCCAATAAGCGCATGCATAGCCAGAGAAGACATTGGTAATGCCTTCGAACCTGGTGACCACTTGTCAACATTCGGCGGAAACCCTGTATCGGCAGCAGCAGCCCTTGCAAACATAAACGTGATGCTTAGAGACAGGCTTCCAGATCAAGTGGCCGAGAAAGGAGAGTATATCATGAAAAGACTAGATGAAATGAAAGAGCAATATCCCATTATCGGGGATGTTCGAGGAAAGGGCCTCATGATAGGCATCGAGCTAGTTAAAGATCAGAAAAAGAAAACCCCTGCTGTTGAAGAGGTCAGAAAAATAAGGGATCTATGTAGAGAGAAAGGATTGCTAGTAGGTTCAGGCGGAGTTAAGGGATGCGTACTTAGGATTCAGCCGCCCCTAGTTATCGAAAAGGAGCAAATAGACAAGGCATTAAACATTTTAGAAGAGTCAATAAAGGAGGTAACAACCTAGCTTAATATGGGAGGTGATAGGAATGGCAATTTTGGAAGAACCTATAAAGGAGGTTTTGATTCTTAAAAATTATATTGGCGGAGAATGGGTTGAATCGAAAGGGGAAATGAAAGATGTTGTGAACCCTGCGACTCAAAAGGTTATTGCGAAAGTTCCTATATCGACGAGGGACGAGTTTAACGCGGCTGTGGAAGCGGCTAAGGAAGCTTTCCCGATGTGGAGGGACACCCCCCCTCTAGCAAGAGTAAGATGTCTCTTTAGAATGAAGGAGATTATGGAGGAGCGCTTTGAAGAGCTGAGTAGAATTCAGACAATGGAGCATGGCAAAACCATAGATGAATCTAGAGGTGAAACAAGACGCGGAATCGAAAATGTTGAGGTCGCTACTGGCATTCCCTCTTTGATGCAAGGATATCTCTCCGAAGATGTGGCAGTTGGCATAGACGAGTTCGCTTACAGAGTACCATTAGGGATTTTTGGGATAATAGGTCCCTTTAACTTCCCATTTATGGTGCCCTTATGGTTTGCACCGTATGCAGTTGCCACCGGAAACTGTGTCATCATCAAACCTTCCAGCGAGGACCCCATCAGCCAAGTAAAAGTCGCTGAAATTGCGGAGGAGGCTGGTATCCCACCGGGAGTATGGAATGTAGTTCACGGAGATAGAACAGTCGTATCCGCTATGCTTGATCATCCAGACATCAACGGAGTATGCTTTGTGGGTAGTACTCGTGTTGGGAGAGACGTAGTTTATAAGAGATGTGGAGAAACTGGTAAGAGATGTATTGCTCAGTGTGGTGCGAAAAACTTTCTGTTGGTAATGCCTGACGCCGTTTTGGACCGGACTATAGCTGCCTGTATGACATCCTTCTTCGGCAACACGGGTCAGCGCTGTCTATCTGGAGCCAACTTAGTCATAGTTGGTGAAGGTCTTAGTGAACATGAGTTCAATAATTTCTACAAGAAGGTTGTAGACGCGTTTGTCAGCGCAGCTTCAAAGATTAGAGTCGGTTACGGTCTTGACGAAAATGTTCAAATGGGTCCCTTACGCGATAAGGAAAAGAAGCAGCGCATGCTGAGCTACATAGAAAAAGGTATTGAAGAGGGAGCTAAACTCGTGCTCGACGGCAGAAATATAAAGCTTGTAGGGGACTGGCCTCATGATGCTTTTCTAAACCCCACAGTTTTCGTAGATGTTACCCCTGACATGTTCATTGGAAGAGAAGAACTTTTCGGCCCCATCGCGTCGATTATGCGTGCTAGAAACCTTGATGAAGCAATAGAAATGATTCATAGTAATCCCTACGGCAATGCAGCATCTATATTTACTCAAAATGGTAAGTGGGCTAGAGAGTTTATTCATAGAGTCAATTGCGGCAACGTGGGCATAAACATTGGAATCGTAGCGCCAATGGCCTTCTTCCCATTTGGAGGTATGAAGCAATCCTTCTTCGGTGTACTTCATGGTCAGAGGGAATGCATAGACTTCTTTACTGACAGGAAAATAGTAATTCAAAGGTGGTTCTAGTGGAATTAGTCACATGCTCAGCTATAATCAACTATTTTAGGAAATTGGAGGGGGAAACGGCTAAACTTTATGAAACTTTGGCGGAAAAATTCCCCGAACATAGAAACACCTTTCTATCACTAGCCAAAGAGAGTAAGTCGAACATTGTTGCGGTAGAAAGGGCGTACTACAGCGTTATAAGCGACAAGCTTGAAGCTTGCTTCATCAAAACACTTAATACTGACGACTATAGCATCGAAGCCCATATGCCAGTCGACGTCGAATATCCAGAAGCCTTGAAAAGGATTATAACGATGGAGGAAAACATTCAAAAATTCATCCTAGACGTGATCAAGTCAATAGGCGTACTTGTCCCTGATGTATCATGGACACTCAACAGGATAGGGAAAAAAAGGGCAGATCGAATAAATAAACTAAAAATACTGCTGGAGAAAGCCACCCAGAGGGGATAATATGGCTAAGGTAAGGAGAGTACACTGTAAGATAAGGCATGTTGATGCCTACATAATCGAACGTGATGATAATATTGTAGTAAGATGTCCGCAGCGTCCCTATTGTAAAGTTTGCCCCTTTGAAAAAATGATTGAGCAAAGAAAATAGTTGGGGATTAATCTTCTCAGTTTAAGTTTATGTGCTCAATAGCATTGTAGGTAAGCTTATATGGAAAGACTCAGAAAATACGCCATAAGTTTGGGGGCTGTTGACGCGAAGATAATTACTACCGATAAGGTTGTTGTTGAGAACAGAGTTGTTCTGAAGTGTAGATATTGGTGCGAAAATTTTGGTGCAAATTGGTCATGCCCCCCATTTGTGCCTTCACCAAACGAATTTCGCTCTATCTTAGAGGAGTATGAACATGCTATGATAATTAAGTTTGCATCTTCAATCAACTTTAGTCAAAAAGCTATGAATCCCTTGATGAGATGGAGCCCCTATGAAACGTACAGCAAGGAACTTAGCGACTTCTACAAAATCTGGAATGAAGACAAACGGAGAGTTCATGAAAATCTTTTGAAGCTTGAAAAGTTGGCGGCGAAAGTGTTCCCGTTCGCTTTAGCCTTAAGACCTGGATCCTGCAACATATGCGACGAATGCGACACAAAGAAGCCATGTGCCCATCCAGAAAAGCTTCGCTTTTCACCCGAAGCAGTTGGTATAAACCTCATTAAAACATTAAAAAACGCAGGAATTAGTTTAAACATCCCTTATACACCAAAAGAACCCCCAAGCATTGTTGCAATGTTGTTGATCAAATAGTTGGCCAAAAATTTTAGGAGTGCGTACGCCGCATACACACGAGTTTATTAATTCAGTTATTTAAAATTTTAGACTTAGTGTATCCTTAGAGTACATCATTGAAAATCATTCCTATAAACTTTTGATTTATCAGATTGAGTTATGAAGAAGTAAGTTTTTATATATCTTATGTACGTTTTTTATGTTTAAGGTTGATGCATATG
>Ga0164310_10001998_pt1 | contig 11684 bp, 11 predicted proteins | sample GuaBasSedimGuay1_FD_121795 | JGI IMG/M metagenome (GOLD analysis project Ga0164310, IMG submission 121795) | Subseafloor sediment microbial communities from Guaymas Basin, Gulf of California, Mexico - Guay1, Core 4569-9, 0-3 cm | ecosystem: Environmental > Aquatic > Marine > Hydrothermal vents... | reverse complement strand
TGTCCGACTTATCGAATAGCCTGGCCGGAATTGGGGAGATCGTTTTCGATCCTGAGAAGCTGCAAGAGGTTGGTGCCAGGGTAGCTCAACTCGATAAGAAGCAGTCACAGGCGCAGCAACTAAAGGGTCAACTGGACACTCTGCCGGTACTACTTAATGATATAGGGGTAGCCGAGGCCCAGTTAAAAGCGATTGATACTGAGGTAGCTGAGTTTGTTCGTCAGCGCGGAGAGATCGGCTACGATGTTGCGGCATTCGATAGCGTCAAGAAGAAGTTCATCGCCCATCAGCAGAAGCTGGAAGAAACAAAAGCGGAGTCTGACAGGACAGGCAGGGAACTGGAAATAATCCAAAAAGAACTGGAGATGAAACTCGAGGAACTCGCTCGACTCGATAAAGCGGTAGACGAGCTTAAGGAGTGCAGAACTGAGCAGTTCTACGTTGAGGGACTGGTGCGGTTGTTTGGCGATTTTCGCAAGTACACAATCGGGCGGATAAGACCTCGTTTGGCGGAACTGTCGAGCGACCTCCTTACCAGTATGAGCGGTGGAAAATACAGTTTGGTTGAACTGGACAACGACTACAATTTGCAGATTATGGATTGTGGCAAGTTCCACGGGGTTGAACGTTTTTCCGGAGGTGAGAAAGATCTTGCGAGCCTTTGTCTGCGACTGGCCATATCATCAGCATTGACAGAATCGGCCGGGTTGGATAAATCGTTCGTGATTCTTGACGAGGTCTTTGGGTCGCAGGACAGCGGTCGCCGGGATCTCATCTTTGAAGCTCTGGCCAACCTGCGAAGTCGTTTCTCACAGATTTTTCTCGTGACTCATCTCGAAGAATTGAAGAACAAGGTGGAATCACTAATCGAAGTCGTACCGACGGCTGCGGGGTACTCTGAGGTAGTAATTGACGGCAACCCGGCATAAACGATCGAAATCCAGTGCTCGACGACTGGCCACAGTCGCCTTCGTTATTACGGTGGCGCTCTTAATTGTAGTCCTTCGCCTAGTAGAGCAGATTGGTCCGGAAAGGCAGCCCGGCGACCGGTTTATTGTCCACAGGATCATCGACGGCGATACGGTGGAGCTATTGGGCGGAGATAAGCTTCGCCTGCTGGCCATCGACACGCCAGAGAGAGGGGAACCCTTCTTTGACGAGGCAACGTCGCTATTGGGCAGGCTTGTTTTGGGAAAGAAGGCTACTATCAAGTACGCCGACCGCCGCCGTGACAGGTACGGACGTCTTCTGGGCTACCTTTATATAGACAGCCTTTTTGTCAACCAGGTCTTGCTGGACAGTGGGTTGGCCTATGTGTATTTGTTTGGCGATGACGAGTTTGAAAGGCCGGAAGTCGCAGGACTGCTGGAGGCGCAGCGGCGCGCAATTGGACGGGGTACGGGATTGTGGTCTGTTCAGCACGAGCCGGAGGAATACTACGTAAGCCCAGTCGGTTCATACAGATTACATCGACCGAGCTGCAGTTCGGTGCGCAATCTCGCAGCGAACCGTCGCCGTGTCTTTTCAACCCGTGAAGAAGGTCTGGCAGCCGGGCTGTCTCCCTGTCGAAACTGCAAGCCCTGACAATAGTATAAGAAGATGTTTGAGCTTGCGTCCGTCATCAGTAAAATGATCATTATCGGATGAAGAACTTTATGCGAAATCTCACAGCAGCACTTTTGTCCGCGGTTATTTGTTTCCTCTCGGTTTCTTCGGTACTTGCCGGAGGAGACTGGAATGAACTGAAGAATCGACCCAGGGACAGTGCAAAAGCAGAGAACGTTCGAGTCTGGCTTGCCCAGGAGAGTAATAATCCCTGTCAGATGACGGTCGATATCTTCGATTCTGACAGTAATCTTGTTCGTCATCTTGTGGACGATCAAATTGATTACGGTTACTACAATCTATATTGGGACTGTAAAGACGATTCCGGCAAGTATGTAACTCGGGGACAGTATTTCTATGAAACCAACGACTGCGGGGGAAACCGGAGTGGCGAGTTGTTTATGGCGTACTCGAAGGGAGAAACAACTTCTTCGCTTGATATCGACAACTGGAGCGAAACAGGCGAGATAAACTTCGTACTACAGAGCGATTCGTCTGTTGTCTCACTGGATATCTGTAACACCCAGGGTACGACACTGAAGGCTCTTCTGAAGGACTCGGTCATGTTAGCTGGCGATTATGCGATTGACTGGCGACCGACCAGGTTGCATACAAAGACCTACATTGTTTTTGTGGTCAGACTTACCGTGGATGATTTTATACACGAGAAACAGGTACTCCCCAAAGGCAAATGAAAAATCCCCTGTTGATGTTTCTGTGTCTGGCTGTTGTTGTCACCGGTTGTGGCAGGAAAGGCGGTCCTGGCGCAGAGCAAGGTACCGGCCTGACATCAGACAAATATCAGACTATCTGGGTTGAGCCGGAAGTCACTGTTTCTGACTCCCTGGTGACGCTTATCAGGGCGGAGAGGATTGACTCCATCGAGGTCCGGAACATTCCTGCCGAGGTCACGCCGTCAGCTTCAATCGAATTCGTCATTGAAGAGCCAATCTGTAATGTCTCAATCAGTCTGCTGGATGGTAACCAGATGTTCCTGTACCCGGTGATGGTCAGGAACCTGGGTTTCGGCTACTACCGTCTTACACTCAACACCAGCAGACTCAATTCTCCGCGACTTCCGTCTGGCAGATATTGTCTTCGTGCCGATATCCTCAAGAGTAGCATAACTGCCTGTTTCGATCTGAGATAGACTAAGCAGTTCAATCTTCACGTCTCCTGGACTTACTGTCCAACATTTGCACAGGCAAAGCCCTTTATGAGTACCGCTTTGGAACCGATACAAGGGATGATCCGTATACTCACCCGCGGTGCTGAGGAAGGTGAACTTTGTGTCTGAGGAGCAACAATGCCCAACATCCTGGTAGTTGATGACAAAGACTCTATGCGCAATATGTTGTTCGACACGCTGACCGAAGAAGGTTATCGCGTCGATGCAGCAGGTGATGGACAACAGGCAATTGATCTGGTGTCTAACAAATCGTACGACCTGGTTCTCACAGATTTGCGTATGCCGAATATTGACGGTCTGAAAGTCCTGGCACAGACGAAAGAAATCGACAATGACACTTCGGTGATAATAATGACCGCCTACGGCACCATCGAAGACGCGGTGTCGGCGATGAAAAAGGGCGCCTACGATTTTATTACCAAACCGTTCGACACCGAGCACCTGTGTGTGCTGATAGGGCGGGCACTGGAAAACCGCCGTCTGGTAGCGGAAAACACGCTACTGAGACAGGAGTTGCTGGCAGATCATGGGTTGAAGAATATCATCGGCACCGACGAGAAAATGCTCGAACTCAGTCGGATGATTCAGAAGGTTGCGCGCAGCGATGCCTCCGTGCTGTTGCAGGGTGAATCCGGCACCGGTAAGGAACTGTTCGCACGCGCCATACACAACCTGTCACACCGCAAGGATGGTCCGTATATAACGATCAACTGTGCGGCAATACCTGGTGAGCTTCTGGAAAACGAGCTGTTCGGCTCTGAGAAGGGAGCCTTCACAGGTGCACACGTCCGCAAGATGGGCAAATTTGAGATCGCCAACGGCGGGACGGTGTTCCTCGATGAAATCGGCGATATGGATATCTCGCTGCAGGCAAAACTCCTGCGAGTGTTGCAACAGAAGAACTTCGAGCGTCTCGGCGGCACCAAGACAGTTGATGTTGACGTTCGTGTGATCGCTGCTACCAATATGGATTTACCGGAAATTATCCGTCTTAAGAAGTTCCGTGAGGATCTTTACTACCGGCTGTCAGTGTTCCCGCTAAATATCCCGCCTCTCAGAGAGCGGTCCGGCGACGTCAAGGCGCTGGCGGAGTCGTTCGTGGAGAAGTACAGCCGGGAAATGAAAAAGTCACTCAAGTCACTAACCAGGGATGCCCTGGATCTGCTGGAGAAATATCACTGGCCCGGCAATGTTCGTGAACTTGAGAATACAATCGAACGCGCAATTATTCTGGCTGAAGGCAAAAAAGTTACACCGGAACATCTGGCTATCCGTTTGCGTCGCACCGATGAGATCAAACTGCGCGACGGCGCAGGTCTCAAAGAGATCGGCGCGCATGCCCAGGGTCAGGCCGAACGCGCGACGATCATTCGTGTGCTGAAAGACGTGCGCGGTAACAAGCGCAAGTGTGCTAAAGTCCTCAAGATCGACTACACAACGCTTTTCGATAAGATCAAGAAATACTCCATCGGGAAAGATATGGAGTAGTCCGCAGGGCAGCATCCCCGCGCTGCTGATTGGTGGCCCACAACTTGGGGCCTGTTGAAAAAACCCTCTCCATGAGTTGAGTCAGGTCCTTTCCCGCCAAAGGCGGGATGAGACCTGACTCTGTTATGTGACATAATGTAACGTGACAGGTCACTGCGTGTCGGGTCACAATCTCCCGCCTTTGGCGGGAAATCAGGACTCGACACAACACTGCTATGGGATTTATCAACAGGTCCCTTGCTGTGGAATCTGACAGTTCCCGTGCGCGGCAGACGTCCTCGTCTGCCGATATTTCGGTGCCAGGCGGCGCACGAGGACGTACACCGCCCACCGTCTATCAGTTTCTCAACACCGTGCTAGAACTTGAACGCCAGAGTAGCGCTCATACCGCCGGATTCGTTCGGCCCAATATCAAAGGCCAGCTTTTCGTTGCGTTTGTCGGCAGGTGATCCGGACAGGTGAGCGTCCACATAGGCGTCAAACATCGAAACGAACACTGTAAGTCCGGCAAACCAGATGTACTTGTTACGAGACTTGCGGCGTTCATCGTACTCAAAGAACAAGCCGTTGCGCTCTGAGACTGATGCCGCTGAAAGGTAGGCGTCTCTCGCGTCCGGGGTATCTTGTGCCCGGTCAACGGCAGTACCTATCAACCACGCTTCAAGACCAATGATCAAGGCCGCCTTGACATAGCGTCGATTGCCAATCTGCCCCAGCCCCGGCACGAACATCGACTTGAATAGTGCCACGGTGGGATTTTGGCGCAGGTGCCTCTCCAGGTCAACAGGGCTCGTGACCTGCATTGTTGCCGACAAGTCCCGCAGCGGTACAAACAGCAGTGTGTCGATAGTCGTCCTGGTTGTGATGCTATCAGCCAGCGGCTGATCTTTGATAGAAGTTGTGTCGGCCATACCACTACCGACCAGCACCAACCCGGCAATCACTGCAAATAGACAATGTCTAACAGAGCACACTGAGTTTCTTGGGACTAATGCGTATCTCAAGAGTCTCCATCGGTATCTTGATGAGTTCACCGTCAAGGTACAGCATCTGTCCGTCCATTGGCTGGCAGGAAATCACGGTACCTCGATAAAGGCGAATATCGTCGCCATACAGGTACTTCTTCTTATGGATCGCACGAGCGTAAGCCGAGAAGCTCGCTTTGTGGTCGCCCTGGTCAAAGATGATTTCAAGCAGGCCGTCGTCGGCAATTGAGGCCGGGGACAATGGAAGACCAACGGAATATGGGAGAAGATTGATGTTGAGGATGATCGGTCTGATCTCAAAACGGAAACTGTCAACCTTGACAACGGTTTTCTTCAACTCTACTCCCGCAGCCACTCTGGAAACAAGTCGAGACCAGCCAATACCAAACCGCGGCACCTGGCCTCCCTGTAATTGCTCTGCCAACTCCGGAACCAGACCTATTCCGATTGAGCCGAAAAACGGCTGGTCTGCCGCGACTGCGCAGTCGATTACCTTATAGCTTCCAGTAAGTATTCTCTTGGTGGCGGTTTCAATGTTGGGTTTCTCATAAAGAGAACGAGCGATATTGTTGGTTTTGCCCAGAGGCAGACAAGCTACCGGCAGATCCATCACCATAGCAACTCGAGCGACGAGATTGAAAGTACCATCGCCACCACAGGCCACCAGTGCTGTGACCGCGCCACCGCGAGAGTACGGTGCCGGCAGGTCGCGGGATGATCGACGTTTGCCCACAACCACTTCTGTCTGTTTCAGCAGCTCCAGGGCGGTCTCTGGTTCGTAGACGGTGTACGAACCATTTCGGCGCTTGATCTCGTTGATCAGCCCCTGCACTGCTTTCTCCTGGTAGCACGAAGCTGACTGGTTGACCATCAGAACGTAGTGCTGCCTGCGAGTTCGTTGTTGTCTGGGTCGAGCCATACCTCAATGTATGGTCTGTAGGGCATAAAAGGAAACAGTTAAGATAGGCGTTTTGCAGGATTGCCGATGAAGCGAAAGAACCTTTCCTGAGAACGCTAACAGCCCCCCGTAGTCTGTCGATCTAATAGTTATTGGTATATTGCGTATAAACTGCATAGATTCGAGCATGTCAGAAGCAGCATTGGCAAAAGCGTCTTTCAAACCCACCGTCCTCTGGGTACCGTTCGGCCTGCTGGTGCTGGTGTACTTACCAACGCTTTACGAGTTAGTACAGGATTGGTACCTTGATGATAACTACTCTCACGGATTCCTGATCCCGGTTGTCTCGGTTTACCTGCTATGGTCGGCACGGAAAGAACTGGCAGAACACACGGTCTCGCAAAGCACTGCAGGACTGGCACTTGTGGCCGCCGGGCTGGCACTATTCGTGCTCGGCTCCGCCGCTGCAGAGTTTTTCACTACTCGTTTCTCGTTTGTCGTGACTCTATTCGGGCTGAGTTGGTATCTGTTCGGTACTGAGCGCATCAAGAGAACCTGGTTCGCGTTCTTTTTCCTCTGCTTCATGATTCCTATCCCCTATGTCATATATTTCTCGATCGCGTTTCCGATGCAACTCATCGCTTCAAAGATCACAGTCGGTGCCCTGAACATTCTGGGCATGGAGGTCGTTCGCCAGGGGAACATTATTCATCTCGCCGGAGGGTGCTCACTCGAAGTTGTCGACGCATGTTCCGGGATTCGCTCGCTGATTGCTCTATTGGCGCTGGGAACCCTGTACGCTCACTTCACTCAGAAAGGCTGGCCCAGGCAGGTCTTGCTGTTTCTTGCCACGATTCCAATCGCGGTCGTAGCCAACGTTTTCCGAGTATTTGTGACCACTTTGCTGGCATCGGCAGTTGGCTTGGACGTTGCGGAGGAGCCGACTCATACCCTTATGGGCATGTCGGTGTTCGTAGTCTCGTTTACCTGTCTGTTCCTGTTTGGCTGGATTCTCAAGAGGTTTGCGCGATGAACCGTCCAGTGCTGATTGTATCATTGATTATTCTTATTGGTGGCATGGTCGGCAACAGTCTCAGGTTCATAAAACCGGAACCAAACCGGGGACCCTCCTTCTCGGAAATCCCATTTTCATCTGTTGGCTATGTAGGCCAGGAGCGCCGCTTCAGTGAGGCCAGCTACGATGTCCTCAAAGCCGATACGACAACTCTAAGGCAGTACGTTGATGAAGACGGCAGTTCTGTCTCGCTGTTTGTGGGCTATTTCGCCTCTCAGAAATTCGGGAGTCAGATTCACTCGCCAAAACACTGCCTTCCCGGAAGCGGTTGGAAAATCATCCATTCGGCTCCGTATCATCTCGAGTTACCGGGAGGGATCAGCAAAAAGGTCAATCGGTTTGTAATCACTGAGCACAATCATCGAGAACTCATGCTCTACTGGTTCGAAACAAGGGGAGGTACCATTTGCGATGAATTTGGTCTCAAATGGGATTTGATGAAAAACTCGCTGCTGCTTCGCCCTACAGATGCAGCCTTTATCCGCCTTAATCTACCGATCGCCGACGGTGACGACGTGGAATCAGCTACTCGGAAAGCGACAGCGTTTTTCACGCTTTTCTACCCATCCATCTCTCAGGCGCTGCCGTTTGATAACTAATTGCTTGAGACACTCTCTTCAAGCTCTTATGTTCTGACATGATGAGACACTTGGTCAATCTCGCTCGCCCCGCACAGTGGCTCAAGAACGGTGTGGTACTGGCTGCGCTGGTGTTCGCCGGTGAGGCGAACGATCCCGACAAACTACAGTCTGCCCTGCTGGCAGTGCTTGTGTTCTGTTTGTTGTCATCGGCCGTCTACACGTTCAACGATCTTGTGGACCGGGAAAAAGATCGCCTGCATCCACTCAAGAAGAATCGACCGCTTGCTTCGGGTTCCGTGTCTATACCTGCTGCCGTTGTCATGATTCTGTTGCTGTTGGTTCTTGGCATAGCAGGTGCCTGGTTTATCAATTGGTGGTTTGCGATTGCTGCCGGAGCGTTTCTTGTCCTCAATGCTTTTTACTCACTCCTGCTGAAAGATGTTGTAATCGTAGACGCGATGAGTATCGCGCTGGGGTTCGTGATCAGAGCCTATGCCGGAGCGCTGGCGATTGGAGTACCGGCATCGAAGTGGATGCTCATCAACACGCTCCTGCTGGCGCTGTTTCTGGCTTTTGGCAAACGCCGACACGAACTGCTGCTTCTTGAAGAAGCCGCCACCGCGCACCGGAAAATACTCGACAAGTACTCCCCATATTTGCTGGATCAGTGTATCGGCGTGACCACAGCTTCTGTCGTGGTCATGTACATGCTATACTCGTTTTCAACCGAAGTCTCCGATAAGTTGGAAACCGAAAATCTCTACCTGACAATACCTTTTGTTGTGTACGGCATTTTCCGCTATCTCTATTTGATTCACAAGGAAGAGAAAGGTGGTTCTCCAACTCGTGTCCTGATTGGCGACATGCCGATCCTGCTTACAGTTGTACTGTGGCTGCTGACCGTACTGATGATACTGTATCTGCTATGAGCGTTCGATTCCATATGAAATGGTGCCCGATCTTTACAACCTGTTTGCTGCTGTTATGCTCCTGCAAACAGAATAGCGAACCACCTAATGATAACACGTTAGCCGACACCCTGCCGCTTATCGAAGACTCTCTGGTCAGGCCCGGAACTCCGGAAGCACACGCCGAAGCTCTCACTCGGTTTCCTGCCGCAAATCTGATCGACAAATCATTCGTATACCATCGAACTGCGTTTCTTGAAGTCGTCGGGTTGGACGACGTATACTCCGCCAGGTACACTTGCGATGGTGACACGCTTGAATTGTTCCTCACCCAGGACAGTTTAGGTTTTAAGTATCTCAAGATCACGGAATTCGGTACCCGGCATTCTCAAGTAGTTCCTGCCGCTGACGAGTTTGAATTTGACCACGGTTACAGCGTACTGTTCCATCACGGGGACCATGGCCGGATCATTGCCGGATTGAGACACGGTAGGCTGGTCGGCGCACTCGGCTATCGCGACAGTTGCCGTGACTTCCTCGCCCGCTGGGTCCGCGCAATGACGAAGTAGCCTTGCAGGACAGGAGCAACCACTCCGAAAGTACCTGCGCTCCTAACATATTTAATTGGCGGAACCTGCCTTCCCCACATCTCACATGTCCACATGTCCCACTTCATCTGGCAGATGTGGACATCTGCCTGGCACTGAAATCAGGCCCAAACAAGTTTGAGCCTGCCACCCCGCCCATATGAGACTGTCATGCTGAGCTTGTCGAAGTATGGTTCGTTGTTTGGCAGCTTCACCCTTCGACAGGCTCAGGGTGACAGAGATAACGTATGAACGGAGCCTGTCCTGAGCCCGTCAAAGGGTCTACCAGTTATCCGTCCCGTCACAATTCTTCAGGAAATGAGTCGGAGCAATGAACAGTGCATCGATCAACAACGATAAGTCGGCACCATCAACAGTCATGGGATCTACCACCGGGCGAATACTGCTGAAATCAACGTCTGCTTCGTCGAGACAGATGCCATTCCAGCCGTTCGCTGGGTCAATGAACAGACTGTTGATCATCATCGACAGGTCGGCGCCGTCGTAGTTGAAGCCGAGATCACCGCCACCTTGATCAAGATCGCCAACACTGGGCGGGATGCAACAGGTCGTGGTGGTGAAGCTCCATATCGGGCCAGCCGTGCTCTCCGCATGATCGTCCTCCGCGACAATCTGCCAATAGTATGTGGTAAGATATTCCAGCTCTGCTGAAGGATAATAGGGACCAATCGCAGTTTGAGTAGCAGGATATGGACCGAAGTCTTCCAGGTACGGTGGAGGACTACTTGTCCCAAGGTAAACATGATAAGTGATGACATCGGCAGCATCCGGGTCTCCACCGCTCCAATTAAGGCCGGCATCAATCGATACGTCTGTTCCTGCGTCTACCGGGTCTGGGCTAACTGGGTTATTCGGTGGGATATTTGGTTCCGAAACATATTCAAAAGCTCCCATATCCGGAGCCGAACCATTGTAATCACCCGGGTCCAAATCAACCAGTGTATATGTATCCAGAACAAAAAAGGAAATGCCGGAGTCAATGCAGGGAGAGTTTTCAGATAAATCTCCACTTGGTATATCTACAAACAAAGGATCATCGTCTATGTTTCCGGCTCCTCCCCAACTCCCAGGAATATCAGTGTAATTAACATCCGCTGTGCCCATGACATCTAAATGGAGATCTCCGGTGATTCCGTCATTGTTCCATAGAATGCCGTTTGTAATATAGGCGTGAGACATGGCCAGATAAATCGCTCCTCCCCTTCCATGGGTAGTAACATTCTCCGTAAAAGTGCAGTTTGTCAGGATGACTGTGCTCAAATCGCATCGTAATCCCCCTGCCTCCATAGCAGCGGTATTGTCAGCAAACAGACAATAGGCCATTGTTGGTTCGCTGTTATTAGTAGTTATGCCTGCGCCATAATAACCTGCTGTATTTTCAATCATGTTACAGTGAGTGAGAGTTGCATTGGAAAAATAGAGGTAAATCGCTCCTCCATCATAGGTGCAATCATTGTTACGAAATACGCACCAACTGACCTCCGATACAGAACTCCAGCAGAAAAGCCCCCCCCCGTGTTGACCTGCAGAATTAGAAACAAAGTAGCAATGTTCGATGGTAATATCTGATTCCCACGTAGAGACACCACCGCCGCAATTGTCGGGCCACTCGCCCGTGGCTTTCCCAAACTCAATCCGACAATAGGCAAGCGCACCATCAGACTCGGCACCAACAAATCTTATCCCTTTCCAGCCAACTGAAGGAGTGTCTGTGGTGAACCTGATACTATCGGCTTCCGTTCCCACGGCCTGCAGGTTTCCATTCACAATGAACTTGAAGTGGCCCTGGAAGTTAACTTCCACTCCGGGCTCAATGGTGAGCGTCTGACCAGATGGCACAACAATCTCCCCAAGCACCAGGTAGGGCGAACCGGCAATTGTCCAAGTTCCGGATTGATTTCCACTGACCGAAGTTTGAGACAAAACTGGCAAAGATAATATCAAAGAAAAAGAGATTTGCAGGATCAAGAAGGTGAGAACTCTTTTCATTTTGTTTTCCTTTGATAAAGGTCTATTCAGAAATGTACTTGGCCCAAGATTCCCAATATGAGGATCTCAAGGAAGCAGTTTTTTTGCTCATGCTGAATATACAAAAACTCCTTGAATTGTCAAGAATACACTTGTGTTTCCCTGAGTAGAGCCTTGAAGAGCAGGAGCAACCACTCCGAGAGTGACTGTGGTTCCGACAATTGCTATCAATAGGTCAGGGGAGGCGGGTTCGAAGACGGACCCGCCCTTGTATCTTACAATTCAGCTAAACATAATGAACGGATCGGGATGAATCTGTACCCGCCCTCAGGTCCGAGAGCCTGTAACGTAGATTAGATCGCCCGATCCGTTAGCAGG
>Ga0164310_10001997_pt1 | contig 11686 bp, 5 predicted proteins | sample GuaBasSedimGuay1_FD_121795 | JGI IMG/M metagenome (GOLD analysis project Ga0164310, IMG submission 121795) | Subseafloor sediment microbial communities from Guaymas Basin, Gulf of California, Mexico - Guay1, Core 4569-9, 0-3 cm | ecosystem: Environmental > Aquatic > Marine > Hydrothermal vents >... | reverse complement strand
TTGTTCTTCTGGACACAGGCCCCTCCATGACCTGGGGACCAACAGGGAAAACAAAACTCGACTATGCGATAAACTCTACACTTGTTCTCTCTAGACTATCAAAACTTTCTGGGGACCCATTTGGGCTCATGGTTTTTTCTGATAAGATTAAAACCTTTATCTTCCCAGATAACAGTGATGAGACACATAGAAAGGTTTTGGACACTCTTGCCATGTTGGAGGCTGATAGAGCTGCCTGGGCCTGGCAGCCGGTTGTTTCCCCCCTAGCGGAACCCACACGACCCTATGAGATCGGGTCCCAGCTATTGGAGGAGCTGGAGAGAAAAACAGGGGAGACAGGGGAGCCAACCAACCTGGAAAGGTTGAGACGTGTTTTGCTTCCGGTTCTAAGGGTGGCTGTTCCACATACAAGGGAGCTGAGGAGGAAAACCCTTTTGTATCATCCACTCTTCGATGTTTCGAGGAGAATAGTCCAAAAAAGTAGTAAGTCATCACTTCTCCTATTAATATCTGATCTGGAGTGTTTCAGGGGTAAAGAGTATTTGTTGGAAGAGGTTGTGAGATATCTCATCTCTTACCGCCACCAAATCGTTGTCATATCCCCCTACACACCACTTTTCAGCTTGGAGGAGCTGGACCAAGAACTAAGACCGGTTGGTGTGTCGTACGCTGAGACCCTAGGGGAACATAGAAAAAAAATTCTGTACAGCCTGGGGAAACATGGTGTAAACGTGTTAAATGTGGGCCCAGAGGACATCTTACAGGTTATGCTAACACAGATCTCCAGGTCTAAGAGGGGGAGGCTGTATGCCAGATAAGCCCGGCGAGAAACATGGTGACCATGCCAGGGTTTTCACCCTGCTCGGGGTAGCCCTCCTCGCCACACCCCTGTTGTATGGGCTGACCCGGACAAACCCCTCAATGTTTACAGCTACCATGGGATTTGGACTACTCGTTCTATGTGCCCTACTATTTGTTCTCGGTAAAAAAGAGTTTCTACCATTCTCCATACTTTTACTACTCCTCTACCTGCACCACCTCCTATTTGGAGACGTTTTATACCATGAGATCCAGCAGGGGTTCACCTTCAAAACAATTATTTTTATCACTCTCCCCCTACTCCTAACGATCAGGTTGTCAACACTAACACCCGGAGCCAGAAAAATGGGCGGAGATCTGGCCGAGCAACACCTAGGGGGCGAACCAAGGGAGCAACACGTACACCCCCAAAACCTTCTATGGGATGCCTTTGGGGTTGGTGTTGCCATGTTTGTCACCTATCTCTGTCTCAACCCTCACCACGTTACCCTAGCCCTTGGAATCCCCCAATATGTGGTGAGATACTACTACCTAGAGACAGCCACCATTCTCCTAGTCACACTCCTACTCTTAGCGCTGGGTGCTAACACCTTATACCACACAACAAGAAGAACAAAAGAAAAAATATTGAGATGGGAAAAAACAGGGTGGAAGAGAGGTTAAATTGGAGGAAGCCAACCCATATCTACTAATGGAAAAGATAAGAAGGCTTGAAATCGAGAGAGACAAACTTAGAAGAGATTTGTGGATGATGAAGAGGAAAAAGTTGACCGATGTGAGCGTGTTTCTCATAGTTATTGGTACCATGTTGGCAATCCCCGGCACATACCTTAAACATGACACAATCACCATAGCTGGGCTTGGAATAGCTTTTGTTGGCCTACTCTACATGACTGTGTCCCCAGCAAAATATATACGCAGAGAAATAGTGGATAGCATGCTATTATCCCCGTTGAAAAGCGTGGAACAGTTCTTAACAAATCTTGGTGTTGAGAACCATGCAATATACACACCAACACCAGACAACACAAAAAAACGGGTTTTTATCCCTCTGCGCAGCGATGCAAAGATACCAAGGAACCCACCTGACAACCAGGTGTTCCACCTTAGCAGAGGAGAGGAGAACCTTGTTATCCACCCACCAGGAGGAGAACTATCGAAACTACTGGAGAAAGAGCTCAGAAGCAGGGTTGTGGGAGAAGAAACAGAGACAAAACTGTCTACAATATCACAACTACTCGTTGATGGGCTAGAACTCGCAGAAAAAGCAGAAATAGGGATGGATGGAGATAATACCTTCGTTCTAACAGTTAAAAACCCAGAATATCTCGACCTAGTCACGCTTATGGGTAGAGAAACACCCAGAGTTTTGGAGCAGATAGGATGCCCCGTATCATCAGCAATAGCGTGTCTACTCGCCGACATAACCAAGAAAAACATCGCAATAGCCAAGATGGAGATCAACAAGAGGAGAAGAGAAATAAGGACAACCTACCAAGTTTTACCATAAACCCCTACTCCACACCACCACAAAAACAGAGAACCCCCAGCCCACAACCATAAACAGCCCCAACACCACAGACAACACCAAACACAAACATAGACCACCACAACCCCACAGATAAAACCTTCTTCTTTATATCTCCAAAGTTTCCCAACCAAGCCAAAACCATCCAACCCCAAAACAAAACAGGTGAAAAAACATGCAGAAAAAAGCTGGGGGCACCACACTCATCCTAATCCTAACCATCGCAACAATAATAACAGCTCTACAACCCCAACCAACCACAACCCAAACCACAACAACACCCACACTCCGTCTATATGGTTTGGAGGGGTTATACGCTGGAGATGGCACAACCACAGACCCACAAACAGGTCTCCTAGCAGAAACCCAGCCCTACACAGACCCAGCAGCGATACTAGACCCAGAAAACACCCAAGCCCCAAGAAGCGACTCACTAACCCTAAACCCAGCCTACCTATCACAAACCCTAACAGATGGACACGAACAACTCTACAACCAAATCTCCGTCGACGGGGTAGATGGAAACCAAAAAGTGTTCCTACGCATATGGTACGAGCCAGAACACTGGGACCTAGACCTAGACGCCAACAGCTCACCAAACAACGAAGACCTGATCTTCCCCGCCCTAATCCAAGAATACACCTACATACTCCTCCAAAACACAACAAACACCCCAACATGTGGCCACCCAGGCCAAACAAAACTAGTTTTCCCAATAGGGATGGGAGACCCAAAACCTGTCTACGAAAGCCCCCAAGTAGTTAATGCTCGCCCAGAAGGCCACGGACTAGAAACCCTCGACCCAGACTGGGATGGGGTAGAAGACATCGTCACACTCCACAGCGAAGCCACACTAGCCAACACCACAAACATCCAAACAGACTTCGACGGCGACAACACCCTAGACCATTTGGATGGGGATGGAACACAGCTAAGCGGAGACGAACTAATAATCCTATCCATAGGACCCAAAACACTTCACGAAGGGGACACAATCCAGTTCTGGGACCACATGGCCCGGCTAGCCCAGGTTAACGGTGCTCTAACCCTCGAAATATACTTCACAGGTGACCTAGTACCAAGATATGTCGACACAGCAACCCTAAACACCGGAGAACTACTCTTAGCTGGGAGACATGGAACCCTGAAACTACCCGCCGGTGGAGACAACCTTGGACAGCTCCCACCCGGACCATGGTTCCTCTACGCTGAGAACATAGGCACAACCACCGCCACCATACTCGTTGGGAGAGCTTTTGGAAACGTTTTCACAGCCATGCAAAACGCGCCATACACACCAGACCTAACATCTGGTGACCCCTGGTTCCTAAAAAGAGCATATGTCGATGGACACGAGTACAACGTTGTGGCACTGCTAACACTTGGAAGCGGCGAGGAGGCATGCCTCACCAGCATAACCCTACGCACCCCCCTGCCCAAGGTTGGGGTTGAAGTCTTGGAACACAGCCTAGAACTCGAAGACTACCCACCAGAAAAACCCTTCTCGGTTCTCCCACCCTTTAACATGAACCACTCAATCATAGTGGATATATGGCCAGAGTGGCGCAGAGAAACCCCACCAACCCCCTTTGGACCTGTTATGGGAGACCTCCTGTCCCCAGTGGAACCCTTAGAGGTCTGGTATGTTGAGGAAGAGGTTGAACCACGCTTCCTAGGAGAACTGGAACAACTCCTAGGCGAACTCTTGGATGGAACACCCTACACAGGTGGCAGCACAGGCATCTCAAGCGGGGCTGTGTCCTCCCTCTTCTGGTGGACACGAGAACACCAAACACTACCAAACCAATACACCGAGCTATCCCTACCAGGGGAACATGGGCCATACCTACTAACAACCGCTTTCCAAGCACCCCACTCAACCTGGAACACCCACGACGATGAAAACCTCCTCGACCAGGGTGACGGTGGAAGACTAAAACTATGGTTTGACCCTGTTTCGGGGAGCACTGATATCTATGTTAACCTTGTTGGTGTGGTTGTGAATGCTCCGCCTGTGGCGAATGCTGGTCCGGACAGGACTGTGGTTGTGGATACCCCTGTTGAGTTTGATGCTGGTCTTTCATATGACCCTGATGGCACTATAACGAGTTATTCCTGGGATTTTGGTGATGGGGAGACGGGTAGTGGTGTTGTTGTTACGCATAGCTATGGTTCTGTTGGTGTTTACACGGTTGTTCTCACTGTGGTGGATAATCTTGGGGCGACGGATAGTGATAGCGTGGTTGTGGAGGTTGTTCCCCCAGCTGGGGAGCTGTGTCTCGACCTGGATCCAGGTTCTGTGGGGTTGTGCCCGGGTGAGGATGTTGATTTCGATCTTCTTGTGGAGAACTTGGAGAGTCATGAGGTTATGGTTTATTTGGAAGGTTGGATAATTGAAGAAGAGGATTTTGAGAGTGGTAACTACTATGCTGGGATCGACGAGGATTGGGAGGTTGAGCTTGGAGAAGAGGAGTTCTTGCTTGGTGGGGGAGATGAGAGGGTTGTGGATGTTGACGTTGAGGTTGATGATGATGTGGATGAGGATGACTACTACCTTGTTGTTGAGGCCAACGGGGTTTTGGAGCATGCTAGGATCAGGGTTGACGACAAGTATTGTTGGGATAGGAGATATGGCTACACCTATGGCTATAGCCCGATCCCATATTACTATTATCGTGGTGGCCCCGGTCGTAGGGTTACTTACCCGGAGATAGCTCCCCGGCCAGCTGTTCCAGAGGCTGAAGCTCCGGAGGAGGAGGCTGAACCACCAGAGGAGGAGCCTGTTCCAGAGCGGGTTGTGGGTGTGCCAAAACTTGAGTTGGACAGGGAATCTGTGTCCATGGTTATCCCCGTTGGGGGGGAGGAGGGGTTCACCATTGGGGTTAGGAACGTTGGCAACGCTCCCATGGAGAACATTGTGATAAGTGTTGTTGGTGATATTCCTCTTTCTTGGGTATGGTTTGACAAGGAGGAGATATCTAGGCTTCTCATAATGGGTAGAGACGAGGTTGGGGTTACTATTCGCGTGCCTGTCGAGGCTGAGCCCGGGATATATGAGGGGGAGATAAAGATAGCCCCTGGTAACGCGGAGCCTGGTGGAGTGTTGCTAAGGGTGGAAATACCCCAACCACCACAGCTCGTGGTAACAGCTCTCTCAACCGCGAAGAGAGAGTATTCACCGGGCGAGGAGTTGGAGCTTTCCATGGTTTTGTCCAACACCGGTGGCTACCCGTTGGAGGGTGGAACCATCACCACCATTGTTGATAAAAATGGTAGAACAGTTTTTAAACAGGATAAGAAGATAGACTTGGAGCCAGGGGAGATTAAAACCATCTCTAGAAGGGTTCTTGTTGATAAGAGATATGGTCCTGGGGAATACACGGTTGAGGTTAAGGTTCACGATGCTACGGGGAAGCTTTTGGCTGCCAAGCGTGTTGGGTTTAGAGTGGTTAGTGGTCCCAGCGGGTTGCTGATGCCAGCCACGTTGCTGGTTCTAATGGTTTTTGCTGTGGGTGCAGCTGTTGTGGTTGTCCTTAGGAGGCGTAGACGCCCCGAGGATAAAGCTCCCGGCGGGCCTGGGTTGGAATCCTCTGGGTCGGAGGCTGTGGAAACCTCTGGGATTGTGGTTGAGGAGGAGCCGTAGCCGGTTGTTGGCTAGCTTGGTGGCTGTTGCCGGTTTACATGCGCTATCTTTTTTTATGCTAGCCCAGTTGTTGGTTGCGGTGCAACCATTGCTGGGTGAGCAACGCTTCGGAAAGGTTGTCACACCTCTTTGTGTCTTGTTGGCTGGCCTGGTTACGGTTGCCCATGTTGGTGCAATCGGGTTAACATCTCAGGTCGATGTCCAAACAAGGATCGATGTTGATGAGAATGGTGATGCAAAGGTTTCCCAGTCTATAACCTTTGATTCTGTTGCTGTTAGGGCCTTAAATCTTATGGGAATGGATTTACATACCCTTGGAGGTTTTTTGGCGCAGCAGATTGTTGCTGAGCTTTCCCGTAGGGGTGTTGAGGTTGAGCAGCCTAGGGTTGATGTTAGGGGAGATGTGATCACCCTAGAGTACGCCGTCTCCCCCTTAGCGACCCGGCTCGAGGAGAACAGGTGGGAGATAAAAATAGAGAAAACGGTTCAGTCGATGGGTGAGACCCTACCAAGATTTTTTAGTGTTGTGATAGACTTGGAGATACTGGTTGAGCTACCACCAGAGGCTGTTTGTGTTTCGTTGGAGGTTGATGGTGTCAGGGAAACCTGTGACAACCCAGAAAAGATCCGGAGAAAACTCAGAATAGGTGGAGGAGAAAGAATAGCTATAGAATCCCCTGGGATCTATTTGGTGTATGATCTGCCTGTTGAGACCCCTGTGAAGCCTGATAAACCCCCCAGCGCAGAGAAACCGGTTAAAGAGTTCACCGTTGGTGTGGTATCCGTGGAGAAAAACCTGTTTGTTGGCAGAGAGGAAACCATTCTTGTCCCGGTAACCAACAGTGGTGACGAACCCCTAGAACTTGTTCTGTCTCTATCTGGTGACAAAGAAGGTTTTTCTCTACCAAAAACCGGTCTATCTCTGCCTCCCAAAACTACGGCCAATCTTGTGGTTGAGGCTCACCCAAGCAAACCAGGGGTTTTTATCTGTGAACTTGTTATCTCCTCCCCTGGTAGGAGTGTTAGGGTGCCGATAAGGATCGAAGCGGTCCAGCCCCAACCACCACCCAAAATCATCCAGGTTTTCCCTCTCCCATCAGCCAACAACCCGGAAAAACTGGTTGTAACGGTTAACAACCCGGGAAGCGTGGCAGAGGCAAGCCTAGAGGTTGTAATCTCAGGCGCTGGGCATCGGACCACAGCAACACACAAACTAGCCCTAACCACGGGTGTAAACCAGTACTACATCCCCCTGAACACAGAAAAACTTGGGGAAGGAGAATATACCGCTTCCACAACACTAAAAACACCTGGACAAGAAACAACTGCGGCTACAACATCTTTCACGGTTAGAAAAAAGTTTTTTTGGTTCCGATATTTTCCGCTTTTTCTGTTGTTTGTTCTGGTGGCCGCCCTAATCCTATTTTTGTTGGCAACTAGGCTTAGACGCTAGCCAACCTCAACCGTCTCCTCGATCGTGTTGTTATCCTCGTTTACCTCCCTAATCCTGTTTGTTGGGTCAACCACAGCTATTATTGTGTGTGTCCCCTTGCTTCTCGGGCGCCAAGATGTCTCCACAGTTTTGGATGTGTTACTTGGGAGCTCCAACAAACCACGGTAAACCAGGCGGACGCTGTCACCATGCTTAGCAACTATGATAACAACCACCTTCCCCGCGTCTCTGGTACCTATGTTCCACATCTTAGCAGAGATGCTCACAGTCTGGTTTGTTGTTGGAGAGCTTGGATCGATCTTAAGCTCGTCGACCGTCAGATCCACACCATTGGCAAGGAGAACAGTGGTGGTCTCAACAGTCTTGGATAAACCCTCTTTTTTCTGGGACTTGGCTGTTATCTCAACCCTTGCCACGCTACGTGGCTTGGTACCAGACTCTGGTTTTACCCTGAGTGTAACCTCGGCTTTCTTCTCTGGTTTGAGTGTTACACTATCCTTGCTGAGGGTTATCCCCCAACCAGAAACCGGGTCGAAGCTTAGCTCATAGGTGTCCTCTTTTATACCCGTGTTGACAATGGTGATGGTGTACTTTGCTGAGCCACCAGGGATTATTGTCTGCTCCTCTTTATCAACAAAAATCTCGAATGCGTACTCATGGTTCTCAACCTTCACCTCGATCTTTTCCTCATCTTTTACCTCTGGGTCCTTGGTGCTCCTAGCGGTAACCCGCCACTCAAACTCCCCCTCCCCAACATCTTCGGGTGGGGTGATCTCAAGTATTATTTTTTCTCTTTGGACGGACTGGTTGTATATGGTGAGACAAGGCCCATCCAAACCTGCAAACACAATATCCGCGTAGTTATCCTCTGGGTTTATGGTGCCAGTGGCGACACCAACCGGTTCTTTCCCCGTTGGAAGGACTACCCATGGTTTCTCCCCAAACTTTTCCTCGGTATCATCATACTTGTATATCCCAAGCTCTTCGTCATCCTGGTTTAAACAGGCAAGCTCTAGCCAACCATCGTTGTCCAAATCTTCCGCTAGCAGTGTTGTTGGAAGATCACCGGCTTCAAGTGTTTGGTCAACAGTTGTAAAACCGTCTTCTCCTTGGTATCGTATCTCTATGGTTTTAGATGCGGTGTTCACATTTGCTATGTCCAGCTTGTTGTCTTGGTTGAGGTCCATAACAACCAGACCAGTGGGATAGATGCCTGTGGCCAGGACCTGGCTTGGAGTTGAGCTGAACCCCTGCTCAGAGTTGTAGAAGATTGTTATGGTGTTTGAACCCATGTTTGTGTTCACAAGATCTAGTCTGTTATCACCATCCAAGTCCACAGCGACAAGCCTCGAAGGGCCTGACCCTGTTTTCAAGGTTTTGCTTGGAATAGGGTTGAAACCTGTTTCTGTCTGGTAGAATATTGTTATGGTGTTTGAATCGGTGTTCAGGTTGGCTATGTCGAGCCTATTATCGTTGTTAAGATCCTCAACAATCAGTGCTGTTGGTTTTGAGTTTGTATTGAGTATTTTGCTGGGTCTGTTTGGTAGCCCTGTTGCTCTCCCATAGAAGATTGTTATGGTGTTTGAACCCATGTTGGTGTTAACTATGTCGATATGTTTGTCGTTGTTCAGGTCTTTGGCAACAACCCAGTTTGGAGATGCCTCAGTAGTAACGGTTTTAGCTACGAAGTCCCCATCATCATTCTGGTACAGGAGTATCAATTTTTTACTGTTTTTTGCTGGTATGATGAGGTCTTCGCGGCTATCCCCGTTCAGGTCGGCGGTGAAAACGTTCACGGGTTGCTCTTCTAGGTTTATGATTTTGTCTGGGTATTTTGCGAACATGTTGCTAGGTCTTAACGTGATCTCAGGTTTCTTGTTGTTGTCCCTGTCTAGTAGGGGTGTTCCATCCCTGTATTTGAAGGATGTTGTCCAACCCTCTGAAACGTTGGTTTCAAATTCGATGGTCTCAGTCCTAGCATTCGAGTTTATCACCTCAAACTCAAACTCGGCGGGTCCATCTTCCCCACCTGGCTTTATGGTTTGTTTGCGGTCAGACAGTAGTTTGAGAGTCAAACCAACAATGGGTTCGAATATGAGCGTGTATTTCTGAGGACCCTTTGTTATGCTACTATCAGCCTCCACAAAAACCTTCCAGTCACCCTCCTCGGGTTTTTCCACCAGGACCTGCTCAACGTTGTTGATGTTATCCTCATAAGACTTGTTCTTGGTGGTTGACTTGTTTGTAACAGCGCCTAGGTAGGGTTTGTTTGGGTTTAGCTTCCAAGGATAATAATATTTATCATCTGGACCTTTTAGGAGGAGGTCAAGGTCGTTAACAAGTTTTTTTGTGGTTTGGGAGCCATATATCGAGCCTGGTGGGTCGTCCCATACTAGGGTGACCTTGAGCTTCTCCGCTTTTGGGGGTATGTGGTATTCATATTCGTCTTGGTCTCCATGCTCGGCTAGGCTGCCTAACCGTACCAGGTGGGACACCCTATCAGCTTTAACAAGTTTAAAAGCTTTCTCTGCATCTATCCGTCCCCACCCGTGGATATAGTCAGGTCCGGGATATCCCTTATCCACAGCTGTGTGGATCAACACTCCTTTCAAGGTGGCATTTGAGGGGCTGGGGCCGAGGTGGTTTTTTCTCCAAGCTTCGATTAGTAGAGCCGCCACACCTGCGACGTGTGGCCCCGACATGCTGGTTCCGCTTAGACTAACATACCAGTTGTTGGTCCAAGTCGAGGTTATAATACTCCCAGGCGCCACCAAGTCGGGTTTTAACCTGCCATCCATGGTGGGACCCTTCGAGGAGAAATAGCTGATCGTATCGTTATAATCGTTTGTGCTGCCAACAGAAATAGCGTTTTTTGATGTTGCCGGCACGGTTATTGTCCAGTATCCGCTTGCCCCACTGTTACCAGCGCTTACTACCATGACAAGTGGTTTTTGCTGGTTGTTTACCTCTCCCCTTGTTAGCTGGTCGAAGTAGTAGCTATAGGTTAGATATAATCCATGGTTCCCGAGCAGCCCCCAGCTGTTGTTGGTTATATCCGCGTTGTGTAGGTTAGCTCCCTCTACATACTCAGAGATTATGTTCCCAGCGAAGTCGTAGGTGATTATTGTCGAGGCTGGGGCCATCCCAACATATTTCCCCTGGCTTCTCTCCCCGTCACCAGCGACTATGCCAGCCACGTGGGTGGCATGCCCACTAACAGAGGAGTTGTCACCGATTATTATGTTTTTGAGGTCCGTGTGTGGGTATACACGCCCAGCATCCATGATAAGCACGTTGACCCCTGTGCCGAGAATGTTGTTGGGTGGTTCCTGGACTTTGTCCGCTTTGACAAGTTTTCTGCTTGTGTTTAGATGGAGTATGATCGGGTACTCAGGCTCGACCCACATAACCTCCTCCAGGTTTGCAATAAGCCGCAGATTGTTCCAGCTGGTTTTTGTGTGTATAAGCTCTTTTGAAGCATCTGTTATCAAGCATCCTGTTCTGACAAGCTCCGAAACAAGCTTCTCAAGGTTAGCATCCTTAAAGGGGATTATAAGGATCGGTACCAACTCTTTGTGGAGCCATCTGAGCTGTGGATCGTTGAAAAGTGGGCTGAGCTTGTACTCCGGTTTGATCGCGCTGATCCATCTTATGTTCGGGTCTTTTGCTAGTTTTTCTATCTGTTTTTTGTTTGCACCTATTATCCACGCCTGGTTTATTGGGCCGTCAAACACTTCGACCCCATGGTGTTCCGAAAGATGTTTCTCGGCTTCTAGAGCTTTGTTTGGGTGGAGCTGCACTATCAGATGTGTGTAATCAGATATCTGTTCCATGTCCAGGTCTAGCCCCGGTTTTGGGTTCAAAGTTTTGCTTGCTAGGGGTATGGAGTATTTACCTGTTTGTGTTTCCATGCTGTTTGCAAAAACTTGGTGGGTTGCTATAGGGGCTGAAACCATGATAAGGATTAATATTAATGTAAGAACATGTTTTTGGGTGGAAGTGTTGTGTTCTCCCATTTTTTCCTCCCCCTGGTCGGCTGGTTTCGGGTTGGCTTTCGGGGTTGGCTAGTGGGCTCTTATCACTCCCCCCGTATTAATTGTTTGGGTTAGACCACTCGTCCAAGTCTACATGTTTTGGCTTGTTCCAACTCGTTGATCTTCCCATGATGTGACTCTTTTCATAACAGGGGTTTTTCCAACCAGGTTCTTGGCGCCCCTGTTACCGTGGGACAAAAGCTCTATTT
>Ga0164310_10001996_pt1 | contig 11687 bp, 12 predicted proteins | sample GuaBasSedimGuay1_FD_121795 | JGI IMG/M metagenome (GOLD analysis project Ga0164310, IMG submission 121795) | Subseafloor sediment microbial communities from Guaymas Basin, Gulf of California, Mexico - Guay1, Core 4569-9, 0-3 cm | ecosystem: Environmental > Aquatic > Marine > Hydrothermal vents... | reverse complement strand
GGACAGGCGCGCCCACGCAGGTGGACGCTCGGCTGCAAGCCCTCTAGAGGCGATTTCAATCGCTAACAGAAGTAGCCTGAGCAGTTACCTGCGTCCTATTTCTTGCTCCCAGGGCAAATCCAGAGTTTTGTCAGTCAACCAGGACTCGGAGGTCTAATCGTGCCGCAGAAAGATGTGGATGCAATCCACAGGGCACACGCGGACGCACTCCAGGCAGCGCACGCACTCGGCAGCGTCCGCGTTCTCGTGGATGCGGATGTTCACCGGACAGACCTGCTGGCAGCGATCACAGGCGATGCACGTCTCGCTGTCCACCTCTATCCGAACGGCGCTCAGCGGGTTGAACGGCGACCAGATGGCCCCCAGCGGACACACCCAGCGACAGAAAGGCCGGCTGGTGACTGCCATCCAGACCAGGAAAGCGAGCAGAATGACAATCTTAAGCGCAAACAGCCAGCCGATCAGCGGGCGTAGTTCTGGGTGGAGGAGAATCTGGGGGATACCGGCCTCCAACGTGCCCTGAGGACAGAGCTTGCAGAACCACGGCTCCAGAGTGAAGTAGGGAATGGCGAACACCAGGGCGACGAGGAATGCGTAGCGCAGCCAGCCCAGGCGCGTGGACAAGTGCCACTTGGGCAGCGGCACCTTGTACATCAATTCCTGGAGGAGGCCGAAAGGGCACAGCCAGCCGCAGGCCGCGCGCCCCCATAGCGCGCCGAAGAGCCCCAACACGCCCAGGACGTAGAATGGAATCTCGCGGATGACGGCGAAATGTTGTAGGCTACCGATGGGGCAGGCGAAGGCAGCCGCCGGGCAGGCATAGCAGTTGAACCCCAGGCAGGGGAGGCCCTTGGTCACATTCTGAGTGAAATAGGAGTTCATGACCAGGAAAGAGAGTACCTGCACAGGCCGGCGGCGGATGCGTAGCAGGAGGTTGAAAAGATGTCTCATGGGATCACCGTTGGGAGTGGTAGGACGACACGCCGTCGCCCACCGGGGTACCCTACTGAATGCCGATGCACGACAGGCAAAGCAAAGTAGCGTTGATCAGGGTGATCATCCATTGGTCGCGCAGCAGGCCGAGGACGATGGCGGTCAGGGCCAGAAGCAGGAGCGTGCCACTTCGCAGCCAGGGACGACGGCTCATCGCTCTCCTCCCAACCGGGCGGTTGGCAACAGCGCATTGATAGCGGCATCCAGTTCCGCGTCGTAACCGGGGCCGTAGCCCAGGCGGTCGTAGCGCACCACGCCCTCCTGATCAATCAGCAGGGTACGAGGCACGGCCCTCACCTGGTAACGATGCACCGTGGTCAGGTCCGCGTCGTGGAGCACAGGAAAGCTCCATCCCCGCTCGCGGGCGAAAGCCCGTATATAATCGGCATTGCGGGCTTCCTGGCACACGGTGATGATCATCAGCCCCGGCGGGCGGGCATCATAGAGAGTTTGGATGTGCTCCAGTTCCCTCAGGCAGGGGGCACACCAGGTGGTCCAGAAGGCCAGTAGCACTACCTGTCCCTGCTGCTCGGAAAGCGTCACTGGCCAGCCATCCAGGTTGGACAGAGCTAGTGGAGGAGCAGCCTGACCGGCGGTGAACGGGCTGCTGGTCGCGCTCGGGGAAAAAGTTGATCGAGGTAATTTCCCAACGTGGGAGGTAAGGGCCAGGAGTAAGCTACCATTGGCCCCACACAGGGTTAGCAGCATACATCCGGCTATGGCCGATACAAGAATGAGCAGCCTGCATGATCGCAGCCACAGGCCAATCCGCGCCAGGCCGGCAGGATTCGTGCCTTTAATTGTCACTGACTCCCCCCTCGGCCCCCGAGGACGATGACGCGGCAGTGCCGGGCCCTTTTATGGTGGGCGATATTCTACCACAGATGAGCAAAAAAGGAAAGTCCGGGTCACAGGCGGGTCAATTCGCGGGGGTAAGTGGTCAGCGTCTCTGCACCCGTAGGAGTCACCACTACGTCATCCTCGATGCGCACCCCGCCCAGAGCAGGGATGTATACCCCCGGCTCCACGGTGAAAGTCATCCCTGGCCGTAAGATCTCCTCGTTACCTTCCACGATATAGGGTGGCTCGTGAACCTCCAATCCCAGGCCGTGACCGGTACGGTGCACGAAGTACTCGCCATAGCCCGCCTCGGCGATCACCCGCCGGGCGGCGCGGTCTACTTCCTGGGCTGCGACGCCGGGGCGCACTGCTGCGCGGCCAGCCTCGTTGGCTGCCCGCACCACGGCGTACACGCGCTCCAGTTCAGCCGGGATCGCGCCAACGGCGAAGGTGCGCGTGATGTCCGCCACGTAACCGCCATACACCGCGCCACAGTCCACGATGAGCACGTCCCCGCTCTCCAGCGGGCGCGACGAGGGACTCACGTGGGGGGAGGCCGTGCGCGGTCCGGCGACGGCGATGATGAAGGCCACTTCTTCCGCTCCAGCGCGCAACATCGCCACCCGCAGCTCAGTGGCGATCTCCTCCTCCGTCTGGCCGGGGTGGACCTGGGCGATGGTGGCGGACAGAGCGTCCTCGGTGATGCGGATGGCACGGCGCATCTGGTCCAACTCGGAGTCATCCTTGCGGGCACGGAGCTCGTGCAGGAATGCCTCGAATGCCAGGATGTGGCAGCCCGGAGCGACCTGTTCCAATCGTCTGAGCTCCAGAACGCGCATCTGCAAAAACTCCACACCGATACGCTTGCCGGCAAGTTCCAAAGCAGCAGCCGCAGCCTCGAAAGCGCCCTGCGGGCCCTCCTCGTCGGTGTAGGGGAAAAGCCGCACCTCGAATGGCAGGTTCTCAGGGAGTCCCTGCGCTTCCAGCAAGGGCAGGATAAGAGCCGGCGAACCGTGGAGCGGGAAAAGGGCCAGGGTTGGCCGTTCGCTGGGATGCATGGCCAGGCCAGTGAGATAGCGCAGATTAGGGCCCGGCATCAGGGCCACGCAGTCCAGTGCCTGGGCCGATTGTAAAGTAATGAGCCTGCGCAAACGGGTTTTGAACACGGAGCACCTCACTTATTGATCGGGGGTAGGGCGAGGCTTGCCAATGCCTGCAAGTTGTGCTATAGTTAACGCGATGCTAGGTCCACGTGGATCAAATACATTGACACACATTGTTGAAGGAGGAAATAAAGGCCATGCGCAAGGTGTTTAATTTCGCGTTAGGACTGTTTTTCGGCGGGCTGATCGGGGCAGCGGCAGCCTTGCTTCTCGCTCCACAGCCGGGGGAGGAGATTGTGCGGACGATCCGCGAGCGACTCCAGGCAATCGTGGACGAGGCCAGGCACGCTGCCGCCGAGCGACGGGCGGAGCTCGAGGCGCAGTTTATAGCAGCCAGGCAGGTCAAGATGGAGAAGTAATGTTCCTCAGCGCTGCTGCTGCGCGGACTTGAGCAGGGTGTCGAAAATCTGGTTCAGGTCCTGAAGCTCCTCGTCGAAAGCCTCCGCCCGGTTACTTTTATCCTGGGCCAGGAGTCGCAGGCTGTGGCCGACGTCCTCGCCGGGCATGCGTACCTTGTGGGCAACCAGCAGGCCCCCGAGCAGCAAGGGCAGGTACAAAAATTCAACGGGCAGCGGTTCTCCCTGGCTCACGCAGTTCAGTACCAGGTCGGCCACTGCCCGCTGCTCTTCAATAGTCCACGGCTCGCGACCCAGGGCCTCGTGCACCAGGGCAAAGCTGAGGGCGATGGCCAGCCGCAACAAGCGGTCGTATCCGACCTGGGTGACCACCCCCAGATAATCGTCGGTTGACAGGTCATGACGCAGCGCATCCAACCAGATGGGGATCAAGAGGGCATCCTGCCGGTTCGCGTCCTGTAGAAAGTACTGGGCGGTGTGGGTGAGAATCTTGGCCAGGAAGATGCGCTCACCGACGCCCAGGGGCAGATCCATCCCTCTGAAAATCGTCTCACTTTCCTCCAGCAGGGCCACGTACATGGGCTCTACCTTCAGTTGCTCCAGGATGTGAATGCGCCTGTCGTTGATCTCCCGCAGAGCCTTCTGTTGAATTTCGAGCTCTTCCATCGTCCATAGGGAGATGAAAGTAGGCTCCAAATCCACCTCAGCGGGATGCTCGGCGGCACCGGCCACGGTGATGGTAGCGGTGACCTGATCCGCCGGAACGCTGATGTATCCCACCCCGACAGCAGCAGCCAGCCCCAGCCCGACGGTATCTTCCAGGATCGTTTGGCCCAGGCGACCCTGACTCTCCGGCGGGCGAATGCGCGCACCTCGACCCTTAGGCGTAGCCGTCAAGGAGCAACGGACGCCATATTCCCCCTGTTCGGTAGCAGGATCAATCTGCAATGGAATGCGTAACAAGCCCATCTCCGCCGGTTCCACGGCGAGCGACATCTCCGACTCGAGGATGGTGAAATTCACGGGACGGGGCAATGGGCCGGAGCGACCCCGGCGTCGCGTTTCCTTCGGGGATGGGACGTGCACGCGGATGGCGACCTGAAGGGGCACATCCAGAGCATTTTGCAGGTAGATGGTCAGCGCGGTCAACTCACCTGGGGCGACGGTGCGTGGCTCCAATTGGCAGACGAACTGTAAGCCGTTGTTCTCCAGACGATCCCGGGCGGGAACGTATTCACTCAACACGTCTGGATATTCAATCTCCATCAGGATCTCTCCTCCCGGTGATAGAGCCCTGGCAGCGGAGTTCAGACGCAGAAATGGGGCGATCGGTAGCAATACACCACAAGTATACGGGCAGAACAGATTTTTGTCAATAAATCCTTTCCCCGTGGGGCGGGTATCCTTGCCCATGCTTGATTTGACACGACGGCTTACTCTGACTATAATTACAGTCTAGTAGCCCATTGCAGTGAAGTGCCCCCCAAATGACCGGCACGAGGATTACCAGCACGGAACACGAGCTCTGCAAGGCGAAAATAGCAGTTTGATAGACGGCCACGTACCGTCTATGGACTGGCAGGAAAGGGGGGAAGTATGTGACGTATGTGAAGGCTGAGGATAGAGAGCCCTTCGAGAGCCTCCTGAAACGGTTCAAGAAAAAAGTCCAGGCCGACCGTGTACTCTCGGAGGCGCGCCGCCGTCGCTTTTTCGAGAAGCCCAGCGTCATCCGCAAGCGCAAGAAGGCAGCCAAGCGACGCAAGAGCCGTAAACAAAGTGCCAAGGATCGGAAAGCACAATTCTAGGACTGACGATTTGCTATCATAGCTGGTCTGAAACAGTCCGCCGAGGAAATTTGATGAGCCTCAAACAAAAGCTCCAGGATGATCTAAAGCAGGCGATACGTGACGGGGATAGCAACCGCAAGTCCACCATTCGCCTGGCGTTGACGGCTATCACCAATGCCGAGGTGCAAAAGCGCCGGGAGTTGGACGAAGCGGAGACGTTAGCCATCCTGAGTCGGGAAGCCAAACAGCGGCGGGAATCCGTGGAAGAATATCGTAAGGCAGGCCGCGTGGACCTGGTGGCCCAGGAAGAAGCGGAGTTGCAGATACTACTGAGCTACATGCCGGCACAGATGTCGCGTGATGAAATTGTAGACCGAGCCCGAGAGGTTATTGCCGAGGTAGGGGCTACGAGTCCGGCCCAAATGGGAGCTGTGATGCGCCGCCTGATGCCGGCATTAAGAGGTCGGGCGGATGGCCGCGTGGTCAGTGAGATAGTGAGAGATCTGCTAAGCGGCTGAGACGAGGCTCTGTCGCACGCGGCGTCCGGGAGGGAAGAGTCCACCTGGTACAGAACGTTGGCAGATAAGCTGAACAGGCCAGCGGGTGTCGCCGCGCAGGTGATTGACGAGGGAGCACCTCTGGTGCTCCCTCTGTTGTATGGGCAATCAACCGCAACGCAAGCGGCTGTCTCCCGCAAGTCGGACAGGGATGACCGCTTTATGGCTCCAGTGAACCATGATCTGGCTATGGGAACCACGGGTTCAGAGGATGATGGAAAATGTTGACTAACAACGCCGATCACTCATCCACAACGGATAAGCCTGGGAAACAGTGGCGGCCGTTCCTACGGGCGGTGCTCTTCGGCCTCGCCTTTGCCCTGCTGACTACTCTGACCCTGGGTTTTCACCTTTTGCCCACCGCCCGGGTAACCCTGGATGTGGGCGACGTCTGCCCACGCGACATCCGTGCTCCAGAGCGCAAAACTTTCGTCAGCCAGATCCGCACCGACGAGGCACGGGCCCGCGCGGAAGCGTCCGTGCCCGACGTGTACGACACACCGGATCAGAGCATTGCCCGGCAGCAGATAGCTCGCGCCCGGCAAATATTGGATTTCATTGATTCGGTGCGCCATGACACATACGCCACGGACGAGGAACGCGCGCGTTGGCTGAGCGCCATTGAAGACGTGACCCTGTCCCCGACGATCATCAAGCAGATACTAGACCTGTCCGAGGAGGACTGGCAGGCGGTCAAAAAAGAGGTCATCTACGTCCTGGACCAGGCGATGCGCAGCGAGATACGTGAGGGACAGCTCGCCGAGGCACGACGCATGATACCCGCCTTGGTCAGTCTGGACCTTTCGGACACTCAGGTGCAGATCGTGGTCGCTCTGGGCCGCGATCTCATCCGGCCTAACACTTTCTACAACGCGGAGCGCACCGCCGAGGCCAGACAGGCAGCGCGGGATGCAGTCCCACCAGTGCAGCGCACCATCGAGAAGGGCGAGGTGATCCTTCGTGAGGGCGACCTGGTCACCCCGCTGGCCGTGGAGGCGTTGGATGCCTATCACCTGCGGCGGCCGGCCGCCGACTGGCGGGATATTGGCAGCGCCATCATCTTTGCCGTGGGGATAACGGTGGCCCTGGAACTGTACATCGCCGCGTTCAACCCGGTGCTGTGGCGTAATTGGCGGCACCTGGCACTCATTTTCTTCCTGACGGGCCTCTTCGTCTTGCTGGCCAAGGTGATGATTCCCGGCCGGGTCGGATTGCCTTACGTGTATCCCCTACCCGCTCTGGCCATGATTCTCGCCGTTCTCCTCGACGCCCGGTTGGGAATTTTGGTCGCCACTTTGATAAGCCTGGTGCTGGGATACGTGGGGGACGGCGATTTTGCACTCGCCGCGTACGGATTTATGGGCAGCTTGGTCGGGGTGCTGAGCTTACGCCGGGTGGAGCATCTGGGCGCATTTTTCTGGGCCGGGGTGTACATCACGCTGGCCGACCTGCTGGCAGTCGCCGCCTTTCGCCTACCAGACCGTAACCTCGACCTGGTGGGAGTGGGTATCCTGGTGATAGGCTGCGTGGGCAACGGTTTACTCTCGGCCACGCTCACCCTGGGCGGATATTATCTGCTGGGTAGTATTTTCGATATCACCACTTCGTTGCAACTGCTGGAACTGGCCCGTCCCACCCATCCGCTGATGCGTCAACTCCTCCTCAAAGCCCCCGGAACTTATCACCACAGCATTCTGGTCTCCAACATGGCGGAGCAAGCAGCGGAGCGCATTGGCGCGGACGCTCTGCTCACCCGCGTGGGTGCGTTTTATCACGACATTGGAAAAACAGCGCGCCCCTATTTCTTCGCCGAGAACCAGGTAGAGGGGGTGAACGTGCACAGCCGGCTTGATCCTTACACCAGCGCCGAGATCATCATCAGCCACGTGAAGGATGGGCTTGAACTGGCGAAAAAGTACCGGCTACCGCGTAAAGTGCGCGATTTCATCATGCAGCACCACGGCACGAGCCTGGCCAGCTATTTCTATCGTGAGGCCGTGGAGCAGTATGGGGAAGAGCACGTGAACCCGGACGATTTCCGCTACCCCGGCCCCAGGCCCCAGAGCCGCGAGACGGCTATCGTCATGCTGGCCGACGCCTGTGAGGCTACGGTGCGCGCCTCCCGCCCGTCCACTTCGGAGGAACTGGAGGAGATGGTGCGTCAGATTATCCTAAACCGTCTGCTGGAGGGCGATTTGGACGAGTGCGACCTTACTTTGCGCGATTTGGATCAGATTCGCGAGGTTTTTGTCAGCATCCTACAGGGTCTATTCCATCCCCGCATCAAGTATCCCCCAGGAAAACAGCCCCGGCTGACGGCCGGCGAGAGCCAGATCGTGCTGCACCCCTCGACTCCGGGCGAGATAGTCGCCGCAGGAGAAGACAGTGAAATACCCAGTGAACCAGATGGGGGTATAGGAGGCGGTGGTCAGCAGTGAGATGAGCGACGAGATCCGCGTGCCTCCCGCATGGAAGCGGGTCGACGTGAGCACCCTGACTGGAACAATCATGATCATCGGGGCATCGGACACGGGCAAATCCACCTTTGCCCGTTATCTGTTTCGCCGTCTGGTGGAGTATTACCCACGGGTCGGCCTTCTGGACTGCGACGTTGGTCAGAGTTCGTTGGGCCTGCCCACCACGTTGACCCTGGCTCTGAGCACCTCGGCCACGGAGGGTAAACCGGCCTGGAACGAGCGGCTGGCCTACTTCGTGGGGGCGATCTCTCCACGGGGGCACATGCTGCCGGTAGTGGTCGGTGCACACAAACTTCAACGCCGGGCACAGCAATGGGGTGTCGGGGCAGTGGTGGTAGACACCACCGGGCTGGTGGACGCGGCGGCTGGCGGCGGGGCACTCAAGCAGTGGAAAATCGAGCTTTTGGAGCCGACCACGGTGTTTGCCTTCGCCCGCGGGGTCGAGTTGGAGCACATCCTCTGGCCCTGGCGTCGTGATCCCCGCGTGCGCGTGATCGAACTGCCCGTGCCGAGGGCGGTGAGGGAGCGAACGCGCGAGACCCGCATCCGCTATCGGGTTGAGCGGTGGAAGAACTACTTCTCGCGAGCAGCCACGCTTCAGCTTTCCCTGCGACAGTTGGCCGTCTTTGGTCTGGAGGCAATGACTCCTGGCCGGTTGTTGGCCCTACAAGACGCGGACGGTTTCGCCCTGGGCCTGGGCGTCGTCCGCAGCTACGACCCTCACACGCAGGCCGTCGCTATCTACACCCCCTTGCCCTCCCTGGAGGATGTGAGCAGCATCCGCTTGGGCACGCTGCGGCTGGACCCGGCCACAGGGCGGGAGATGTACTGATCGAAGCAGCGATACCCTCGCTGACATTTCACTAAACCGGGGCCGGAGGAAAGGAACTTTTGGGCAATCTGGCGCGTCTAGAGGGTGAATTGCTCCGGTATATCGAGAAGAAATCACTGGCGGATGCCAGCGGGAGGTGAGTTATGAGACGCAAGTGGATTTGGCTTCTGGTTGGCTGGTTGATGATCCTGGGTGTGGTCGCCTGCGGTCGGGCGGTATCCTCGCTTTCATTAGGAGTTGCCCCCACCGCACCTCCGGACACACCAGTTGCTAAGACGGTGGCTTCAACCGCTACCGCAGAGCCCGCAGGCACACCCACGCCGCTGTGGACCGCTGTCCCCACTATCCCCATCCCATCCGACACGACTTTACAGAAGCTGGTGATACGGGCCAAGGAGGATCTGGCCAAGCGACTCTCCATCGAGGTAGACCAGATCGGCCTGATAGAAGCGAAGGCGGTCGAGTGGTCGGATACCAGTCTGGGCTGCCCGAAGCCAGGGATGATGTACGCGCAGGTGATCACACCGGGGTATCGCGTGGTACTGGAAGCGGAAGGGGAGACGTACGAATATCACACAGACCAGGGCCGAGTAGTGGTGCTGTGCGAGGGTGCATCCTCGCCTGGAATGCCGTCGGAACGGTAGAGTAGTAGCATCAACCAAGTGGGTCATGCACACAAAGGCGGAGAGGCTGCTGTGCCTCCCCGCTTTTGATTCTGCTCACCAGACGCACTACCACACGTTGAGCTCACAGTGAGACGACAGAATGTGGTCCGCACAGTTGCTGATGATGGCTACCTGCGTGTGGCCAAGTTCGACCGGGGCGGGCCCTACGGACAGCACGCTTACAGCAAAAACTCCCAGCCCGTGGGCCGGGAGTTTTTATTTGTCTGTGTCGCCACTCAGTTAGAAGAATACGACTTGAGAACGATGGGGATGTAGACAAAAGAAGCGCTGGAGCTTTGCCCTGCTTCGTTGACCTGCACTGTTCGGGTGAAACTGCCTTCGAGACCTTCCTCGTCCTTAACCAACAGGGCCACGGTATAGGTGTTGGCCGTGTCAAAGGTGTGGGTGATAACTTTGGTAGTGGACCATTCGGTATCGAAAACACCGTCGTTCTCCCAATCCCAACGCACTTGCAGCTCTGTCGGCGGAGTAGTGTCGTCGTCGCAACCGGAGGCATCAAAGGAAAAGACGGTATTGGTGTAGCCTTCGCTGGGGCTGACGGTGAAAGTAGCCGTAGGTGGGCTTCCGGTAGCTTGCACCGTGACCGTGTGCGTGGTAGTGTTGGTCAGTCCCTGGCCATCACGAACTTCCAGGGCGATAGTGTACGCGTTCGATAACCCGTAACTGTGTGTGATCTGCTTTACGGTGGAATATTCTGTATCCCATCCGCCGTCGTTCTCCCAATCCCAACGCACCTCGAGATCAGCAGAGGGCGTCTCGTAGTCACTGGAAGCGGAGGCATCAAACTGGAAGACCGTTTCCGTGGTGCCCACAGTAGGCAACACGCTAAAAGCGGCCGCGGGTTGGGTGTTGATCACGGTGATAGTACGAGTGGCTACATCCCGCAAGTCTACGCCGTCCCGCACTTCCACGGCAGTGTTGTAAGTGCCGGGCGCGGTGTAACTGTGGGTGGCGGTCTTCGTCGTTGACCAGTCCGTGTCCCATACCCAGTCACCATCCCAGTCCCAGCGCACTTCGAGCTGGCTGGCCGGAGTCTGAGTGTCCGTGCTAGCTGAGGCATCGAAATTAAACACGGTGTCAATCGTGCCGGAGATGGTACTGGCGGTAAATGAGGCAGTGGGCGGGGTCTCGCTGGTCGCCTGGAAGGTGAGGTCGTAACCGGCCGTCTCGTCCGCGTCCCCCCGGTTGGTAACGATGACCACTACCTCATCGTAGGTGGCGGGATCGGTGACTACCCACGTGCCCTGGCCGCCGCTTAGCGAGACCTGTTTGATGGTCACCCGCCCATCGGGGTGTCGCAGTGCACCCTGCACCATGAAATCCGTGCTATCGTAGCTCTCAAAGGTCACCTGAAAGTTAACTGTGGACTCTACCTCGATGTACTCCGCACTGCGGTGTTCCAGGCGCTCGTTGCCGTCGGTGAAGCTGTTGTAGGTTAGCGGCGTCCCGTTGAAGGGGATGATAGCCTCGGTCTCAATGGCCCCGCCACTGATCGCACCCTTGTAGCCGTCGGCCTCCTCGTAGTCGTAAGGAGCGTTCGGGGCCAGGTCCGAGAGCACGTAATTGGCCGCCGTAAAGCGAGGGAAGAGGGTGGCAAAGTCAGTGCCCGCCTCCAGCAGGGCCAGCTCAACGGTATCCATGTTGTCCTGCGTGACTGCGTGCTCCCAGATGCGCCGCACCGTGGCCTGGCCATAGTGTTCCGAGATGTAACGCATGAAAATCCAGCGGCTATAGGCATACGAGGTGAACGTGGTATCCAGGGCCATGTCAGGCTCTTTAAACAGTTTGTCCAGGAACTGGTAATTGTCGTTGATGTCGTCGTAGACCTCATCCTCGATCCAGGTAGCAGTGGACTCCATCAGCCAGGTTTCTTCTGTGCCATCGTAGCCTACCTGGATGGCGTGGTTAAACTCGTGAGCGACGGTCACTTTGATGTCATTTTGGGGCGAGGGTTGGAGCTTGAAATCGTTCTCCAGCACCATGTAACTGTAATAGG
>Ga0164310_10001995_pt1 | contig 11688 bp, 7 predicted proteins | sample GuaBasSedimGuay1_FD_121795 | JGI IMG/M metagenome (GOLD analysis project Ga0164310, IMG submission 121795) | Subseafloor sediment microbial communities from Guaymas Basin, Gulf of California, Mexico - Guay1, Core 4569-9, 0-3 cm | ecosystem: Environmental > Aquatic > Marine > Hydrothermal vents >... | reverse complement strand
ACAAGCCAGTCTACAATCCTCTTAACCATGTCATGGTGGCCTCCGGTCATTACCAAGGCTATTCCAGCGTAGGCTGTGTTTTCAGTATCTCCTGCAAAGCTGCTGCCCTTCGGGAAATGTATACCATCCTCATCTTCAACTGCGAGGCTCAACAAGTCGTTCACAGCCTTCCCCAACGCCGGGTCCCCGTCAGGTATACCTGCAAGCTTGAAACTTATTATCGAAAGCGCCAGCCCATAGGAGTCTTCAACCCTGCCTTCAAGCACCCTACCCCTTAGATACTCCAAAGCTCTTTCAACGGCTGGATTAGTAGGTGGTACCTCAGACTTTAAGAGCCCTCTCAGTACGAAACCAGTCATCACAAACCGGTCAGGCTTATACTGGCCATGACCATAGAATCCTACTGGTGGAAAGCTCCCATCCTGGTCCTGCTGTTCTAATATCCAGGTTTGGAGCCTCGATATAACACTGTCGTCAATGTCAAACCCTGCTTTCTCAGCCTCTCCGAAAGTGTTTAGTATCCAAGCTGACATTCCAAGGTTATCCTCATCCGTCGCATACCAGCCCATGCCGCCTGATGGATGCTGCCTTGAAACTAAAGTTTGAAGGCCTGACTGAGCATAAGACTCGAGCTTCGCCCTAAGCTCGGGTGTAAGCTTCCCCTCCTTATCCAGATAGCTTAGTATTAATATGTCCGGGATCAACCTCGAGGATACTTGCTCGTTACAGCCACCGGGAAACCCTGCTAGCGCCTCCAGCCCGCCTATAAACATGGACTCGTAGCCTGGCGATATCCTTACAAAGGCCTCGGTTGCATTCATCAACGCCTTAGGATGCATATAGAAGGTTTCCGAAACATCCTTCTCTAAGTCCCCGTTCCGGTTGACCTCTAGGAGCAGGCCGTTCGGGGCTACTTTAACTTGTCTTCTAACAGCATCGGTCTTATCGTCGGCATAGGCATAAATCGTGATGTAATGTAGGCCGGGGGTTAAAGCCTTGATCCTCCAGTAGACGGCGGAGACCGAGTTAGGATGTATAATTATGCCTTTCTCTTCATTCTCTAACAGTTTAAACCATCCTTCAGGCTTAATCCTCAAGGTTACATTTAGACTTCTACCGGCATAGTTGTAAACAGCTACTCTAAGCGATATCTCGTCGTCCTGGGTAAGCTCAAGCGGAATGTCCGGCTCTATGAAGAAATCTTTGAAAACCCTTATAGAGCTGTATCCAACCGCTATTCTACCATCCTTCGTGGAAGCAATAGCCTTTACACTCCATGTAGTAATCGTGTGCGCCAGTCTCAGGTTTACTTTAGCGTGCCCTGAGACTGGAAGTGAAGGATTCCAGAACAGTGTCTCTGGGAAAAACCATCTAACCTCCTGAACAGCCATGCCGCCTGCCTCACGCCCGCCGTCCGACTCCTCATACACTTCCATGTTTCCTACGTCAACCTCAGGAGCCATACCCTTCCTCACAAACTCCGGACCCATAGGCATAGGAGCAGGAAAACCTCCCTCCCCAACAGGGAGGGCTCTACCAGGCCCAAATAGAAGGATGTAGAGTAACGCTGCTGAAGGTAGGGCTACCGGCACCTGTAATAGCAGCCCAGCCGCAGCAAGCAGCTTCCCACGCCTCCTCCGCCCTGACAGCACATAGTAAACCCCGAGTAGAAGCATCGCTGTCGGCGCAAATGCCGAAGCAGATACCCCCGCAAGTATCATGGCTGTGTCTATCCTCTCCTGGATATTCTCTACATTCTGAACCTCCAACTGGAAACTAGAGACTTCATGAATCGCTTCAAGCTCGTGTATCTCCCACTGTATCTCCTGATACTCCTTAGAGAGCATGTAGAAAACCTCTTCAAAGCCCGGCCTCTGCTCTGCGAGTGCGAGAAGCGAGCTGTCAACGATAGATATGCAGATAACGCAGTCCCTCACCTCTTCGCCGTCAGGGTCTAAGACGCTAATTCTAACGTTGCAATCCTCACCCGGCAGATACTCGTCCCTATCTGGTTCAACCTCGACCTTCATCTTGTCCTGTGGCTGGACGTCAACTTTCAGCCAGTCCGAGTAGAACTCCATGTCCGGGCCTATAGCGTAGGCTCTCACCAGAACGAAGGGCGTGTAGGTGTTGAGGGCTACAAGCTTGAACTCTGCAGTTCCATTTTCAAGTCTAGCGGATCCAGTGTACAGTGTTGACTTGTCCAGCGGGCTTATAACGTCTAGGTAAACCCAGTCTGATCTAACCTTCAGGTTTGGCTTTCTAACGAGAACTGTTATGTCGATCTCCTCGCCAACCCTGTAGGACGGCTTGTCGCTTCTAACCCACACTGTGAAGCCTCCACCTTCAGTCTTCGACCTGAAGGTAAACTTATAGTCCCCGTAATATCCATGATTGTCAAGGCAGCCTACTGATAGCAGGATCTCCCCAGTATCCGGCGGGATTATAGATAGGGCGGCTATCCCTGCATGGTCAGTCCGGAGGGTATGCCTTGACAGTAGGCTTCCATTCCCGGTGCGGACCTCGACATCTATTGATGCATCCTTAACCGGTGCACCATCGGGATATCTAACAACAAGGTACACGGGATACTCCTCGCTGGGCATGAACTCCTCTTTCAAGGTTACAGCCCCGACTATGAAGGGTGTATCGCTTATCATAAGCTTTCTAGAGGCTGTCTCAGCATGTCCTGACCCGTCAACTACTGTAGCATTTACAACTATTTCAGCCTTGCCCCTAGAGATGTCCAGACCTACCAGGTAGGATGGTGCGTCAAAAATGAATTCCATAAAGCCTTCCTCATCTGTACTACCATAGTACTGCCATACAGTCCTCCACTCTCCAAGATATGCCTGCACACCTACGGTTACGTTTCCAACCACCGGCTTCCCGAAAAAGTATGAAGCGTTAACCCTTCCGTATATCTTCTCTCCCAGCAGATACCATGTCTTCTGAAACACGAGGTCAACCCTGAACTTTGGTAGAACATACTCCTTAATGTTAACAGTAACCTCCTGCGTGTAATCCCCAATTTCGACTTTAACCCTGTATCTGCCTTGCTTAAGCTCTTTCGACAGCGGGATATCGCAGAATGCAACGCCATAGTCGTCTGTTACGAGAGAGCGTTTGAACACCTTAACACCATCAGGGTTAACGAGGCTAACTGTAAGACTAGTGTTCGGGCAGGCTCTGTAGCCTCCATTCGCCTCCCAAACCAACACTCTAAAATGCAACGTCTGTCCAGGCTGATACCATGGCTTATCTGTTGTTATGAGCACTCTAAATGACCTTTGTATTCTAACGGGAACTTCGACCATCCCCTCAAGGATGCCGGAAGACTTTACTACAAGTTTATAAACGCCTGGCTCAAGATTGGGTACAACGACGGATGCGTAGAGAGATCCGTCGTTTCCTGTTAACCCTTTAAATACTGATTTAACCTTAAAGCCGCTGCTATTGAGGAGATAGGCATCAACCATGGAACTCACAGGTTTAGATGAGATCAGACTAAACGTCAACACCTTAATAGAGATGTTCCCGCCTGGAATCCAGATTTCAGGGGCGACCACGGCTACACCAGTCTTTAAAGCAAGTATAAACCTCCCCGCATTGGACAATAGTAAAACCAACATGGAAAGGAACAAAGCTGCGAGTAGAATTTTCTTCTTCATACATTTTTCAACCCGCGCTAACGGGATTAAAAGTTATACTATAACTTTAACAAACATTGAACTAATAACGGTTTGCTTTGTCGAGCAGCGATCTGGAAATAGTCTCACTATAGGTTACGGGAAATTATTTGTCATGCATTCAGCACCCACCCGGAAACTGAATAGTAAAGGTGAAAGGTCAATGACAGAGAAGCCGTACACGCGGGACATGTCTGTGGAGGTTTAAGCCTATCCATTACATCTTTAGAACGGTTAGTCTGTCGCCTATCCTCATCCCTAAGATTTCGTTCGCCGATCCACGTTTTATAGCCAATTCAAACATCCACATTTCATTTATAATTCCTATCAGCTCGTTTTCTTTTCCGTCAGAGTAGCTCTCAACAAGCCTCGCTACATACTCTCCCCTCTCCGTTTTTACGGTAAACCTTTCACCTAAGGAGAAGAGTCTACTGACATAGCTTTCAGGGATGTTTGTTACTACATTACCATACTTATCCACCCTCAACACGCTGCCAGATGCATAGTTCTCTCCTAGCCTGGACTTTTCATAGTCGAAATACACTATCTTCTCTAAAGGTATCTCAACGCCGAACTCTTCCGGCTTTCTGCCCATGGAGAGCGAAGCCGACACCGGTGCAAAGACGTCTCCAGCCCAAAAAGTCCTAGAAAGTTTTCCAATAAATGGAAACTTTTTAGGAATAATATCCTCTTCCACCTGGTAGGCTTTCCTAGGCCCTCTCCACTCTTTTAAAGGTATTGTTAGGAGGCCGTTGTTAGGAGCAATTAACAGGCACTCGCCTGCCTCAACTATTAACACTTTGCACCTTTTATCGCCAACCTCTGGGTGGACAATTCCTACATGGATCGTCCCTGGAGGATAATACCTTAAACCATGGAACATTAGGTAGGAGCCAAGCCTGACGTTGAAAGATTCAACCTCATGGGACACGTCTATAACGGTAGCTTCAGGGTTTATTCGGTAGATAACAGCCTTCATAGTCGAAACATAGGGATCTCTCAGACCAAAGTCGGTTGTAAGCGTAATTATTCTTCTCATAAGCCTATTTGCCCTCATCACTAAAATAAAGCTTTAATGTTAGAGAAGCATGACCCTCGCTAGACCAAAATATGCAGGAGAAAATGTTAAACTAAGGTTCTAAGGTTACCCTCAGAAAAAGCTATAGTTTAGTGGCCCTAAAGGACTTATAGAAACTTAATTCTACCCATAAATATTTTTGGAAGAATAAAAGTCTACCCACCCTTTGGAGGCTGCGATTGTGGCTACAAACCTGTTGAGGGATGTAGTACAGGTACATCAAAGTAAAACATATAAATCTAGGACGGTGTCGTCGACAGTTTCTATGTACATCTAATCTATACTCCAGGTTACCGTTACCGGCGGAAATGTCTTTTGCGGGTAGGTCTGGGCTGTTTAAACTTAAAATTTTTCTGAGAGGTATAATGAAAGTTTCTATCCCGGTGATTTTATGTCCGTAGAGTTTAGAAGTTTTTCCTATAAGTACAAAGCGGGCTACGACTGGGTTTTAAGGGATCTGAACTTTAAGATTGAACCTGGCGAGTTCGTTTTGATAGCTGGTAGGAGCGGGTCCGGAAAGTCCACAATTATCCGTTGTATAAATGGTTTGATTCCACATAAATATGGAGGAGTGTATGAGGGTGATGTACTGGTTAATGGAGAGAGAGTCTCCGATCTTTCTCTCCAGGAGATATCATCCCATGTTGGTACAGTAATGCAAGACGTTGAAAAGCAGCTTGTCGCCTCCAGAGTTGAAGAAGACGTGGCATTCGGCCTCTGCAACCTTGGACTTCCTAGAAATGTGATACTTGAAAGAGTTAGAAATGCCTTGGAGGAAGCTGGCATCTCGCATCTGTCTAGAAGACTCTGTTATGAGCTCTCAGGCGGCCAGAAGCAGAAGGCCGCAATAGCTGGCGTTATAGCTTTTAACCCCGAAATATTCCTTTTCGACGAGCCACTCTCCAACCTAGACCCTGCCAGTAGAGTTGAAACTGTCGAGTTTCTGAGAGGTAAGTGGGAGGAGGGCAAAACCATTATAGTGGTGGAGCATAAGCTGGAAGATTTAATAAGGGGAGGGGTTCAGAGAATAATACTTATTGACAGTGGTAGGATAGTGTTCGACGGAAGCCCGGAAAAGCTTATTAATGCACCTAATTCACTAATTGAACTTCAGGTTCCTATGGACATGTACCTACTGAAGACTCTTATAAAAAAGGGTTTAAAACCGCCTAGGCGGAGTTTTAGAGAGTGGCTTAAAAGGAATGTTAATTATGAAAAACTTCCAAGCTGCAACAAAGGCGGGAGTCAAGGGAAAGTTAGAATAGCGTTTAGAAATGTAAGTTTTACATACCCCTCCGGTGTGGAAGCCCTAAAAGACATCAATATAGAAATTAGGGAGGGAGAAAGAATCGCGATTCTCGGGAACAACGGGGCGGGAAAGTCTACACTAGCACTTCTTATGATAGGAATACTGAAACCTACCAAGGGGGAAGTTCTCGTCGATGGAACTCCAACAACTAGCTTTACGATTGCTCAGCTTGCTAGGAAGATAGGTATTGCTTTTCAAAATCCTAATCACATGCTGTTCAGCAAAACTGTTTACGATGAGGTTGCCTTCGGCCCAAGAAACATAGGCTTCAGCGAGGACAAGATCAGGAAGGTTGTGGAAAACACGCTGAAGATCTGTAGTATCGATCATCTTAGGGATAGATCACCATTTATCACAAGCTTCGGTGAAAGAAGAAGAATAACAGTCGCCTCCATTCTATCCATGCTCCCTGAAATACTAGTGATAGATGAGCCATCATCAGGGCAGGACTACAAGAGCTACACGGAATTCATGAACTTCATAGTTTCTCTCATGGATAGGATGATTGTAAAAACCCTAATAATCATAACTCATAACATAGATTTAGCAGTCCAGTATGGTGACAGGGGTATATTCATGAGTGAAGGGAAAATTGTGGCAGATGGGCCCTTAAAAAAACTCTTAACTAAAGACGAGGTTTTGAAGAGATGCAATATAAGGAGAACGAGCCTCGTTGAATTAGGACTGTACCTCTCTAATGGGGAATGCTGCTATACACCCTCGGAAATAATTAATTCTGTGAAAATAAGAAGGTGAAGTGGGACTATTTTTAATTCTCTCCACTCAGATCGAAATTATCGAAATCTTTATAATTAATCGACGAAGCCGAATAGTTGTGATTTAAGATGTCGGAGAAGAGGGGTTTATGGAGTGTTTCGACGAGTAGCGTGGTGCAAATGGGTATTGGAGCGGCTCTATACGCTGTTTTCAATGTGATATTCAACGTGCTAGCAATTCCCGGAGCCATGGGGGTGTCTGTGAGGCCTTCAGTATGTATACCCATGTTCTTTGGCTTCGTCTTCGGGCCTATCGTCGGTTTTTTCACCGGTTTCATAGGAAACATAATTTCAGACGCGATCTCGTGGGGAGGATTCTGGTGGAACTGGGACATAGGTAATGGACTACTGGGTCTAATACCGGGGCTGGCGTATACTATGTATAAAAGGGAGGAGCTCGGAGAGAGGAAGACGCTGGTGCTTTCAGCCATAATGGCGGCGATAGGCTCCATCATCGGGATGGCTTTTGCATCTCTAACTGACATATGGGTCAGTGCAATGACTCTTGAAGCAGTTATAACAACCGAGTTCATTCCTGCAGGCCTTACAGACCTTGTAAACGGCGTTATCCTAACTCCAATACTCGTAAAGGCGTACGCCTCAGCCAGAAGACGATAGCCTCCTATATTCCCTTTTTGGAGGGGTATAATGCCGATCGTCACCTACAGGTATATACAGGGGGAAACACTAGTACATAAGCTTGACCCGAGAGTTAAACTTCTAATGATAGGATCATTTGTAATTTCTGTTTCAAGATTCCTCGACCTTAGGCCCCTGCTACCTCTTTTATTATTCTCCTTATCCATCTATCTAGCGGCTAGGATACCGTTCAAGGACGTTAAGACAGTCTGGAAGTATCTTACTATATTCCTACTGGTTATAACAGGTATTAACAATCTTTTCTTCCCTGTGGGCTTATGGGGAGAAGAACTCAGACCATTATTTCAAATCGGCCCGCTAAAGGTAACATTGGAGGGCATGTTTTACTCTCTTGCTGTTGTAACTCGCTTCCTGACGGTTGCGATGCCTGCAATTCTATTCATATATACTACTGACCCTTCACTTTTCGGAGTTACGTTTGCGAAGATTGGCCTTCCAGACAAGATAGCGTATGCCTTCGACCTTGCAATGAGATATGTACCGACACTAATCAGGAATATGGAATCTACAATAAACTCTCAACGTGCAAGAGGTTACGAAGTTGACGCAGTCAAGGGAGGAGTAATACACAGAGTCTTAAGAGTTGTACCCTTAATAGTCCCTGTAACCATAGACTCAGCCGTATCTACCGAGGAAATATCCGATGCCATGGAACTAAGATGCTTCGGTGTCGCTAAGAGGAGGACATGGTACTATGAGATCAGAATGAGAAAGATTGACTATATATTCGTAGCCATCTTCTTAGCAATGGTCATAACTTCCATTATACTCTCTAAAACGCTATTCAAAGGGCTCTGGGTGCCATTCTAAACTGGGGCTATTAGGCTGTTAAATGTATAAGCCTATCCACGATTTATCTTGGGTAGCCCGTTAAGAAAATAGTGAACAACCCTCTAATAATCTTCCAGATGCCCATTCCTGTTCAGACCTGCTGATTCAGTGAAAGTTTTAAAGTTGCAGAGGTCTACTTGCGTGTGGAAAAGCTGGTCTTCCTAATTATAATCCTGTACGGTTCTGTACCCTATGGGTGTCAGCCCCCCTGCTCTGCGTCAGGCATGGTATACCCTAGGCTTGGGATGCCCGCTTTTGTTCAGCATTCCGGAATGCTGAACATAACCTTCACTGGGGGAACCGAGGTTCAAAGCATTGAAGCATACAATTTAACCCATGGAGTTCGGCTCGAAATAGTAGAGATAATGAAAGGGGAGGATTTTACCACGGTGCGAGTAGATCTTCCTACGAACCTTACTGTTGGACTCTATGGTTTAAGGTTGTACGTTGATGGCAATGTGATGGAAGAGCCGAACTGCCTTTGTGTTTGGGTCCCGGATGACGATATCCTAATTTTGCATGCTACAGACCTCCACTTCTCCACTGTTAGGGAGAGAATGGGGTTAGAAACGTATAGTCCAAGATACTATCTCAACACGCTTATCCAAGAGGCGAACGCATTAAAGCCCGACCTTGTAATTATGACTGGTGACAATACCGACAGCCAGCTTGAGGAAGACCATGCAGAGTTCAGAAGGCTCCTAGCAGGGTTTAACGTTCCTGTCATCCTAGTTATAGGTAACCATGACTTTCAGAGGCTAAGCCCTGAACTCTTCATAACCTATCAGGGACCCGACCATGGCGTCGTAGACCTCGGCTGGCTGTCAATCTACACAATAAGCACCGATGATGGTGAGATTGTAAGGGAGCATATAGACTGGCTGAACCAAAGCCTCCAGGAAAACGAGGACAGAAAGATCGTGTGCTTTCACCACCCTCCTGCAAGCCTCAACGAGTCCGACTCGGGCGGGCTAAATAGACTGTTAAGGATACTGTCCCAGGGCGGAGTTGAAATTTGCCTCAATGGCCACATGCATGTTGACATGATCGAAGAATACTATGGCGTAACATACGTCACGACGGAGTCCATTACCTACTCTCAGAAGCACCACTGTAGGCTGATAAAAATCGAGAAAGACAACCCCATGGACTACGATACACTTTACACTCTGGGAAGCTTCCTCACGGTTTCCACCCCGAATGATGGGAGCATGCAGGTCTACCTAGCCAGAGCCTCAAACCCCACAGATGAGGAAATAGAGCTGTACCCGATGGTGAAGCTGGAGTGGACGGATAAAGAGCTGAACATTGAAGGCGCAGAGCCGCTGCAAATGTTCAAGGTGGGAGACACCAGGGTTGCCGTGCTTAAAGTAAGCGTTAAGCCGGGCGAGAAGAAGCAAGTAAGAGCATACTACCAGCTGGACGAGGCAAGCCCTGTGATAGAGAACCCTACCGTGGGTATAGTCGAAGATAAGCTAAACGTAACCTTCTCAACTGTCGACCAAGGGTGGGGGGTTATGGATGTCAAAATAGAGGTTACAGGGGATGTAGCGCTATCCCAAACCGTAAAACCGGAGGATAGCAGGGTATCCGCCATGATAAAGGTTGGAGACAAGTGGAAAAAGGTGACCGTAAACATCGTAGTTACAGACTACGCTGGAAACACGGCTGAGTGGACCGAAGAAATAGAAAGGGGGAACATGAAGATTCTCATAGTCGCAACCATCGTAGCCTTGTGCGCGGGTGTAGTGGCTGGCTTCTCGATAAAAAAGGCTAGGAGGAGAAGCTCGGGCTAGCCGGCAGGTTAAGGGTTATGGTGAAATTCGAACCAGTATGGCTAGACTCCCTCGGGGCTAAAAGCTTCTGCGTCTCAGTAGTAACGCCAGACTGTTCATTGCTAATAGACCCCGGAGTATCAGTGATGCATCCAAGCTTTCCAGCCTCAGAGGAAGATAAGATTAGATGGTTGAAAGCAGGTAGGAAATCCATCAGGAAAGCCGCGGAGAAGGCCGACGTCATAGTGATATCCCACTACCACTACGACCACTTCTCACCTGGCGATCTAGATATCTACAGGGGAAAACTACTACTGGCGAAGAACCCAAACCGCTATATCAACGATTCCCAGCGGGAGAGAGCGTATAGATTCTTTCAAAAGCTTTACAAGACCCATGGAGTAGACCTGAAAGAAGTAATGGAGAAGCCTAAACAGGCAGACTACCCTAACCCTCTCTCCTCGCTACCCTTAGCTATGAGTAAAGGTTACGGGGACTATCAGAGAAGGAGGGAGGAGCTATTAGAGAAGGGGTATAAATGGTTTAAACGAAGAGTAGAGAAGTGGAACAGTTATAGGCGTATCCCAGAGGTAAACATGGAAGGATTAAAGGTTATATTTGCAGACGGGAAAACGGTGAGGATTGGCGACACAAAAATATCTTTCTCCAAGCCCCTATTCCATGGAATCGAGTATTCAAGGGTCGGCTGGGTTCTCATGACAGTAGTAGAGTATCAAGGTTGGAAGCTTATTCACTCAAGCGATTTAAACGGGCCCATAATCGAGGATTATGCAGAGCTAATAATCAAAGAAAACCCAGACATTCTCTTCCTAGACGGGCCGATGACCTACATGCTCGGGTACACTTTAAACAGGATAAACCTGAACAGAGCCGTGGAAAACGCCGCGAGGATTATAAGCGAGACTACCACGAAGCTAGTGATCTACGATCATCACCTCCCAAGAGAGCCAAGGTTCAAAGAACACACTAGAAAAGTCTGGGAGGAGGCGGACCGTATGGGCAGGAAGGTGATAACTGCAGCTGAATACCTAGGTCGGAAGCCAGCCGTGCTATCCCTTTAGAATCAGAGTGGAGAAGCCCGCATTTCACCGGCAACTACACATTTAGAATGGACTTCAGAACCTCAACTATATGCTTAGCAGTCTCTAAAGACTCTGAAGCCTCATCCAAAGAAACACTGTGACTCGAATAGTCCGCCTTCTTTCTAAGCTCGTATAGCCTAAGCATTTTAACGGCAAGATCTGGAAAACCAGAGTTTCTTAGCACATTCGCGAGCTTGTCGTCCCTTCTTGGGACATGAACCCGAAGCATGGACGCATACTCCTCTACAGCCATCCTTACGGAGAAATAGCATGCTGAAACACACTTATTCAAACAATTATGCTCAAAGTCAAGGGAAGCTTCCCTAAGAAGCTGTAGAGGCTTCCATGAATTTTTCAATTGTTGGGTCACCCTTCTCCGCTATCATGTAGCTTATCGTAGACTCATATTTGCCGTTGACCTCTAGTGCAGCCTTCGCTACAGCCATGCTTACATCCTTTGAGGCTTT
>Ga0164310_10001994_pt1 | contig 11696 bp, 12 predicted proteins | sample GuaBasSedimGuay1_FD_121795 | JGI IMG/M metagenome (GOLD analysis project Ga0164310, IMG submission 121795) | Subseafloor sediment microbial communities from Guaymas Basin, Gulf of California, Mexico - Guay1, Core 4569-9, 0-3 cm | ecosystem: Environmental > Aquatic > Marine > Hydrothermal vents... | reverse complement strand
GACAATAGTTTAGTCGGCTGGTGGAGGTTTGAAGGCGATGCCTCTGACTCATCGACATATGAAAACAATGGAACAGTTTATGGTGCAACACCGACAAGTGGCAGGAGAGGACAGGCATATGAGTTTGATGGAGAGGATGATTATATTGAAGTGCTAGATGATAATAGTTTAGATTTTGGAACAAGTGATTTCACAATTGAAGCTTGGATAAAAACCGAAACTACAAAAACTTTGATATACGGGCAGCCTGTAGCTTATCCTTACACTTTATTTGGAATAAACGATAATGGATACCCAACTTTAAGATTTGGTGAAACATCACCAGCTTTAGAAGTGACCGCAGGAACATCAATTACAGATAATAACTGGCATTTTGTGACAGTTGTAGCTAATAGAGATAGCAATGCCTATTTCTATATTGATGGAGAATTAGTAAATTCGCCCGATATTAGTTCAAAATCTTCTGATAATTTAATAGAAACTATAAATAGGAGAATTGGCGGTCAATGGGTTAATTATTTCAACGGAACCATCGACGAAGTCCGCATTTGGAACAGAGCTTTATCAGCAGAAGAAATAAAAGCCGCATACAATGCAGGTTTGTATAGGCTGGAACATAATTTCACATCTTTAGCAGAAGGTAACCATAACTTCACAGCATATGCAGTTGATGCGGCAGGAAATAAAAATCAAACTGAGACGAGGACAATTACAGTTGATACAACAGGTCCAAATGCGCCGACTGGGTTGAGTCCTGAAAATGACACATATACAGATAACGTCAGCATAACATTCAGCTGGACAGCGCCAAGTGATGTTGGATGCTCTTCTGTTTCCAAGTATAACTGGTCATTATATTCAGATGCATCTTGCTCGGTCTTGAATGAGACAAATTCAACAAGCAACACAAATATTACAAAATCTTTGTCAAGTGGAACTTACTATTGGCGGGTGCGAGCCATAGATGCTCTGGGCAATGCTGGTCAGTGGTCATCATGTCTGAAATTGGTTGTAGACTTAGACATGCCTTCTGTATCTTTCGTAGAACCGACTCCAACTAATGGTGAGGTGACAATTGGGAACTCTGTCACAATAAATATAACAGCATCTGATTCTCAAACATCTATTGATTCGTGCGTCTTGGAGTGGAACGGTGCTAATGAATCATTTACAAGTCACAGCGGAAATAATTGGTGGTCTTCTAAATCTGTCACAGACGGTGTTAATTATACGATAAATGCTTATTGCAATGACACGGTTGGAAATGTTGGAGAAGCTGGCAAGAGATGGTTTATAGAGAATTATAATCCGATTATTACAAGTGTAACAACAAATGTTTCGTCTGTTTACAGGGGGATGCCAATACAAATTAGAATGAATGGAACTGATAGTGACAATGCTAAGTCTACATTGGTTGCTAAGATAAGCATTAAGCCGGACTCAGGCAGCTGGTATATAATAAATGATACTATGAGTTATGATTCTGGCCAGGACTGGTGGACTTATAATTATACGCCATCTGCATCTAATGTTACAACAACATATACTGTTCAAATATTCCTAACAGATCCACCTGGCGAATATGACAGCCAGACGAATACGAGTTTGTTTGAGGTTTTGAATTATGTGCCAAATATTACTAATATCTACACAAACACATCTGTGGTTTTGCGGGGCCAGTCAATAAGAATATACTGCGACGTATCAGACACAGAAACAGCTGAGGAAAATATGACAGTCAAAGTGAGTGTCAAACATTGGTCAGTTGGGGCATGGAATGCTGTCAACAACGCTACAATGAGCTGGGATGGTTCTGACCATTATTATGACTGGACTGTGCCGTCAGATTATTCTGATGGTTATCTCGGATATCATGATGTCGAATGCTATGCAGAAGATGCTGATGGTGGAACAGACACGAGAAGAGACGAAGACGAATTTAAAGTTAAGACAACTGTTCAATTATCTAATGCAGCTTTAGGCCCGCCTGCTCTGAATACTACATTAGGTTACCCAGTAGGTGGGTGGGGTGAGTTGTTTAATTTCACTGTATCGGTTTATGAGCCAGACGGAGATAATGTTACTGTTTACTTATGGGACTCTTCTGATGGTATTACATGGTCTTTGTTGGACAGCCAAGTCTGCACAGACTGTTCGACAAACAAAACGATAAACTTCACCAGTTATTATTATGAATGTAATGATGTTGGCACAAGCTATTTCAAGTTCAATGCAACAGACGACGAAGGCAGGGCTGAAACACCAAGTTATGAGATGAAAGTTGAGCAGAATGACTTGATACAGGATTCGTCAATAATGATTGCACAAGGTAACGGCTCAACTGTTGCAACAAGGGGATTAAATTATCTGAATATCACTTTGCGGTTTAAAGATGCTGACAGAAATGTGTGGGTTGGTGATAATGTTAATGGTACAATATGGGTAAGCAAATCAAATTCGCAGAGCAATTTTGACAATGGATGGAATTGTTATACGAACAGCACAGGTCACTGTACAATAAAATTTGATCCTAACTGTGATTATTCTGAAGGAATACAATATTTCACAGGTGGTGTAAATAATGACGCTTGTTATAAGAGCACGAACATGACTGGCTATGGTGTTATATATATTGATAGGACAGGTTCTGGATGTGAATATGATGTTGCATTTGAGATGACTTATGCAATTGGAGCAAAAGATGATACGATAACTGTTAGCGATTCTCAAACAACAGAAGGATATTATACATCGTCTAATGCGACAAAGTATTACGTATCTTCATACGATCCCGCAACAGATTCAATATTTGGCATCGTCAGTGCAGGTAATAGATTCTATTATATGGACGTTTCGCAGGGAACAAGCACATATACTTTGAAAATGAGCCAGGAAGTTACCGGAAACAAGTTTGTGATACCAGTCACAACAGGCAATTCATCTGTGATAGCGGATAATATGCCTGAGTCAAATAGGTTCAAACTGATAAGAAAGCCATTTGCTTACGAGGCAGAAGGAAGGTATCCTGTTGTTATAAGTACAAAATATCCTGGGATAAACTTTGTCGGAAATATAAGAGGAAAAGGAAGAACAAGTTTGGTATTTGAAAAGGAGGTTGTAGATGACACTGTCAATATAAATATTAAGTGAAATTATTAGGCAAAATTGGGTGAGTTAATGTAATTGTTAATTTTAATTAACAATTGTTAACTTTAACTAACAAAAAGCTGATAAAAATGCATGCAGACATGTGTCTTAAAGGCGTACAGACAAATGTCTGTTAGTTAATAAAATTGATAAGATTAGAGCTGATAAAAATGTTCGGAAAAAAAGGACAGGCAAGTTTTATAGCATATGCTGTATTAGTTTCAATAATTGTTATTAGTGGGTTTATCGGTGTGCAGAAAATCACTTCAATAAAAAAAGAGGGAAAGGATTATACAAAGATAAATACAGCAAAAAATATATTAACAGAAATAGATGCTATAGTCTCAGAACTTGTTTTTGAATCATCTGGTGCAAAAAGAAAAATTACCCTGAACATACCTGAAGGTCTGAGCATAGTTGGTGACAAGGATGAAATACGGTTAAAAGTAGTAACAGAAAAAGAGATAATTAAGCCCGGAACAAGATCAAAGGAAGGGCCATTGACAATACAGGCAGGTCCTTATGTGGCGGCCGCAAAAACAGACTATGACAGCGACGGACATGATGAATTGATTCTGGAAAACGACCATGTTTATTTTGTTGTAAAAAGCATAGAAGAGACAACACCATTAGCTGATATCAACACAACAAATATTATTGAGCTTATAAAAAACAAGGATTTGGCTGTAAATATCACCCCAACTTCAAAAATAACAATAGGTGGCAAGGCCACAAGTGCGTGGGGAAAAGGATATACAAGGTTGATAGACACGGGAATAGAAAAGGGGATACTAATACATGTCGAATCAGATGCCAATATAGATTATGACGCTGTTTTCACACTAGGTCCTGTTGCAGATTATTTGGAGCTGGAAGTTAAAAATATAGAAGTAAAATAAAACCGTTTGATGTTATGTTCAGTTGCAAAAACCACTTTGGTCAAAGAGATAAATGCTCGTATCATTGGACGATGTGAAGAAAGTATTATCAAAAAAGGAAGAAAAATATAATATGTACTTTTTCAATAGTATAATAAATAATTAAGGTGTCCCTATGAAAAATATAAACAAGACGAAAGGAATGATTATACTGCTACTTGCCTTAGTTTTAATTTTAGTTATTTTTGCCTCGCTTACTTTCTCATCATGGGTTGGGGATTCTGTTACGCTTAACCTAGCTTTTCACATAGGTTCGTCAAAGTCAGATGATACGCTGAATTCGTCCACTAACTATATTTCTTCTTACGATTCCGGAGAAGGATGTGTAGTTGGGCTTATAGCTGCTAACAAAGAAATAAGCACCAATTATAATTCTTCGTATAGTGTTGACGATTATTTATTGCAGGCCAATCAAAGGGCAGATGGAAATAGATTTTTTTTGGTTTTCACAGAGGGAGATGCGAATGAAGTCAGTTCAAACGCAGCAAACATAGGCAATGGTAAATTATTTTCTGGCACATTCTATGATTTTGCAAAAGCTTCACATGACTATGTGAATGTTTTTCTCGTGCTGAAATATTATACAATTGATTTGCTTGCAGACAAGGTCTTGGGAGGTTCTGTTGATTTAATAGTTGAAAATTCTGGAAAAGAAAATGGAAAAACAAAAATAGATGTTGATGTGGTAGAATGAGAAAAAAAGGACAGTCAGAACTGCTGGCACATACACTTATGATAGCGTTTACAATTATTTTAGTCTTGGTTGTGTTAAATTCTATAAACGGCATAAAAAGGGATTATAAAACCTTTATAGGAAAGTTGGAAGTTAATGAGACATGCTACCAAATAAAAAATGCTGTTCTTATGCTCGAGTCAAATGATAATTTTGACCAACAAATAAACGAGACAGTTGGACAAATTGATATGATGTTGCCTGAAAAGATAGGCGGCTCATATTACAGAGGCAAGATGGTTAATAGAAAATTTGTCATAAGCCTTTTCACAGGTGAAACATATAACTGCACAATTGGCTTCAATGTGACAGGCCAAACTCCGGGCGGATTAACATATCTAAAAAGGAAGATATATGAAAATGATAGTGTTGGATATGAGATTGGAAAAATCTAAAAAAGGTGCTATACAGCTGGATTACATAATTGCATTAGGCTTGTTTATACTTATGCTAAATTTTATGATAAATTATATGACAAATTTCGTAACTGTTTCAAAGGAGTCTCTTGAGGTTGTCTCCCTACGTTCAAAGGCGTCAACTCTAATAAAAACACTGGCAGATTACGAAACAACATGGAATTCGTCTGATGTATCCAGTTACCCTGAAAATATCGGACTTAAGACAAAAGCATATTGGTTTTTTGTTTTAGTAAACAACACAGAAGAAAATTTGAAGACTGGTGGAAATGTGACCAGCCTTACAAATGAGCTTGTTCGGATAAATTTTACACTTATGAACATGAGTCCTGATTTGTTTTCTGCAGTTATTTATGACTCTTCGAGAAATCTTGTTACATATGACACAGATGGGAATACAATAATATTTAACGTGGACCTTGACATAAATGAGTCAAAGTGGTTTGAGGTATTTATTGATGACGACTCAAACTTTACTGATAATACAGGTACTGTTTCGACTGCATTAGATAATATAACTGAAACAATATATCCTCTTAGATACCTAGATATAATTCAATATAGAAAGATAGAAAAGCTTAACTCGTCCAATGCTAGTTCATTCGCGTCTAAAACAGGCATAGACAGATTTTTCATAGAATTGCTTGACTCTGCTGGAAATCAGGTGTTTAATTTCTCAACTGGTGACATACCAGAGAGGGCAGATGTTATAGCACTTGAAAAGGCAGTTGTATATCAGAATTCAACTGCTGGGATTGAGAAAGGAAAACTAAAAGTTTACACGTGGTGAGGATGAAAAGAAATTTTGATCGAACTTTTTTTAAAAGTTCGTTTGCATCCAAAACTTTTTCCAAAAGGTTTGGAATGAAAGGATATTTATACACACTAGAAGTCCTGATGACAACTATGCTTATTTTTGTAACATTTGCATATACGTTTAGAACAACGATGGAAAGGCCTGAATTAGAAGCACCACTTATAAAGGAATATGCATACCGTGTGCTAAAGCAGCTGGATGATTATGGTTCGTTGAGAAGTGATGTATATACATATAACGCCCAGATAGCTGAGAAAAACATAGAATCAGATATGAGAGATTACATGCCAAAGAAAATCGGATTTGAAATAGAGATATGTACAACTTCTGACAGCTGTAGCCAGAGAAATGTTCCTAGTGGAAAATCAATATTTGTATTTGATTATTATTTGTCTGGTTGGAAGTCATACGATTTCAAAAGAATTAGGGTGTATCTGTGGAAAAATATTTAGTTTTAAATCTGATTGGAGAGTAAAAAATGGGAAAAAGAAAAAAAGGACAAATGTTTTTGATATCGGGTATTTTAATAATTTTAGGTCTTCTTATGGTAAAAAATCTTTTGGGTGTTTACCAAAGCATAGAAGAAAAAAGAGCAGAAGAAAGTATAATTCTCGATGAAAATTTACAGAATATTCTGAAAGAGTATGAATACTGCGTGGGGCTCTCATCTTTGTCGTCAGATATAAATCAGACAACATATGAAAACCTTGTTAATTTAACATCTTATATTCAGAGCGATTTTGATACAGAGGTTTTTTTTGTATTTGTTTACTATAATAAAACAGCTGCTAATTATACTCTGACAATTGGTAATTATTTAGGAGAAAAGATAAATCTAACTATAGACGGCGGAACAGAGCATAATATCTCAGATGAAAGCTATTATAGTGAAAAAGCTTCAGCTGCAACTGATAAAAATATAACAATAGATTATACATTTAGGTCAGAAAACAGAAGGGAAAAATTTTTGGTAACAACATCAGCCAACCTTTCAAAAGCATTTTTTGACATAACAATAAAAGGAAAAAACATAAATTTGCGAAGAAAGGACTTATACAATAGAACATGGTGAATGTGGTGAAAAATGGTTAACCCATTATTATCAAGCTCATTTATTGTTTTGTTTGTTTTTGCAGGTATTATAATTGTTATTACAACACTTAAGCCCATGATAGGTGAGTCACAGTCTATCTTACAGTTAACAGAATCTGAGCAAAAAATAAAAACCATAGAAAACTATATCGAAGAAATTAGAACAGAGCCTATCGGCGCAAAAAGAAGAATAGAATTTGAAAACATTATGCCGAAAATATTCATAGATTCAAAAGCTGATGAAATATATACAGAACATAGAATAAAAGGTGAGTCAATAGCATACGGCTCACGAAAAGAGGAAGGAAATTTTATCAGGATAGGCGGAAATGATGTATCCTGTAGTGATGTTGGTTCTTTTTTTAAGATGGAAAACAGCCATATCCGTGTATATATCCAGGATGTGAATTGTTCGACAGCTGGTTGTCTTGACACGAGTTTAAACATAAAAAACATCACGCAGAAAGACAAAGACGTTACAATTAGTTTTGTAAATTCATCAGTTGTTTTAAATAATGATTACTCTACGGCAACCGGAACTGGCTATTCTCAGTTGTTGAGAGCAGGTACTGACTTGCCATTATGTACTGTTCATTTTTCAGTAAATTCAACAAAGGATTATGACATATTTTATACTTTATATGCTGGTGCAGATTTTTTGGATATAAGGATAGAAAATATACGAGAATAATTGATATTATACTTTGAGGTTTTATATGTTCAGCTGTAAAACCGTGTGTGTAGCTTATATAAAATCTTTGACCAAAGATATCTTCAGAAGAGGTGTTAAAAACTTTGTTTTTCACATATAACTGCAGCGTCAATTTAAATTATTATGCGACATTGTTGCTCGTTGGGCATAACGTGCATAAAGAAAAATTATTTAAGTGGTGAAAAATAATATTTAAATAATGTTAAACGTTATTTAACATTCAAGGAATAAAGTTGATATAAATGTTTTTTAAAAACAAAAAGGCTATTAGCCCTCTTATAGCAGCTGTTTTACTGATAGCATTTACTATGACTATAGCAGGTCTTATGGCTGCATGGGCACAGAATTATATTGTAGGAAGAACCCAGACCATGACAGAACAATCTGAGGAGATAGAGAAATGTAGCAAGGCTGACTTTACGCTTGAAAGCGGAACAAGAAAAACAAATTCAACTGTTTATATTGTAATCTACAACTCTGGTGATCTTGGGTTTACAGATATGAATGTATTTCTAAGTTATTCAAATTCTACAGCCGGTCCAGTAATTCAGTCAGTTAAAAACGCCGCTAACCAGACTATACCTGTGGGAGAGCTTGTAAGCTTTTCTGTTACAAACAACCAGACAGCTGTTGGCATGCCACTTACAAAGATAAAGGTAGTTTCTGTAGACTGCCCAAATGTATACAGAGAAAAAACATTTTCTTAGAACCAGGATAGATAAATTGCAACTAGTGTAGATAGCTGGTGAGCATGGTAATTCTGATGTAAATATTTAGATACTGATATTTACACTCATAAAGAGGCGCTAATCAGAACCCTGGCATAATCTAAAATAATAAATATACCTTAAAGTATAATGATAATCATGAAAAGAAAGGGAATAAGTCCGTTGATTTCAGCAACTTTATTAATAGCAATGAGTGTTACAATTAGCCTTCTGGTTGGTGGCTGGGCCAGTCAATTTGTCAGACAAAAAACACAGCAGATAAGTGAAAAAACAGCAACGCAGCTAGACTGCTCTTTTGCAAACTTGTACATCAAATCATTTACATTTGACTGTAACAGCAATTGCGGTGCAGGAACGCAGCATAATGTGACTGTTGAGGTCAGCAATATAGGGCAAAAGGATATATCCATAGAAAAAATAGTCATATTAAATACAACAGGAGGAATATTGACATTAACATTAGAGGATAGTAATGGAAACAGCCCAGCAAATCTGAGTTCTGGAGATATAAAGTTATTAACAAATTCATCTACACTAAGCTGTATAGGATTTAATTCGTCAACAAAAATTGAGAAGGTTTATATATCAGACATATCATGCCCTGATGCGCGTGATGAATATGATCCAGTATCATCTGATTTTGTAAATTGCTAACTAAAATTATTAACATTTAGTTCTAAAATTTCTTTGGGGACTGGACTGGATCATGAGCTAAAGTTTCAAAATTTAAGAAGAATGTAAAAAAAACGATTTTGAGATGTGCAAAATCTTTTTATATGAGGAAATAATATACTTTTATTGAATAATGGTTAAGCAGCAAGGGGGTTTAAATCATGGATAACAAAGGTATTAGTCCTTTGATAGCAGCTGTTCTATTAATAGCTTTTACAGTAGCAATAGCAACTGTAATCATGGGCTGGATGTCAACTACAACAAGGACAACAACGTCAAATATTACAGGAAAAACAGAAACAGCTGTCGGGTGCTCTGATGCAGCAGTTAAGATAGATCATGTCTATGTGACAAGCGGCGGATCAGGAGCAATAGTTGTGGTCAATACAGGGTTTAAAGATTTAACTGTGAATGGAACAGTATATAACAATACTGGTGCAAGCTGTACTGGCACCGCTGTATCTTTACCCGCTGGCGCAACAGATGAAGTAACATTGGCTTCGTGCCCAACAATCAGCCCTTCAACATTTGAAGAAGCGCGGGTATGGACAACAACATGCGGTGGAGTAGGAGATTCCATAACATCATACAGTTCAACTGATGTAACTATAAATTAAGGAGGTCTGAAAAATGGATAACAAAGGTATTAGTCCTTTGATAGCAGCTGTTCTATTAATAGCTTTCACAATAGCAATAGCAACTGTAATCATGGGCTGGATGTCAACCACAACAAGAGCAACAACCGGAACAATAACAACAAAAACAGCTACAGCAGTTGACTGTTCAGATGCATCTATTCAGATAAAGCATGTTTACATAAATAATAATACCAGTGACGGTATATTTGTCTGTAATACAGGATTTAAAGACTTAACAGTAGATGGCGTAATATATAGCACAACAGGCGCAACATGTGATGGAACAGCAGCAAATATAAGTGCTGGTGCTTGTGGTATGGTATCATCACCAAGTTGTTCAGCTGTGAATGCCTCAACTTTTGACAGGGCTGTTGTGTCAACTGATTGTGGTGGTGTTACTGATACGTTGACAGATTCATCATATGTAAACTAAACTTTTTTTATTTTTTAATTATAGAAAGCTTTAAAATGGTTTTTTCTTTAGTTATATTGGAGACTAGGTCGGGCGGTTCGGCGTCGCCTGTAGCTGCAAATCGCCGTTATGGCAGGACTGAAAACTGCAGAAGGCTTTACTGGCATGTAAAATCCCAGATTCAAGCTGAGAAGTTCAGCCCTTTAGGATGGATTTTGTTGTGAAACGGGTCAGGGTCGGGAGACAGCAGCCCTAAGCTTCAGAGTCCATGCTTAGAGGATTACTGGATGGAGCAAGAGTTTGGGGCTTATTTTATATGTCAGTGATTGTCGACTGCAGCCTGTCTCCATTCCAACTTTTTTCTAAAAAGTTGGATCAAAAACTAAAAAGTTTAGTCCTTTTTTAAAAAGAAAAAACCACATTTCCCAAAAACAGGAAAATATTAAAAAAGAAAATTTAGGTTTCCTAAATTGGAAAAATATTAAAAACTATATTTCCCAAGAAAAATAAAAAAAACATTATAAAAATGCAGTTGCCTGAAAACCTTATATAATTACCTTTAATAATTTTACATGTGGTAGCATGGAAAGGAAAGAAATGAAAGATTTGACAATATCTGCGCTAGTTTTAGCATTTATATTTGCATTTGCAACCATTGATTTATCTTTTTCTGTAGCGACAATAACATCTTTTGCCAGAATTTTTTTGATGTCACTTTTAGCAGTTTCTATTTCCTTTCTCTTTCATGAGATGGGTCACAGGCAAATGGCCAGGCATTATGGCTGTTATTCGCAATATCAAATGTGGAAGCGCGGCGTTAAATTTGCTTTGGGTGTTGGAATAATAACAAAACTATTGGGATTTCCATTGATATTTGCAGCACTGGGCGCTGTTGTTATTTATCCAAAAATTGACTTATGGGGGTCTGTTCAGCGCATAACAAGAAAGGAAAATGGTATGATATCATTAGCAGGGCCAGCTGTTAACATAATCTTGGCAACTATCTCATTTATAGTTTTATCTTATTTTGCTAATCTTTCGCATTTCATATCAGAGATAGTTTCCTTCGCATTTAGGATAAACTTATGGTTGGCCTTATTTAATCTAATACCAATTCCGCCTTTAGATGGCTTTAAAGTTTTCCTATGGTCAAGAAAAGTTTGGGCATTAATTTTTATTCCTTTATTAATAGTTTTTTTCCATTTATAAAACTTTTTAAATTCATGCTTAAATAATTTAGTATGGATGAACAAGTTTATTACGAAGGAAAGCCAGCTAAAAAAGTAATAGTAATATGGATATTTACAAAATTATTATATTTTCTCACTTTTTTGGTCTTTTTCGGATTTTCCGTTTTCCTCAAATATTCTTTACCTTATTCATATTGGTTC
>Ga0164310_10001993_pt1 | contig 11698 bp, 8 predicted proteins | sample GuaBasSedimGuay1_FD_121795 | JGI IMG/M metagenome (GOLD analysis project Ga0164310, IMG submission 121795) | Subseafloor sediment microbial communities from Guaymas Basin, Gulf of California, Mexico - Guay1, Core 4569-9, 0-3 cm | ecosystem: Environmental > Aquatic > Marine > Hydrothermal vents >... | reverse complement strand
GGTTAAGCCTCTTTCACGTTCCTCTTTTAGTCCATCCATGACCCATGCAAATTTGAATGATTCCTTCCCAGTTTTTGCTCCTTCTTCTTCATATTTTTTTATGATCTGCTCTGGGATTTCTCCAAGCTCGAAGAGCATTCTACCAATTAGTGTTGATTTACCATGGTCTACGTGCCCTATGAAGACCAGGTTGAGGTGTGGTTTCTCCTTTGGCATTTTTATTCCTCCCATGGTTGATTTGTGTTGCTATAGGTTTATGTGAAATCCTCCAGTTTTGGGGGGTCCGGTTTTAAGCCTTTCCTCGTCCTGATTTCACGTATCACCCTGTCCTGGAGTTCCAACGGGAGTTTTTCAAAGCCTGCATGCTCCGTTGACCATAGGGCTCTTCCTTCTGTTGCGGATCTTATGCTTGCGGCGAACCCAAACATCTCAGCAACCGGCACTTTGGATATGATCGTGACCAAGGAGCCCTCCTGTTTCATGTCCAGTATTTGGCCTCTCCTGCTCTGGATCTCCCTTGTCACAGCTCCCATGAAGTCTTGGGGAACCTGGATAAAAAGGTTTTGTTTCGGTTCTAGGAGGAAGTCCCCAGCCTGCATCATTGAACTGTATATCGCGTGCCTAACCGCTGGGATCACCTGGGCTGGGCCGCGGTGGATGCTATCCTCGTGGAGCTGGGCATCCATAAGCTTAACCTTCAAACCTAGACACGGCTCGTTGGTTAGCGGACCTTTTTTCATGCAGTCGTGGAAAGCGTCTATGACAAGCTCTATCACCTCTTCTAAGTGGACGATCCCCCTGGTCATGTCTATGAGCAGGTTGTTCCTGTAAACGTCTCTAACCCTTTTCGCCTCCTCTTTGTCCAAACCTATTTTTCTGAACTCTTCAACCATGCTTTTCCCGCGTATCCTCCCCTCACTGATTTTACCCTCTCTTAAAGCTTCAAAGACCTCTTTCCCCATTGGTTCTACCATCATGTAGAATTTGTTGTGTTTGTTCGGGGATTTCCCCTCGACTATTGGACCTGGTTTCTCCACTGTTTCCCTGTAAACCACTATGGGATCAGATGTCCTTATCTGCACACCTTTGTCGCGTTGTATACGATAGGTTACTATTTCGAGGTGTAGCTCACCCATTCCTGAGAGTAAGTGTTCACCCGTCTCCTCGTTGATCTCAACCGATATTGTTGGGTCCTCCTTGGCAACCTGTTTCAGAACCTCGATCAGCTTGGGTAGATCCTGCATGTTTTTTGCTTCAACCGCAACCGTGACCACCGGCTCAGAGATATGTTTAATAGACTCAAATGGTACGATAGGCTCCTCGCCATCACATATGGTTTCACCACTTATAGCATCTCTAAGACCTGTCACAGCTGCTATGTTTCCAGCTGGTATTTTTTCAACGCTTATTCTGTCTGGTCCCATATATATCCCGGTTTGTTGGATCCTAGCTTTTCTTTTGAGGGAGGTGATCCAAACCTCTTGTCCGCTGCGGATGGTGCCGCTGAGAACTCTTCCCGTTGCCACCTCACCAGCGTGTTTGTCGACCGTGATATCTGTTATGATCATCGCTAGTGGGCCCTCTGGGTCAACGTTGACCATGGATCTACCAACTTCGCTCCCTATGTCCCCTGGCCAGAGGTGTGGAACCCTGTATCTTTGGGCTTGTCGTGGGTTTGGTAGGTGGCGTATCACCATATCTAAAACTATTTTGTGCAGGGGTGCTCTCCTAGCCAATTCTTCTTGTTTGCCCTCCCTACAAAGCTTGTAGATGGTCTTGAATGTTATTCCCTCTTTTTGCATGTATGGATAGCTTATAGCCCATTTGTAGTATGCTGAACCAAACGCGACAGCTCCATCTTCCACTCTTACTATCCAATCTTTTTTGAATTCTTCTGGGACGATCATCCTCACCAGTTTCACGAAGTCTGATATTATCTTTGCAAACCTCTGTTGCATCTCTTCTGGAGTTACTTTAAGCTCGTTTATGAGCCTGTCAACCTTGTTTATGAACAACAGGGGTTTTACTTTTTCTTTTATGGCTTGTCTAACCACTGTTTCTGTTTGGGGCATTACCCCCTCGACAGCACACACCACAACAATGACTCCGTCTATAGCTCTCATAGCCCTTGTAACGTCTCCACTGAAATCCACGTGTCCAGGGGTGTCTATCATGTTTATCAGGTAGTCCTGACCATCAAAATTGTGAACCATGGAGACGTTAGCAGCGTCTATCGTTATTCCACGTGTTTGTTCGAGTTCATCCGAGTCTAAGAAGAGTTGTTGTCCTGCTAGTTCCTCCGATATCATTCCAGCACCGGCTAGCAGGTTGTCTGAGAGGGTGGTCTTACCGTGGTCTATGTGGGCCACTATACCAATGTTCCTAATGTTATCCAGGGAGTACATCATGGACTTAACTTTTTCAGCTATCTTTTCTCTTCTACCCAAAGAAATCACACCCATATCGTGTTATTATTTCTATCTGGAGCTTCTTGCTATTCTCTCTATTTCTTCTTTTCTGCTAACGGCAAAGCTTTTCATATCGTAGTTATAGGCCATAATTATCTCATCAGCTAAGCATTCCTCTATTGAACGCTTGTTTTTATAGGATGCGCTGAACGCACCCAGTGTGAGGTTTCTGAGGGCTATGTCCACTCTTCTCTGGGGGGCGCAATCCACCGATTGGTGATAAACTATTCCACCATAGCTGATCCTAGTTGTCTCCTCCCTAGGTGCACAGTTCTCTATCGCGGTTACCAAGACCTGTATAGGGTTTTTCCCTGTTCTCTTCTCAACCATGTCCATTGCCTTCTCAAATATTTTGATCGCCTTCATTTTCTTACCAGTTGCGTGGCCATCCCTGATCACGTGTCCCCCTATCTTTCTCCCCCCGCTTCCCGATCGCATAATGTGGTTTATGAAACGCTCCACTATCGATACTTTCTCTGTTTTCCAGAACTGTTTTTTTGTGTGGCGGCCCCCAGTGTGGGGCAGGTAGGGTGAGGCCGTGTTGATGTAACGCACTAACCCTGGGTCTTTTACCTGGATATCCTTCGTGTCATATTTACCAAGTATTTTAAACTCTGGCATGTTTCCGTCTCCTAGGTGTTATCTGATCGGCTTCTCTATTTTTCCACGTACCATCTGCTCTAGGGAAACCCTGTTGACCTTAACAACCTTGTACCGGATCCCCGGTATATCACCTTTTGATCTCCCCTTTGGACCGCCTATACCCTCTATGATAACCTCGTCATGTTCGTCGATGAAGCCTATTGCACCATCACCCGGGGCAAAGGCGGTCACTTGTTTCCCATTTTTTATTAGCTGTACTCTTACACATTTGCGTATAGCAGAGTTTGGTTGTTTCGCCTCAACACCTTTTTTCTCCAAAACGATACCACGTGCCATTGGTGCTCCTCCTAATGGATCATATTTTTTATCTAACCTCAAAACCCTCCTCTTATACTGTTCTTTTCTCCATCTGAATTTTTTTCTTTTCAACAGGTTTTTTCTTGCAGCAAACTCTCCTCTAGCCCCTGATGACAATGTTTATCCCCCTAAACTATGATGACATCCTCAATCTCGTGGTGCCTCTTGGCAAGGATCTTAGCCCTCTGAATGTTTCTCCCCCCCTTACCTATTGCAAGCCCACGATGTTTTTCGTCTACATCGACAAGGGCTATCCTCTTACCATCTTTACGCGTGGTGATGTGTACCCTTTTAACCTCCGCTGGCTTCAAAACATTTTTTATAAACAGGGATGGATCTGGTGCATGCTCCACAACCTCTATGTCCCTACCAATCAGGGTTTTCACCCGTTGGATGGTTGCCCCGCCACGCCCTATAGCTAAGCCAATATCGCCCTGTTTCACCACGAATACAACCCTGTTTCCCTCCTCTACTAGACAGTCTTTCACCACCGCACCCGTCATGTTTTCAAATATTGCAATGTACCGTATGTCATCCGTACCAAGTTTCACAGTTCCCATCTAACCCCTCCAGCGCGACAATATCTCTGATTTGCCTGGATCCAAGATGGCCATGGCAGAGATTGTGAATGGCTTCCCGGATGCTGATCCCAGCTCACGACTTGTTCCTGGGAATTCATACACAGGAATATTTGACAGTTTAGCATAGTATTTTATATCTTCTACGAAGGCTCTCGGACAGGTTGAGGATACTATGAGCATATGTGCATCTCCCAGTTTTGCGGATCTTATACTCTGTTTCACACCGAAGACCACCCTACCAGTTTCTACACATTGGCGTATCGCTTTTTTTATGTCCCTCATGTTTCTACAGCCTCTCCCCTAGGTGTCTGTTTGTTGGCTCCTATCTCCTGTAAGGGTTTCATGGCCAGGTCCACAGCCCCGGTTCCAAGGGGTATTAGCTGACCAACAATAACATTCTCTATTATCCCCGAGAGGTTGTCAACCTCTCCTTGCATGCTAGCCTCTAAGAGATGGTTAACAGTGACTTCGAAGGAGGCGCGTGCTAGGACACTGGCTTTTTCTCCACTTACCCCATGTCTCCCTATCTGTTTAACCGTGCCATCCGCAGTCATAACGTCGGCAACAAGCATTATATGTCTAATATCAACCTCTAATCCTTGTTCCTCCATGATCTTCGCTGTCTCCGTTATAATAGCTGTTCTAGCAGCCTCTATCCCCAGTGTTTCATACACCTCCAATATGTGGTTCGTTGTTGTTCTTGTGGAGTCCACTCCCTCCAGTTCTAACACCTCCGACAGTCTTGACCCCTCTGTGAATATCACATATTCGCCGTTCTCATACCTAATCAATACCCTGTCTATCCCCTTAATACCTTTTATCCTGGTTTCCTTTGCTTTGACGCCTATCCGTCTAAGATCGGCCGGGGAAACCCCCCCAGGGTCAACTGTTACCTTGTTCCCATCTACCGTTATCTTCCCCCTAACCTTCCTCTCGAGGGCTTCAACAACATCATCAACAACTATCCCATGGGACTCAAGCCTCTTTGGATCCAGTCTTATGTGAATCTTGTTGTCTGCAATGTCTATCTCGGTGCTGGCTGCTACATCCTCAACTGTGGTGAGCTCTATCTTCCTAGCAACTTCTCGTGCTTTTTCCTTGTCATGCCGGTACTCTTCTTCCAAGTATATTGTCATGACCGGTGTTGATGGGTTTTTTCTTGCATCCACTATCTCTATGAGTCTTGGAAGCCCTAGTGTTATCGCTATCTCCGCTACGCCTGCGTAGTGGAATGTGTTGAGTGTCATCTGTGTTCCGGGTTCTCCTATGGACTGTGCTGCCAGCGTCCCAGCCGCTTCTCCAGGCTCCACCATAGCTTTTTCACACTCCTCCGCTATCCGCGACATGATCTCCTCGAGTTTTTCACGTGTAACCTTTCTTCCCCGCAGCTGCTTCTCGATCTCTTCGACCACACAGCTTGGGATGTTACCATATTTTGATGCCAGGGACTCTAGCAACTTTTTTGTTGTCAAGCTGCTCCTTCCTCCTCGGATAAAACTTCATTTACAATTTGGGGTACGTTAACAACTTTCCCTCTCCGTGTCCTGCTTGGATCTACTCCATCCTCCCCATATCTGAACTGGACTATCACACCCCTGTTGTCTCTAACCGTTAGATCATCGAAGACACGTAAATCTTGTAGGGCGTTGATAAGCCTTCTCTGCATGTAGCCGCTCTGGGCTGTCCTAACCGCTGTGTCCACCAGTCCCTCTCTGCCACCCATCGCATGGTAGAAGAACTCCACGGGGGACAAACCCTTTTTGAAGGAGGACCTAACAAAGCCCCTGGCTCTTGCGCCGATGTCACCAGGTTCGAAGTGAGGGAGGCTCCTACCACTGTATCCACGGTGGATCCTTGTCCCACGCACCGATTGTTGCCCTAAACATGCTGTCATCTGGGTTAGGTGTAACATGCTTCCCTTGGCCCCGGTTTTAGCCATTATCACAGCATGGTTTTCCATGCCCAAGTACGCACCAGCTATTTCCCCTGCTTTGTCTCTAGCATCTCCAAGTTCCTGCATGATCCTCATTTCAAGTGTTTCTTTCAGGCTTCTGCCTGGTAGGGGTTCAAGCTCCCCACGTTCATATATATCTATGAGTGCAGACACTTTTTGTTCCGCCCTGTCTAGAATCTGGTTTATGCGCTCTTGGGCCTCGTATGGAATATCTTCATCTGATATCCCAGTGGTGAACCCACGTTTAAGGAGGTATGCAAGAACCATCCTGGTGAATGAGTCTAGAAACTCCCTAGCCTTGTCTGAACCATATTTACGTACCAAAGTACTTGTTATTTCGCATTCCTTCAAAGCTCCAGTGGCATTTTTGTCTAGAACGCCCTTAACCAGTTTTCCATTCTTGATGACCACTTTTTCTCCAACAGAAGCCATAAACTCTGCATCAAAATCTTCTGGGAGCAATAGGCTCACTATTTGTTTGCCTGTCCAGTACTCGGTTCCATTTTTAACAACAGCTGGTGGGGGTAGCTGGTCCCTCCTCCCAGCTGCTGCTAACAACATGAGAGCCTCTTTTTTGGTTAGGAGTGTTTTGTCGAGGGTTAACAGGAAACCACCCGAGACATAGTCTTGGACCGTGCCTATGATGGGCATGCCCCTCCCCGGGCTTATCATCTGCTCCTGGACCCTCATCAAGATTCTTGCCTCAGCTCTAGCCTCATCTGTTTGGGGAACATGTAGGTTCATCTCATCCCCATCGAAATCAGCGTTGTATGGGGGACAAACGCACAGGTTGAGCCTAAACGTGTTTCCAGGCATGACTCTTACCTCATGGGCCATTATCGACATCCTGTGGAGTGATGGTTGTCGGTTAAAGAGTACTATGTCACCATCTCTTAGGTGTCTCTCCACAATGTAACCAGGTTCTATGTCCTCCGCTCTCTCCTTCTTGTTCGTCTCAGTGATCCTAATACGCCTACCGTCAGGTCTTATAATATAATTTGCGCCTGGATGCTTGTTCGGCCCCCGGAGTATCAGTTCTTTCATCTCCTCCAGATTTCTCTCTGTTACACGCTCTGGGACGGTTAACTCTCTGGCAACAGCCTCTGGTACCCCCACCTCGTTTATGCTAATCCATGGGTCGGGGCTTATAACTGTCCTAGCGGAGAAGTTAACACGTTTCCCCGATAGGTTTGTCCTAAACCTCCCCTCCTTACCGCTTAGACGCTGTGCCAAGGTTCTGAGTGGTCTACCGCTTCTGTGTTTGGCTGGGGGCACACCAGACACTGAGTTGTCAAAATATGTGGTGACATGGTATTGTAATAGTTCCCATAGATCTTCTACGATGAGTTGTGGTGCCCCTGCCTCTATGTTCTCCGCCAGGCGCTGGTTTATCCGTACCAAGTCAACCAGTTTGTGTGTTAGGTCGTCTTCTGAGCGTACCCCCGATTCCAGGGTGATTGAGGGTCTAACCGTTACGGGTGTCACAGGTAGCACGGTGAGAATCGTCCACTCTGGTCTAGCATCTGGAGGGTTGAAACCCAGTAGTTTCGCGTCTTCGTCCGGTATATTCTCCAGTCTCTCTCTAATCTCGGTGGGCCAGAGTCTTTGGCCATCTTCGAGGTAAGTAGTTGGTTTTTCCCATTTAATCTCTTTCTGTTCGGCTCCACAGTGTGGACAAACCTTGACCTGGGTTATCTCTGGGATTATACGTCTTCTTATTAGATCCCATCTTCTACCAACACGGATCTCGATGTTGTTGAGTTCTTCCAAATATTTCTGGATCTTATCGTTGCTGAGAAGTATTCTGTGGCATTCTCTACATGTTCCCCTGAGGATTTTGTATATCACTTTAGCGTAGCCGACGTGTATTACAGGTCTTGCAAGCTCTATGTGACCAAAGTGTCCTGGACATTCCCCTGTCCTTCCCCCACACGTTTTACATCTCAGCCCCGGGTCTATGACACCTAGCCGGCGGTCCATGAGACCATTGTCGATAGGGTAGCCATCCTCATCATAGGTGTCAGCCATGACAATCTTCACAACGGAAAGCTTCCTAATATCCTCCGGTTTTAGGAGCCCAAACTTGATCTGTTTAATCTTCTTGGGTGTTATAGCCATAATAACACCGTGCCTAGGTTTTGTCTTCTAGTATCAGCCTAGGTGCTATACACATGGTTTTCAACTCGTTGAGAAGGAGTTGGAACGCGTATGACACATCCACACTGTGTATCTCCACATCCTCACCGCAGATTGGACAATATTTTCTTTCCCTGATCTGGTCGTGGACAGCGTTCATGCCACAGTTGGCACAGACCAGGGTTGTGTATTTGTCCGATTCCTCGACTAAACGTTCCTGTAATAGGAAAGCTGCGCCGTGGCCAACCAGACAGTCCCTCTCCATCTCGCCGAATCTTAGTCCGCCTTCCCGTGTTCTCCCCTCTGTTGGTTGCCGTGTGAGCACCTGCACAGGTCCCCTTGACCTTGAGTGGATCTTATCCGCGACCATGTGGTGGAGTTTCTGGTAGTAGCATGGACCGACAAATATTGTTGCTTCGATCATCTCACCTGTTATACCATCGTAGAAACGTTCCTTACCATCCTCTCTAAAACCGTTTCTTAGGAGAGCTTCTCTAAGGCTTTTTTCGTCCTCCCCCATGAACGCTGTTCCATTCACGTATCTCCCCTCGACTGCGCCAACCTTTGCCCCCACCATCTCGAGGAGCTGACCAACTGTCATCCTAGCTGGGATCCCATGTGGGTTGATGATAATATCTGGTATAAGCCCATCCTCGGTGAAGGGTAGATCCTCCGCCGGCGCTATATACCCGATAACACCTTTCTGTCCATGCCTAGACGCGAATTTGTCGCCAATCTCGGGGATTCTAAGGTCTCTAACCCTAACCTTGGCTAGTTTGTTTCCTTCAGCGGTTTCGCTTAGCATAACCTTATCAACAACCCCTGTTTCCCCTGCTCTCATGCTGGTTGATGTTTCCCTACGTTTCTCCGTTGGGGTTTCAAACTCCTCTATCTCCTCAAGGAACCTGGGTGGGCTGGTCTTACCTATTAGAACGTCTCCACCCTTAACATGTTCCTCAGGCTCTATGAGGCCATCCTCCCCGAGCAGCCTGTAGCTCTCCTCTTCTCTGTACCCCCTGGTGGTGGGCTGCGGGATTTCAAAAGCATCCACCTGTCCACCGGGATAGCGTCTAACCTCAGCCTCATAGGTCCGGAAAAATGTTGATCTGAGCATTCCTCTGTCTATGGCTGCTTTGTTGATCACAATAGCATCATCCATGTTGTATCCGAGGTAGGTCATGAATGCTACGATCAGGTTTTGTCCTGCTGGCCTCTCGTCGAATCCAACTGTGTCCATTGGGAGCGTGCGAACAATGGGTATTTGTGGGTAGTGGAGGATGTGCCCCCTTGTGTCGAGGCGTTGCCTGTAGTTGGCAGCGTATAGTCCCAAGGCTTGTTTTGCCATACCGGCCTCGTAGGTGTTCCTGGGGGACTGGTTGTGCTCTGGATATGGGATCAAAGAAGCACAAATACCTAGTATGGCTGCTGGGTGTATCTCTAGGTGTGTATGTCTCTCAGTAACCTCTGATGGCCATATCGCAATAATAGCGTTTTCCTCTTCCTCTGCGTCGAGATACTCTATGAGTCCATTGGTGATTAGGTCTGTCCAGTCTATTTCTCCTCGGGTAACCTGTTGGATCACCTCTGGTGTGACACGTGGTTTACCATCTTTGACTATTATCAGTGGTCTTCTCGCTCTTCCAGGGTCACAGTTTATCTGGACCTCGTTGACGTCAGGGTGGTAAGCAACGTTGACCTGGTCGGAGAGCTCACCTCGTCGTCTAAGTTCTCTGATCTCATTGGCTAGCATAGCTCCGGAGTGGTGGGTGCCGATGAGCCGTCCGTTCAGGTAGACGCTTGCCCTGGTTAGCTCCTGCTCGGAGCTGCCAAGTGGGGTTACCCCTATTTTGTAGCAGATCTCCTCGACTACAAGTTCGTCCGTACCGGTTGATATTTCACACATCAACGCTAGGTTTTTGACTAGGCCACAGTTTGGTCCTTCTGGTGTTTCGCTTGGGCATATCTTCCCCCAGTGGGTTGGGTGGAGGTCTCTTGCTTCGAAGTGTGGCTGCGAGCGGCTTAGTGGCGACACTATCCGTCTGAGGTGGGAGATGGCTGACATGTAGGTGGTTCTGTCCAGGAGTTGGCTTACACCGGTTCTGCCTCCAACCCAGTTACCAGTGGCCAATGCATGGGATACACGTTCTGTGAGGATGTCTGCTCTCACCGCTGCTCTTATACTTGGCTCTTTTCCTCTTGCAGCTTTTCTCTCGAGTTGGTATCGTATATCTCGGACAAGGTTCATGAATGCCATTCTGAAAAGGTCTTCTAGTAGGTCCCCAGCAAGTTTCAATCTTTTGTTGGCGTAGTGATCCTTATCGTCTATGTCTCTGCGGCCAAGTGAGAACTCGAGGACCTTCTCCGCCATTTTTCCTAGGTATAAAGCTTTTGCGATTTGGCTGTCGCTTTCTGTTCCTATGTGGGGTAGGAGAAACCTGTTTAGGACTTGTTCAGCTCTGTGTATCCTATACTCCTGTAGTTGACCTATGGCAACCCTTTTCCCTATGTCGTTCAGGGCTTCCTCCCTGGTTTGGATGTCCATGCTTTCCTCTATGTTTTCTAGTAGCTCAGCGATGATCTCTGGATCTGAGGATATCGCTTTCACTATTTCCTGGTCGCTTTCTAATCCTAGAGCTCTCATAACAACAACCAAAGGAACTTTTCCAGGGAGAGAGGGAAAAGAAACCCTCATAAGCCCTGTTTTAGATCTTTCAAGACTTACAACAGCTCTAAAGCCTGTTTTTGACATTGAGAATACTTTTGCTGTGATCACATCCTTTTTGTCATCGTAGTCCAACATGACCCTGTTAACCGCAAGGTCTTCAATGGTGACAATAACCCTCTCAGAACCGTTAATAATAAAGTATCCACCAGGATCACGTGGATCCTCACCAAACTCTATTTTTTCTTCCTCTGTCATAGCAGAGAGGGGACAAATAGAGGATCCAAGCATTATGGGTAGCTCACCAATGTAGACCTCTTCCGGCTCCTGTTCAACCCCATCAACCTCAGGTATCAACTCCAAGTACAACGGGGCGGAGTATGTCAGGTTTCTTAGGCGAGCCTCCAGAGGGGAGATCTCCCTCCTAGCACCATCAGCCTCCTTAACAGAGGGTCTCCCAATCCTAATCCTACCCAGTTTTACCCTCAGGCCCTCGATATCAGGCTCGATAACACCGATGTTATCCACTATCCTCTGCAAACCTCTCTCAACAAAATCGTTATACGAGTCCAAGTGTTGTCTAACCAACCCCTTTTCCCGGAAAAACAACTCCATAAGCGGCCAAGTATTGAAATCTACCATTTGAGCCACGCACCCTTATTGCCTGTTAGGTTTGGTTAAGACTCCTTGATCACATATCGATACGCCACGCTAGTACCAGCGGTTGGGCTTTTCCTGATAATCTTTATGATGTCACCGGGTTTAGCGTTTATAGCCCTAGCAGCTGGGTCACTCTCCAATATCAGAGGTAGCTGCGCTGGTTTTATCCTCAAATTCTCCAAAACCGATTTTTTCTCCTCCTCCGATAGGAGTATATGTTCTGGAACCAGCTCGTGGGCCAAGATATCCACAAACTTCTTTTTCCCTAGCATGGTGT
>Ga0164310_10001991_pt1 | contig 11707 bp, 7 predicted proteins | sample GuaBasSedimGuay1_FD_121795 | JGI IMG/M metagenome (GOLD analysis project Ga0164310, IMG submission 121795) | Subseafloor sediment microbial communities from Guaymas Basin, Gulf of California, Mexico - Guay1, Core 4569-9, 0-3 cm | ecosystem: Environmental > Aquatic > Marine > Hydrothermal vents >... | reverse complement strand
TTTTACTCCTGGCATTAGCATGCAACCGATTCCTGTTTTTACGTTGTCTCCGATTATTGCTCCGAGTTTTTTCCTTTTTGTGTCTATTTTTTTCCCTTTTATTGTCATTTTTATTGTTTTTTCATCTAGTCTGAGATTTGCTGTTATGGTTCCGGCTCCGAAGTTGACGTTTTGTCCAATTATGCTGTCTCCTACGTAGGATAGGTGGGCTATATGGGTGTGGTCGAGTATTATGCTGTTTTTTATTTCGCAGGCGTTTCCTATTCTGCAGTGGTTTCCTATGTATGTGTGGGGTCTTATGTAGCAGTTTGGTCCGATGTCGCTGTTTTTTCCTATTAGGGTTGGGCCTATTATGTAGCTTCCTGATCTGATTATGGTGTTTTCTCCTATTCCTACTGGTCCTATAATTTTTGCTCCTTCTTCTATTTTTCCTTTTATTTCTAGCTTTGTTTCTTCAAGTAGTAGTTTGTTTGCGTCGAGTAGGTCCCATGGAGTTCCTATGTCTATCCACCAGTTTTCTAATTTTTGTGCTAATATGTTTTCTCCTTGTTTGATCATTTGTTGTACGGAGTCTGTTAGTTCATATTCTCCTCTTTTTGATTTTTGGGTTTGTTTTATTGCATTGAAAATTTTAGGTGTGAAAATATAGATTCCTGCATTTATGTGTTGGTTTTTTGCTTCTTCCGGGTCAGGTTTTTCTATGATTTCTATGACTTGGTTATTTTTTGTTTTTATTATGCCGTAGAGTGATGCATCCTCTACTTTATATGTGGTGATTAGAGCAGAGGGAGATTCTTTGTTGAAAACTTCTATTATTTTGAGGTAGTTTTGTTTACTTGTTAGGACGTCTCCATAGATTAGTAGGAAATTGTCACTGCCTACGAAGTCTTTGGCTATGTCTGTGGCGTGGGCTGTTCCTAGAAGTTCTTTTTGTTCTTTGTAGGTTATTTTTAGGTTAAATTTGGTTCCGTTTCCAAAATGTTTAATTATTTGTTCTTTTTGATGCCCCACGATAATTAATATTTCTTTTATTTTGGTTTTTTGAAGTGCGGTTAGAATGTGTTCTAATACCGGTTTTCCTGCCACTGGTAGGAGGGGTTTTGGCCTTGTTGCCGTTAGGGGTAGTAGTCTTTGACCCTCTCCTGCGGCTAAAATTACTGCTTTCAAGATTTGGCACCTCATGGAGGTATGAATTTTTTGGTGGGATCTGTTTTTAGGATTTTTTCTAGTTCTTCTATTGTTAATCCTTTTATTACATCTCCGAATATTTCGCATTTTTCTTTTAGATTTATTTCTTCGGGGTCGCGAATAATTATTTCGATTTTGAAGTTTTGATCTGGTTTAATGAAAATATGTGTGTATTCTTTTACAGTATTTTCTATACATCTTGTGACATTTTCTATTCTTGTTATGTGGTATCCGGCTTGTTTTATTTTTTTAATTATTTCTTCTAGGTTTCTTGTGTATATGTAGATGTCTATATCGCTGTTTCGTGTTATGATTCCTCTCCAGACGCTTCCAATTAATTTAGGATTATATTTGTTAAGTATTTTCATTATTTGGAGCGATATTTTTCTCATTTTGATAAGACGTTGTGTTCTTTCTTTTCCTTCTAAAAATTCAGCTAGATTATCGAGTTCCAGGGCTATTTCTTTATTGCTAGGTAAAAATCGGGTTCCTAATTGCTTTGCTGCCATTCTCTTGGCAGTATAATATTCGGTTGCTAAACCATAATATAGCAATCTGGCTGCTTCTTTTGCAACTTCCTTTCGCTGTAAAATTTTGCTCATTTAGATCCCTTGAATTGCAGTAGCAATAAAATGTTATGGGGGTGTTGATGTTTAAATTTGACGTATTGTTGCGTCGATGTTTTAGTATGCTACGGGTAGAAATATGCTGCTTTCGTCTTCCACATTTCTTTCTAAGACTCGTAGGAATTTTTCTAGCCTTGAGGCTGCATTAAAGGTGTAAGAGAAGTTTATTTCTGGGATTTTTACTTCTGCCATTCTTCCACGTAAAGAAACGTAAATCCCCCCTATGGCGATAGAGTGTCTGAAGTATAGACGTTGTCCGTTTCTTTTCACGGGGAGAAATTTATGCCGTCTTAATACTTTCTCTAACATTTTAGACTCCCTACATAAATTTTATTGATAATAGACTCTTAGGAGCACAGTCTCTGCCATGGCGCGGCTTAATAAGTCTTTTTATACGCGCCACATATCAAATCCGATTTTAACCGAACAAGTGATCTAAATTTTTGTTCGAAATATGATGAAAAATAGCGAATAATGTTTTTACATGAAAAATATACTTGGAACTTATGATCTAAATAAAAATATTATATATATTGGGGTAATTTCGAGGCGCCATTCCTGTATCACCATTTACATAATGGAAAATGGTTTTTATCTCTGTTAACTTGTTAGTTTCATGTATCTCTCTACGCTATTTAAGTAGTATCATGAGATAACAGTTTAGGTATTTTTCGAAATAATGTCGAAGTATCACTCAATTTCTTTAATCTTTAAATGACTTGTATTCACCTTTAAAGTAGAGTACCAAAGTCTCGGTGAAAATAAAAAACATCTAGAAAAATCGATTACAACATCAGATAGTTGTATATGAAATAAAGGTATCAGTTAAATTTATAAATTCCCCGATTTTTGTCCACTATATTTACATATATCAAGTAAATGAAAAAGGTTGGAGAATACCCATAAAAATAAATGCAGTCTAAACAAATATTTTTATGATGTTTAATTTTTTAGTCGAACACCATTTTTATTTTAAAGTTTTCATATGAGTTTTAGGCTGCTGCTTGTTTATTATATTTAAATTTTGCGGTCAAAGTATTATTAAGGTGTTTAAAATGAGAATTATGAAAATTAAAGCATTGTCGGTGATTTTGATTTTCATGGTTCTCCTAATGGACATCTCAGCAATTGGACTCATGTCGACGATTGAAGGTAAAGTCCTAGATACTCTCTCAAGGGTAAAGGAACCAAAAATCTATATCAATAGTTTAAATCCAAGTTTTCAAGGTTTCAAAAATGGAACGCCAGCGAAAATTTGGGAAGAGGAAATAATTGGTAGAATAACAGTATCTTCAATCGCCAATACCCCAGATGTTGGTCAAGGCATAAAACTAAGCTTAAATATCGAAGGAAATTGGACTATGGGGATAAACGCAACAGGATATTTAAGTGAAGATATTGAAGAGATCTACGAGAAATCTGTTGGGAACATTAATCGTACTGGAACACTTGTCTTAGCATTTTTAGCAACAGACATTGAAGTTTTAAATGAAACATTGTTTAGCGACGAAAGAACACGAATAGTTACAGATGAAATTTTGAGGTTCGCCGAGGAGGTTGGTGACGCAGCAATAATTATGACTGGAAATTATTGTTCAGCGATGAACCTAATGCATTCGTTATGGTTAGCTGAGGGAGACCGGAGGGTAAGCGAAGTTTATCTAATAATCTTAACCCACGGAGTTCTAAATGAAACATCACAGATTCACGGCATGTTAATGCATGGAGAAAATGACGTAGTTGTTGTAAATGGTGAAACGTTGAAATATTTAGCTAAAATTTTAAGACTAAAACGTTTAGATAAACTGAAATTCGTATATTTACCTTTCTGCAACATGGGCAAGGAAAAAGAAATCTACGGTGACAGTTCTGTTGTAGCTTTCTTCGAAGAATTTAGTAAAGCCCAAATACTAACCTACGAAGGAGAAACATACTTAAACGGAGAATACATCGCTTCTATTCAATCCGTCCTATCTTCTGGAACCTACGAATTAGTCGAAGAAAACGTATATCTTCCTATTCAAGTCATTGACAATATCACAGGTCAGACAACAGAGGGCTACCTCGAATTTAGAGTAATCGATGAAGTCCAAGAAACAAATTCCACAGTTAACCCCTACGAAATTTATGATAATGATAAAAATATAACATTGGGATCCAGACTTAGACGTAGAACCATTTCTAAGAGAAACTATAGAGTTACCGTTCATGGAAAACGTGTCAAAGCAACAATTCACCACGGAATCCCTCCAAGAAGCTACGTGAGGAAGAAACTTAAACACCTAAGTTACGGAGTCCCATCAAAATGCAAAACCTTCGGAAAAACAAATAGAGCTCTAAAAATAGATTTCAAACATAAAACTAGAAGCATACCTTTTGTTACTGGAAGATTCTGGAAACCACCAAAAACTCAGAAAAAATATTATGGAAACGGTTATGTAGGAGAATTTAGAGCCAACATCGACGAAATTAGAAGAGCAATTTTAATTGTCGATGAAATCTTCAACACAATTTACAAAAACTACTACCAAATTAAATCCGCAATTTACAGATGGATCGACGCGACATTCAACGCTCCATGGAACAAATGGATGCGAGGACCAATAAAAACAACCCTAGACAATACCGTTTTCCGTGGAGCAAACTTCCTAATAAACTTCGCAAAACAATATTTGAAAACAATTATCTGCATAGCCTACAACTTAAAGAAATCCGGAAAAAACCTTGGAGAACTCGTAGCAGCATTAATAATCGCCGCAATAGCAAAATTCGCAAAAGGAATACTAAAATACTTCTCATGGACAATAGACAAACTTCTAAAAGCATTGTCAAAAGTTTTAAGCGTAGATTTAAAATGGGTTGAGAAGATCCTAACAGGCTGGATTAATCCAGCATTAAAATTTCTAGATGATGCGGTAGCGTATAGCGAAGAACTTTTAAAAATATCTATAAAAAACTTTATGGAAGCGTTTACAAAAGTTCTGGAACCATTCATTCACCCTCTTAAAACAATTGCGGATATTCTGCGTGAATGGTTTGGAACGTGGATGAAGCAGATAGCATGGGCATTCACAGCAAAAATTTATGCGAACATGATCGTCGAGGGTGAAAAGGAGAAGGCTGAGGGGTTTGAGCCTAGACATGCATACTACTATCAAAGATTTGACGAATTTGACCTAATAAAGTCTTTAAGTCCACTATACGTGGGGATGAATTGGAAGGATAAATTTGGTAATACATTGTACATTGCTAAGAGCAGTTATGCAATGCCAATAATAGCAAAGATCTACTTAAAGTTGGCTGGAAAAAATTCTGTTTCTAACGTTTTGTACACGACCGAGACCTTAGTTAAGCTTGAAAACGGAGAAGTAATATGGGTTAACTGTAAAAACATAGGCTTAGAGAAAGATGGAGATAGATTAAAAGTGTATACTACTGTTGAGGAAAATGGAAAATTTGTGAGGAGGGAGATTGTAAAGGATCTCGGAGTCACAAGAAGGGTTATGTTAACATATTATATGGATGGCGAGGAGATGAAGGCAATACCAATAATATACATAGCTAGGGAAAATATTCCCCTGGATGGAGATGAGAAGGTGAAAGTTGCGGAAGCGATAAAAACTGTTAGGAATTTGGGAGAATGTTTTAAAATCGTTGAAAACGATTTTGGGGAAGGAGAAATAATAGCAATAAAGGACATAAGCAAGGTTATGAAAAACCTGAGTCCAGAAAACTACCGCCGCAAAACTCTTTACTGTGTTGCTCAGCTTCTGGACATGGAGACGAATATAAAAGGTATTAGAGAGAAACTTCCAGAAATTTTATCATACGACGAGAGGTTTAGGCCAGCCTTAGATGCTTTTGCTAAAAACTTGGGGAATGCCATAGGTGAACGTTCACCAAGGAGTGGAATCGTTGTAAACGCCTTAAACATGGAATTCGACATTAACGATGAATTCATGGTTTACTCCATGGTTGACCCGTATTATGCTGGGAAAGATGCATGTATATATGTTGACCCAACAATAGTATCACGAATTCTATCCGGAGATGAGAGGGGGATGAGGATCCTCAAGTTAGCGGGATACCCAAAAATTGTTGAGGAAAATGGAAAGTGGAAGGTGAAGCCTACCAATATCAGAGAGGGTGAAATTTCCAAATATTACGATCTGTGGAAAAAGAACTTGAGATATGGAAATTTTGAAGCTGCAACATTGAACCTATTTCGCCAAATAGTATCAGTCGCAGAGCTATTCTCACTGGTATACGGGGTCGATAAGGAAATGAAGATATATTTAGGGGAATTTAAAGGCGAGACTGTTGAGGTAACGCTGGGGGAACTCATGGAGTTAAGGGATAGGATTAGTGAGGAAAGTGGGAAAGGTAGATCTTGGACGAAAAGATTTATGGATAGTTTGAGTGACAGAGAACTGAAAATAATTTGCAGAGTTACTGGGACAGACCTAGATCTAAACTTAAAAAATGCAAAACCAGAGTTAATGGTAGACCTAGGGCTAAAAGTGATATTAGCTGTGTGTCCACCAGAGCAGAGGTACAGCATGGTTGTCCACCAGAAAAACATTATTTGTAGAAATCTATCCGACCTACACAAAGCCGCTCTGAAATCCGATATTGAAGAATCGCCTCTTGTAGGGAAGAAAGGGTCAAAAGCGGCATGGCTTGCCTCAAAAATGATATACACACTACCATTAGCAGAAGAAATAATAAGAGAACTAGAGGAAAAAATAAAAGAGTTAGAAAGCAAATTGCTTGAGATCCAAGATCCAAAAATAACAAAAAGGATAGAAGAAGAGATAGAAGACCTGAAATGTCTTAGGAAAGAGCTTGAGGCTGTTAGGAGTCATGCTGAGGATTATCTTGGTAAGGTTTCTGTGGAAGCTGTTAAGAGGTTTGCTAGTGAGTCTGGTAGGATGGTTGTGCATGGATATTTAATGTTTAATGGGGCTCAGTTCATGCTGCTGGGTGGGATGACTCTTGCGTTAACTTTGATTAGGAGATGCACGGGTTTTTTTGCTTGGCTTGAGGAAAATAGGTGGGCTAAGATTCTTCTAGGTGCATCTATGACTGCGATATTCATTGTTGGGTTGAATATTGATAGTGATTGGATAAATAAGGTTTGTGGGAAATTTAAGGTTGGTGTAAAGGATCTTGTTGAGTCTATTGCGAGGGAGGCTTCTGGTGGAAGTAATTTGCTTGAGAAGAGCTGCTTTGTACTTGGAATGTTCATCGGTGGCTTCGGTATGGTTATGAGAACACTTGGAATCCAATTTTATACGAGTGATGAGATATGTGAGAAGATTGGGGAGTATTTGAATATGGTTGCTCGTGGAGCTGGAGACGTATGGAACATGGTTATGGGTTTCAAAATACCTTTTGTAGAGCAGACAGTTTTCGATGTGTTGTTAGGACTTGCTTTGGGTGGGCCAGTAGAGGTTATAGGTGATGCGTTAATGGGCGTGGTAATTAATAGGTTTGTTGCACCAATGTTAAACCAAGCAATAATAAATGTAATAGCGAATCTAATAGCAAACTACATTTAAACTCTCTTTATTTTTGAGCTTGGTGATTGGTGGTCCATATGGGCAGGTTTAAGCTTCTGTACGAGGATTTGAAGCCCAACGAGAAGCTTGGAGAAATCGCATTGGAGGTTTTGAGGAGCGCGCCCTTGGTTAAGGCTAATACGGTCATAGCAACACTATTTGAGGCTAAATTTGACTTGGATAAGTGTATGGAGATCTTAAACGAGTTTCTTGACATTGTTTTGAAGCCTAGATTCCACGGTCTGGATAAAGTTGAGCGGGCTGTTGGACTTGGGATAGATTGGGAGGAAGTTTTGGAGATAAAGTCTTTGTTCCCTAGGAGTGTCAAAAATCTGTGGGTTCACGATGCACGACACGAAGATATAACACATTACAGGAAAGTTTTAGATATTCTTAGGAGCAGGTTCGGGAATAGCCCTAGGAAGCTTGTTGAACAATTCATCCAGAAATGCGATGTGTTCAAGGTTAAAGATGACCTATACATTGTATGCGTCTTGTTCCTTTGCGCGGGCTGGAAAACATACGTAGTTAAGGGTGGAAAGCTTGTGAGGGAGACCGAAATAGGAGTTTTTAGTGACTACACACGGTGGCGAAGCATATGGCCGTATCACGAGATGTTTGAGGAAGACTACCCAGAACTTCCGAAAATAACCCACAAAGTCTTTGAAACATGGTGCAAATCCCCCGATGACCTCTTGGTCATAAATGGATTTAAAAAGAACCTTGCTGCTGAGAGAAGAGATAATAGGGTATTGATGTGCACAATGACCTTAGACGCAGGCTGGGAAGCTGTAGAGTACGTTAAAACAATAAGGGACGACAAGAGCGTTAAACGTATAATTTGGTGGGATGCTCCCGAAGTTTGGGAGTTGTGGTATCGTTTAGAGGAGGAAAGCTTGAAGGAGAAGCGTTCTAAGTCCCTCCTCAGAGACAAGGAATTAAATGAACTTAGGCATGTTGCTTCGGAATACGCTACCAAGCTTATTTACACGTTGGTTCCAAGTTTGGGGAGAATAAGTAAGATCAAGGACAAAGATGCTAGAATTAGAGCTGTGCTTAAAGCTTATTTGGAAGCAGACTGGGCTCCGAGGGTACTCAGTGATGGTCATTTGATTATTGAGTCTGATGGCTTCGACTGCGGCCATTTTCTTCGACTTTATTTCAGGGTTGATGAGCGTAGGAAGTGGTTGAGGAAACTGGACGAATTCAACAAAAAATACATGCTTAGGAAAGATTTAAGGGATGAATATTCAATCGTTCCCTTCGAAGACAAGTTTGACAAGCTGGGTTTCCAGATTTAATGCGCCTAAGCTTTTTGTGGTTTTATGAACTTCCTTCACGAGTCTACTAACACTACAATAAGCTTCTCAATTAATGGTTAAAACTTCTTTTGATCTTCCGATGTGAAAATAGAGAATAATGCTTTATATGAGAGCATGTCTATGTAGATTACTATCCAATTAAAATACTATATATACTAGGGTAACGTCGGGGCGCCACCCTCATCAATACGGTGATCTAAGTTCGATTTTCCAAAATTTCTAAAAAGGAGTTTTTAAGTCTGTTTAGGTTTTATAGAGGAACGATACTAAATTTGGATACTTTAAAATTAGGTTGTTTTTTACTGGGGTGTGGGTTCTTCTATTAGTTTGCTTTTTCTTATATCGCATTTTCTGAGTGCTACGATTTTTTTGGCTTCGTTGTATATTTCTGATCCGATTTTTCCTAATACGCATTCTTGGACGAAGTCTTCGAATTTTAGTTGTTGGGCTTTTTTCTCGATTATTTCTTTCATTATTTTTCTTACGGCTTTTTCTTGGCTTGTTTTTGCTCTTGAAACTGTGAAAGCGACTGCTGAGAGTCTTAGTTTGTATCCGTCTTTTGTTGTTACGTTGAAGATGCCGTCTATTCTTGAGGTTCTTCTTCTTACTAGGCTTCTAAGGTAGTCTCTGGCCCATTCGTGTCCTTTGAATTTGGTGTAGGCTACGTCGCTTTTTATGTCGTTTATTTGGAAGTATAGTTTTACATGTATTTGGTTGAAGTCTCCTGTTATATCGTATAGAGTTGTTTCTATTACTCTGCCGTTGATTTTTTCTGGTTCGTCAGCTGGAGTTAGTCCTATTTCTTTGTTGCCGAAGTATGGTGGAGCGATGACTGTATACCATTTTTTTAGTTTCCATTTGTCTCGTACTCTTCCTTTTTCTCTTCTTTTTGATTTTGAAGACATGCGTAGACCTCCGTGAATAGCGGAAATAGTTGAGATGGAATTAATAAAAATCTTTCCATTAGATTGGTGGTGTTACGGTTTTATCGTATTAATATTTGAAGCATTATATAGTTTTTGTTCGTGTAATTATTAGTGGGATCTTTCAGCTATGTTGTAAATGGTGTTAATTAGCTTTATTGTTTCAAATATATCGTTTAGGGTTGAAAGTATGGTTTCAACTTTTTCTTGTCCTTTAATTGATGATATGATATAGTTTTGTTGAGAAATTGTTTCTACTTTTATTGTGGGGGGTGCGAATTTATCTTCTATTGATAGAATTTTTTGAAGTATTTCTGCATGTTTTTCATTCTTGCAGTAAATTCTAACCGTTAGTATTATTTTGTTTAGTATTTTCAAGTTTTTCAGGCTCCAACATTTCTTTTAATATGTTATCTAATTGTTCGATAAATTGCTCTTCCATATTGATTGGTACTTGCCCCCCTGCCGCTATATTATGGCCTCCAGCAATAGGTTCAATTCCCAGATTTTTAACTGCGAGTCTTAGGGCTTTTCCTAAATCGACTCCTTTGTTGACAAGGGTTTGTGTCGTTCTTGCTGAAAGTTTAACCATAGATGGATACTCGTTGCTATATGCGAAACCAACCACTACTTTATCATCACTTATTCTTTTTGAAGAAAGGAGAAGAGATGTAACCGTTCCAATGATAGTGTCATCAATTATATCTTCTCCGTGGAAATACCTGACATATTTTTTCTCTTTGAGTTTTTGTTCTAGGTTTTGGGTGATCCATGATATTGAGTTTGAGAGTTTTTCTCTGTATTTTGAAAGTATTTTTGCTGCTTCTTTTAGCGCATCTTCTCTATCACCCATGCATATGGCTACTCCGATTTCCGGATATCCCATTCTCCCACAAGCATTTAGTAAGGTGGCAAATTCTCTTCCATCCCTTAGTGGAGTTCCTTTTTCTTCATTTAGGAATGTGTATACCATTCCAATAATGCTTTGAGCTTCTTCTGCGCTTAGTCCTTTAATTATCATGTAATCTATGAGTTTGGAAGCTAGTTGTTGTTTTTCTTCCTTTGAGAGGTCGGATAATGTTCTCCATTTTCCATTTTCATCTTTTAATGAGATTTTAGCTTCGTTTTCTATGAAATATTTACATTTTTCTCGACAGCCAGATAGCTCAGGGATGAATGGATCTGTTGTGTATTCGAGAGCTATGTGGATTGGTCGTGTTTCCCGTCCGAAAAGTCTTATGTCTTTTTTGGCCTCTAGAATTCCGAGTTTAACAGCTTCGTCTACTACTTCTTTATTTACTCCTGTAAGAGAGTACTGGTTTCCTTTGTCTTGCCTATCTCCTAGAGCACCAACTATTGCTATATTAGAAAGATTTTTGTTTCTTTTATCTAGTGCTCGAGCAACTAGGTAGGTTGTTGTGGAGCCACTGATTTCTCTTGCACCATCAATTCCATGGAGATGAGGGTTGAAATGAACTAAGGATACGTCTTCTGTTTTTATGGGTGGATGGTGATCTATAACTATGATTTTTTCTTTTTGGTTTAGGTATTGTTTGATAAGGTTTAATTGGCCACTTCCTATGTCTGTGAAAATGAAAAATGTGTATTTTTCTTCTTTCAAGTTTTTGAGAATTTCTGGGGTTAGTTGTTTAACTATGCTGAGGTGAAAAGAAGCTTGTAGTCTGTATAGTGCAGCACATATTATTCCGGCCGATGATATGCCGTCAGCATCAAAATGAGAAATTATGCGGGCTGTTATGCCTTCTTCAATTTTTTCCTTTATATTTTTTGCTATTTCTTTAGCGTTTTCCCAGAACTGAGGGTATTTTTCTTCAAGCAAAATTGCTCCCCAAATTTTAACGGACTAGAATTTCAACCTTCTTTGGATCATATTTCCAATCTTGTGGTATTTTTTTAATGCGTTTATAATATTTTACTAGTCTGTGTATTTTACTTTCAATTAGTTGTAATCCTCTTTTTGAGTGAAGGTCTTTTGGATGTTCTTCAAGATGTTTTCTTAAATTAACAGCTCTTCTAATTAGATTTAGGAGATCTTCTGGTAAGGGTAAGGATAAATTATTTTCTTC
>Ga0164310_10001989_pt1 | contig 11715 bp, 20 predicted proteins | sample GuaBasSedimGuay1_FD_121795 | JGI IMG/M metagenome (GOLD analysis project Ga0164310, IMG submission 121795) | Subseafloor sediment microbial communities from Guaymas Basin, Gulf of California, Mexico - Guay1, Core 4569-9, 0-3 cm | ecosystem: Environmental > Aquatic > Marine > Hydrothermal vents... | reverse complement strand
TTTTTCTTTTTTCTTTATTTGCTTTTTTGCTTTTTCAGATTTTTTTGCGGCTGCTTTTTCTTTTATAGTTCCAGGACTTGGTTTTTTCAATCCTAATTTTTTTAGAATACCAGATGTTTCATATGCTTTTATTATTTCTTTATCACTTGCATTTTCTTTTATTTTTAAGAAATGTGATACTGGTTCTAAGTGGTCTATATTACATCTTCTTCTTTTAACGCCAGTTAATTCTCTAGGTCCAGTAACAAAAACAAAATTATCATCCATTTTCTTTATTATAACGCAATATTTTCCTGCTTCTCTACCAGCAGTTTTCATACAAACTTGACCAACATTAAGTGTCGCCACTTATATCACCTCTAAATTAATTAGTAATTTTATTAATTAAAGAAATTTAAGCATTTCTAGCTTTTTCTTTCATAACTTCTCTCATACATCTAGAACACAAATTTCCACCATATGGTCTTTGAGGTCTTTTTTTTGTTTTTGCTAAATTCCTAAATATAGATGGAATTTTTCTTGGGACTCCATGTAACGGGTTTCCACATCTGGCACATTTAGCTATTTTTGGTTTTCTTTTTAAAAAATGAGTAACTAGTCTATTTCCTGGTGTTCTTACTTTTTTTCTTCTTAGTGTTCTTGATCTATGCATGGGTTTTGTCATTTAAACACCTATAATTTTTCTTATAACAATACTTAATGAGAAACTACAAATAGCATACCAAATAAACCATGATAACTCATAACCACCTATAATTGGAAATGCTTGTGGTATAGTTGCTACTACAGTGCCAGTATAAGTGGTTCTAAGCCAAGGGAATATAAGAATAATGAGAAACATAGATACTATAAGTGGTTTTAAAGTAAATTTAAAATATCTTGAATTAGTTTTCATTATTTCTGATAAATATTTATTCATCTCTTCAATATTACCAGCTTTTTGTGCAACTAACATTTTTTCTCTAAGTTCTTGCATTTCGTGTTTAATTTTTTTTGCAGCTTCAGCTCCCAAAGTCTTTTTATTAACAATATTAGTTATTGTTATTATTATTAAGCAGATAATAAAAATAGATAAAGATGGACTAAACATTAAAAATGGTGATAATATTGGAGTTAATAGTTCGTTTATCATTTTAATCAACACCTAATACTTTCCTAACAACTGGATGTGCTTCTTCTATTCTTTCTCTTTTTAATTGCTCATAGAAATTATAAATAATTGATACTGTCAATAAAATTCCTGTTCCAGATCCTATAGCACCAAGGAAATCAGCAAATACAGCTAAGAAACCAATTGCAGCTCCTCCTATTACTGTTAATGGAGTTATATATCTAGATAAAACATTTTTTATAATTCGTGGATCTCTTCTATACCCTGGTATCTGCATACCTGTTGATGTAATCTGGTCAGCAATAGATTCTGCATCCATACCAGATGTATTAATCCAAAATATAGAGAATATAGTACAACCTATTATCATAGCAGACATATATATTAATGCTCTTAATATGAGTTTGAATGTTACAGATCCTGTTATTAGATTAAATAACATATTACGTGGTGCTCTTAGATAATATACAAGACCACTATAAGGCTCAACTCCTTGCGGTGATTCTCTAAAACATCCTAATATTCCACATCTTAAAGAGGGATTGTCAGCCATAGGTTTGGCAAGCATGCTCCCAAACATCTGCATATTTGCCAATAAAGCAGAAACTAAAATAACAGGAATAACACTAGCATAAAATAAATTTAATGACCATCTCCTTCCAAATCCTCTTAAAGAAGAAAATCCTAGTGGAATATCAACAGTTATACCTTGCGTATAAATAACTATTAGAAATATGACTATAGTGGATATAATAGGTAATAGATTTGCTAACACATCAAACATATTTCCACCAAGTAAATTTATGATAAGACCCCAGAACATACCTGCTGGTTGATTTAAAGAACTTGGCAATCCACCAACTGTACTAAATGGTGTGAATAATCTAACAAATATTGATTCTGTTACACCAGCAGCAATGAATAAACTTATACCAGATCCTATACCATATTTGCTTACTATTTCATCTAATAAAATAATAATAAATCCACCAACTGCTAGTTGTGTAACAACGATTGCAATCATAGGAATACTATTATTTACAGGAGGAACAGCACCTGTTATAACAAATGCTACAGATTCTACAATACAGAATATAACAGCTAATAATTTTTGTGCAGCTTGGAATTTTTCTCTATTTTCTGGTTTTGTCATGTCCCAGTCTATAATTTTAGATCCTGTTAGCAATTGCAAGAAAATAGAGGCAGTAACTATAGGTCCTATACCTAACGTCATTAAAGTTCCAAATTTAGATCCTAATAACATTTGAAAAGTTTGAAATCCTCTACCTGCTCCTTCTCCAACTCCATATACATGACCGAATAATTGTGATGATAAAATATAATAAATAACTAGGACAAATCCAGTCCATAATAATTTTTTATTCAAAGGAGGCTTATATGTCGGCTTTTCAATAGTAGGTAAAAATCTTGCTATTTTTGTAATATCGAACATTTACCTCACAATAACTTTACCCTTATTTTTTTCTATTTTTTCTTTTGCGATTCTGGACACATATTTTGCTTCTAAAATTATTTTATGATTTATTTTTCCTTTTCCTAATAATTTATCATATCCTAATTCACTGAGATTTATTTTAATTCCGTCTTTTGATTTCTTAATTTTTTTTTCTTTTAATAAAATATCAATTTTTAAATCTAAATCTTTTAGGTTGATCGCATTTATTTTTTTAATAGATTTTTTTGGCCTTTTAAATCCAGACTTGCCATAATGATCAGGCATATATTTTATAGCAGTCATTCTTTTATGTTTATGAAGACCTGCTAATCCTCTACCACCTCTACTTCCACCACCTCTATGTTTTTTGGATGATCCATATCCTGCAGTTCTATGACCTCTTTTTTTCAATATTTTTTTTCTTCTTGTAACGACCATTTAAATCATCCTTTCCAATAATTCATTTATTTTTTCTTTTCTATCTCCCAAATCTCCTTTCGGATAAGGTAAACGTATTGATTTGAATCCTTTTCTTGGTGGATTTAACCTAAAAACTTGTTTTATCTGTTTAATATCTTTAATTTTTCCCCTTTTTTCGATTAATTTTTTAAGAACTTTATCATCAATTTTTCCATAAGTAACATAATTTTGGACTTTTTTGACCATTCCAATATTTTGAGGAGTTTCCTCTAGAATAACACAATGATTAACTCTATTAAGTCTAAGCATTTTTAATGTATCTTTTATTTCTTTTCTTACCTTCACAGATCCTCTTATTCTTATAACAGCTAACATTATACCCCTCTATATCTATGTAAATTCTTTAATGCATTGAAAGTTGCTTTTATAAGATTGAATCTTGTCCCTGTTTCTCCAAAAGTTTTAGTCCAGATATCTTTTATTCCAGCTAATGCAAATAATTTTTTACTTTCTTCATTTGCAACTAGTCCTACTCCTTTAGGTGCTGGCATTAATACAATTCTTACAGAACCAGATTTACCTTCTGATTTAAATGGTATAGAATGATTTTCTCCACATCCACATTCCCAAGAACCACAACCTCTTCTAATTTTAATTAAATTCATTTTTGCTTTTCTTGTTGCTTTATCTATAGCAATTCTACCTTCCTTTCCTTTTGCTTCTCCGAAGCCAATTATTCCATTCTCATTTCCGACTATAACAAATGCACCTGTTGTATATCTACGACCAGATTTATGCATTTTTGTTGTAATTCTTATAGGAGTTCTTTGTATACCACCGCCTTTTCCTGATCTTCCACCTATTTCAACTAATTCTGTTCGAAGATTAGGAATCAAAAAATCTGTTATTTCAGGCTCTTTGATTTTTATTCCATTATCCAATATTTCATCGATACTCTTTATTTTTCCAGCTAAAACCTTTTTGCCTAATTCTGTTTTTGGCTTCCATTCACTAAGCATTTCTTCCTTTTTTTCTTGCTCAATTTTTTGCTTTTCTTCTTCTGTCTGTTTTTTCATTTTTATCAGCTTTTCTCAATTTTTGCTTTGACTGAATTAAATATTTTTTCAATTTCCTTATCTTTTATATGTTTGCCTTTAATTCTATCTTCAGAAGGAAACATTTCTTCTGTTTTTTCAGATTTTGGAATATTTAAACCAGCATCTATAGCTCCTTTAAGCACAGCATAAATTTTTCCACCTTTTGTACATGATTGAAGACCAACATCAAGAACAGCAGATTTTATTTTATTTTTAACTGCTTTTTTTCCAATCAGAAAACCAGTTAAATATGCTGCAGGAACATTAGAGCAAGATCCATTCCAACCAAACTTTAATAGATCTTTACTAGAGCAAGAAACCATAGTTTGATCAGCATCTTTTTTGTATTTTATAATTTGAGCATATGTATATTTTAAGGATTTTCTAACGACTAACCTTGGTTTTTTTGATAATAAAAGCTTTAATCTTCTATTATAATTTGTTTTTTTCTCTTTTCTTCTTTTTAGTGGTAATATATAATTACGTTTTTTCTTTGGCATCTTCAACAATACCTCTTTGTTTTAAATATAGTTTCAAGTGGGTCCTACTTCTGAATACCCCACCTTTAGCCAACATATATAATCTTCTATAATTTTTTTCATCGATTTTCTTTTCATCTCTTAGTTCTTTTAGCATCCTTCTCAATGGTCTTATTGTATTGATCCATTTCCTTTTCTTTGGTAATCTAGCACCTTTTTTCCCCTTTCTGCTTCCTACTCCTTGTTTTTTTGCTTTTTCCATTTTTTTGATTCTGATTTTATCAGGTCTTTTCTTTATATAGCCATGAGAAATCATTTTTTTAATATCAGCACGAGTAATAGCATTTTTTATTTCTTCTTTATGTTCTGGATCTATCCAAATCTTTGTTTCTCCTACTTTCAAGATTTCTGCTGCAATTCTTCTTTGAGATGAAAATCCTGCCATTTATATCACCAATTCTTCATTTTTAGTTCTTTTTAGTTTCATTATAACTTTCTTCGCTATATAACAGAAAAAAATACCAAGAAATATAGACGGTAAGACAAAGAAAAAAATATTATATAGAGTAGGATATGGAATTATAGAAAGTTTTTCATAAATAAACTCTAATAAATACATACTTAAAAACGAAGGTAAAAATAATGTTCTGCTAATAATAAATCCTTTCATAGAAGAAATATCAATATTTCTTGAAACAATCAAAAAATAATTAAATCCTGGATATATTATATTGTCTATTATAGTTGCTAAAAGTCCCCAAATTGTACCTATAATAAGACACCATTTATTTTCTTTTATTATTTTTTTAATATTCATTTATATCACGCGTTTAATACCTTTATTTTGAGCTCCTCAGCCCTTTTCAAAATAATTTGTCTTTTCTTTTTTCCTATTGAACTTGCTAATCTAGCTGCCTGTTTTTTATTATCTATTTTGTCCAAATCTTTTATATTTTGAACATAGACCTCTTCTAATCCAGAAGGATGTAAACCTCTTTTAGATTTTTCAGTTCTATATCCAATTGTAACTATTCTACCTTTTGACTTTTCTTTTTTTCTTAGTTTATTATGAATACCTCTAGGTCTTCTCCATCTTTTTTTTACTCTTTTTAGATAATTTGAACATCTATTTATGAATTTCATATTACTTACCTTTTTCTTTAATATAAATACCATCTTGAAAAATACGTCTATCATATTTATTTAATCTACATGCAGTTTCTATATTTGCTGCTGTCTGTCCGACATTTTCCTTGTTTATCCCAGAAACAATTATTTCTTGTCCTTTTACTTCTACTTTAGTATCTCCTATGATTTTTGCTTTTCTAAATGTTTTTTCTCCTAAAAAATTTGTTATTAAAATTTTATCTCCTTCAATTTTTACATTAATAGGAAAATGAGAATATACGATTGCTAATTTATATTCATATCCCTTTGTAACACCCTTAATCATATTTTTAATATGTGCAACTATAGTACCAATCATTGCTTTAACTTTTCTTCTTTCTGATTTCGAAAACACGATTATTTTATTATCTTTTTTTTCGATTTTAATATCAAAAAAATATTTGAAAGTTTTTTCTAATTCTCCTTTTTCTCCTTTTATTTTTACTATTTTACCTTGTACTTCTGCTGTTACATTTTCAGGAATTATAATCTCTTTTTCCATTATGAACACCTAAAATATATATGCTAAAAGTCTACCTCCAATTTTTTGTTTTTTTGCATCTTGATGTGTCATTACGCCTTTAGGATTTGTCAGGATCAGAAAACCAACATCTTTAGCAGGAAGAAATCTTTTTTCAAATTTCTCAAATCCATCTATTTTAACAGGATATCTTGGTTTTATTACACCACAATCATTTATTTTATTTTTAAGTTCTATCCTGAATTTACCAGATTTTCCATCATCTATAAACTCAAAAGTTCCAATATAGCCTTTTTCTTGCATTACTTTAAGGACTTCTCTCACTAGATTAGAAGCAGGTGTAATGCACTCTTTTTTACCTATTCTTTCTGCATTTTTTATGGCAGACATAACATCTGCAAGCGTATCATGTCTCATATATTCACCAATTATTAAAATACATTATTCAGTAATGTTTATTAAGGTTTTTATATCTTTAAAAATTTTAAAAAGAAAAGCTTAATTCTTTTCATATCATTAATTTTAGGACAAATGCGTCAGCCGGGATTTGAACCCGGGTCACTGGCTTGGAAGGCCAGGGTCTTAACCAGGCTGGACTACTGACGCATTTATAGATTTCTAGCTATTTGCTTTAAATCTTCTTTTAAAGATGGTATAATATCGAATTTATCTATTTCAGAAATATTTAACCATTTCCATTCTATTAATTCTTTTCCATCAACTTGTGGTTCTTTGCCATTCACATATTTTTCTATGTCACAAATAAATCTTACGCCTGGTATTTTCTTTTGAGAAAGATTAATTTCATACACTTTGAATTCTCTTGGATTGTTTATTATAACTCCTAGTTCTTCTTTCATTTGTCTTTTTAATCCATCTATGAAATTTTCTCCAGGATTTAATTGTCCGCCACCACACTCCCACATATTTGGATATAATTCTCTATTAGGAGATCTTTTAGCAACTAATACTTGCCATTGATCATCTTTTTTTCTTAGACAAACACCGGCTACATGAACTTCTAACTTGTTTATGCCATCTTCTCTCATTTTATCCCATTTCTTCAGCTCTTTTAAACCAAAAATCATTTTCTTTATTGTTCTGTTCATTTTCTTCTTCTTTCTCATGTTGTTTTTCCACTTCTTTTTCTATTATTTTTTCAACAATCTTTTCTTTTCTTCCTTTCCATTCAACATTTTCATTTTTTATTTTCTGAGCTAAGGAATTTAATTCTTCTTCCGTTGTTTGTTGTGGCTTATTTTCGAATAAAGGAATCTGATCCTGATATACAGGATATACACGTATATGAAAATGAGGAATTTGTGTTTGTATTACAGATAAGAAAACCCCTAGAGGATTCAATGATTTTTTAATTTTTTCAGCAACTATAAGTGCAGCATCAAATATTTTAGATGAAGTTTCAAAATCATCAGAAGGATCTGTATAATGTTTTTTTGGGACAACTATGCACATGCCTTTACTCCTTGGCATGACATCAAGAAATGCTAAAGCATTTTTATCTTCATATACTATTTTGGCTGGAATTTCTTTTCTTATTATTTTGCAAAATATACAATCTTCCATGTAAATTATTTAGAATAGACAGATTTATAAAAATTTTAAATTTTGTATATTCCACCATAATAAGATGGGTCTATGTTATAAAGAGTTTCAGGAACTCTGAATTGTAAAGTTGCAGTTAATTCACCATATTCTGTTTTAAATAATTCTTTAAAATATTGTAAATCAGAATCAATTATAAAATCATCATCTTTTTTTATTTTTCCAATAACATTAGTTTCTTTTTCAGGTGGTTTATTATATACAAAACATGAAAATAACAAGTCTTTAGTTACTATAATAGAACCGGTATTATAATCCTTCGTTCTTAATAATCTATATCTCTTAAAAACTCTTTCAACATCATGATAGGCATCTACCAAAGAGCTTATATTATCTTTAAGAGTATCTATTTTTGTTATTCCGGCAAATAAAAGAGATAATTCAAAAGGGGTTATTCCACTATATTTTCCATCCCAACCTTCTATTACTCTTTTTTTATGATTTATTTCTTTTTTTAATTGTTCTAGTTTTTGTTCTAATTTTTGTCTATTTTGCATAATTTTATCAAAAGAGAAGTATATTAATAAACTTTTCTATTATTAACTATCTATTAGTAGTTACTTTATAGACAATTAAAAACAATTAATTTTTTATACATTATTTTATGAAGAATAGTATATTAAATAGCAAAAACATTATTTTATAAATGTTTTTGTACAAATCATAGTGATAAAACATGGTAAGACATAGTAAACCAAGAGCTGGTTCATTGCAGTTTTGGCCTAGAAAGAGAGCTAAAAGGATTTATCCTAGGGTTAAGAATTGGCCTGAATTAGATATACCAAAAATTCCTGGTTTTGCTTGTTACAAGGCTGGTATGCTTCATATTTCTTTTATTGATAACAGAAAAAATTCTCCAACAAAAGGAGAAGAAATTACTGTTCCTGTGACTGTTTTGGATTGTCCTCCTCTTTTTGTTGTTGGTTTGCGTTTTTATTCTGAAAATCAAAATGGATTTTATGTTTTTGATGAAATTTGGGATGAAAATATTGAAAAAGATAAGGATATTAAAAGAAAAATTATAGTCGGAAAAAGAAAGCATAGTGAAAAATTCAAAAAAATTGAAGAAAACTTAGATAAAATCAAAAAAATCCGGATTATAGTAAAAACAAATCCAAGAGATTCTGGAATTGATAAGAAGAAACCAGAGATATTTGAGATTGAAGTTACTGGTAAAGATATAAAAGAAAAATTTGATTATTCTAAAGGATTATTAGGGAAAGAACTCACGGTGAAAGATATATTTAAAGAAGGTGAGTTTGTTGATGTAATTTCTATTTCAAAAGGAAAAGGAACACAAGGACCTGTAAAAAGATTTGGTATTAAAATTCAATGTAGAAAAAATAAAAAGAAAGGAAGACTTATTGGTACATTGGGTTCTGAAAAGCCAGGAAAAACTCCATGGACTATTGCTATGTCTGGTCAGCTGGGATTTCAACAAAGAACAGAATTCAATAAAAAAATACTAAAAATAGGAGAAGATGGTAAAGAAATAACACCAAAAGCAGGATTTACAGGTTATGGAATTGTTCCAAAAGATTATATATTTTTGCATGGTTCTGTGCCAGGTCCTAGGAAAAGACTTATTATATTAAGAAATTGTATAAGACCGCCAAAACAGTCACCAACACCAGTTGAAATAAAAACAATTAGCAGTAAGTGATAGATATGGTCAATGTATATAATATAAAAGGTAAACCAATAGAAAAAATAAATTTACCTAAAATATTTAAGACAGAATACAGACCAGATATCATAAAAAGAGCATTTCTTACTATTAGGAATAATAAAAGACAGCCATATGGCGCTGATCCAAAAGCTGGATTAAGAACTTCTGCTCATTATCATGGTAAAAGAAGAGAAAGATGGACAATGATGATGAGAGATTTAGCAAGATTACCACGTTTACATGGAACAACACCACATTTGAACTTTAGAGTAAGACAAGTTCCAGGATCAGTAAAAGGTAGAAAAGCATTCCCACCAAAATCGGAAAAAATATGGAAGCAAAAAATAAACAAAAAAGAAAATTTATTAGCAATTAAATCTGCAATAGCAGCGACAGCAAATAAAGATCTGGTTAAAGAAAGAGGTCATAAAATAGACAATTTAAAAGATTTACCAATAATACTTGAAGATAAAGTTCAAGAAAAAAAAAAGACTAAAGATATAGAAGAACTATTAAAAAACCTTGGTCTGGAAGATGAATTAGAAAGAATTAAAATAAAAAAAATAAGAGGTACTAAAGGAAAAATGAGAGGAAGAAAATACAAGAAAAAAATAGGACCTTTATTTATAGTAACAAAATCTGAGGGAATAGAAAAATCAATTAAAAATATTCCAGGTACAGATTTATCATATTTAAAAGACTTAAATGCTGAATTATTGGCTCCAGGAGCTGTTCCAGGAAGATTAACAATATGGAGCAAATCAGCAATAGAAGAATTAGATAAAATGTTCAAGTGATTATATGGACCCATTAGATATTTTAAAACACCCTCATATAACAGAAAAAAACATAAGTATGGTAGAAAAGGAGAATAAATTAGTCTTTATAGTTGATAGAAGATACAATAAACAAGATATCAAGCAGGCAATAGAAAAATTATTTGAAGTAAAGGTTGAAAAAGTAAATACAATTATAACAAGAAAGGGTAAAAAGAAAGCATTTATTAAACTTAAACCAAAATATTCAGCTGCTGATGTAGCTGTTAAATTAGGAATAGTATAGATGATTTAAATGGGAAAAAGAATTATATCAAGAGCAAGAGGAAAAGGTGGACCAAGATATAGAGTTCCATCTCATAGATTCAAAGGAGTACCTGAATATAATTTTTCTAGAGAGAATACTATAGGTGTAGTTACAGAAATAGTTCATGATCCTATTAGAAACACTCCTTTAATGTTAGTTGAATTTCCTGACAAAACAAAAAAATATCATATTGCTCCTGAGGGGGTTAAAGTTGGTGATATAATAAACTATTGGGAAGGATTAAAACCATCAAGTGTGGTTCCATTATCCGAAACCCAAGAAGGAACAAAAATATTTGGAATAGAAACATATCCTGGTTCTGGGCCAAAATTATGTAGAAGTTCTGGTAGTTTTGCAATTGTTACTGGATTCACACAAAAAAAAGTAAAGATAAAATTATCATCAGGTAAAACAAAAGAATTAGATAAAAAATGTTTGGCAACTATAGGAATACCAGCAGGTGCAGGAAGAAAAGAAAAACCATTTGTGAAAGCAGGTACCAAACATTATTTAAAAAAAGCAAGAGGGAAATTATACCCAATAGTATCTGGTACTGCAATGAATCCAGTAGATCATCCATTTGGTGGTAAAACAAAACCTGGTATATCTAAGGCAGTATCAAGAAATGCTCCACCAGGAAGAAAAGTTGGATCAATTGCACCAAGAAGAATGGGTAAGAAAAAGAAGTGATATATATGGCTAAAATATTTATGTTCAAAGGAAAAACACTAGAAGAATTAAAAAAGATGAGCTTGGAAGAATTTGCGAAATTGATTAACTCAAGAGAGAGAAGAACTCTGCTTAGAGGTCTAAATGAAAGACAAAAGAAACTCTTGGAAAAAATTAGAAAAAATCCAGACAAATTTCATAAAACACATGAAAGAGATATGATTATTCTTCCGGAAATGGTTAATGCTAAAATTGGTGTTTTTAATGGTAAAGAGTATGTGATGGTTGTTATCTCGCCTGAGATGATTGGACATAGATTAGGTGAATTTTCTATGACAAGAAAAAGAGTTATGCATTCAGCTCCAGGAGTTGGTGCAACAAGAGGGTCAAAACACATTCCATTGAAGTGATAATATGAAAAAAATAGCAGAAGCAAAAAAACCATTGGCAAGAGTTTCAT
>Ga0164310_10001988_pt1 | contig 11718 bp, 9 predicted proteins | sample GuaBasSedimGuay1_FD_121795 | JGI IMG/M metagenome (GOLD analysis project Ga0164310, IMG submission 121795) | Subseafloor sediment microbial communities from Guaymas Basin, Gulf of California, Mexico - Guay1, Core 4569-9, 0-3 cm | ecosystem: Environmental > Aquatic > Marine > Hydrothermal vents >... | reverse complement strand
GGAGAAACCAGCGGTTAGCCCGCCTGCCAGCAGGCCCATGACACCGGGAACACCCAGCAAGAGACCGGTCAAGACTGGCACGGCAATCGCCAGAGCGGACGGGACGATCATTTCTTTCTGAGCGCCGGCGGTTGAGATGGCCACACAGTTTGCGTAGTCCGGTTTGCCGGAGCCGTCCAGGATGCCCGGGATTTCCTTAAACTGACGGCGTACTTCGTTCACCATTGCGCCCGCCGCACGACCCACAGCCTTCATCGTCAATGCACAGAAAACGAACGCCATCATGGCGCCAATAAACATACCGCAGATCAGCTTCGGGTTCATGATGGACATGTTATAGGCATTGACAAAGTCCATAACGGTTGCAACCTTGGCGGAAGCGGCGGTAAAGGCCATTTCGCCCACATAATATACACCCTCTTCGCTACCGTCGGCCAGTTTGCCGATCCAGATGCGAATCTCTTCGATATACGCCGCCAGCAGAGCCATGGCGGTCAAAGCGGCTGAACCAATCGCAAAACCCTTACCGGTTGCGGCGGTCGTGTTACCAAGTGAGTCCAGAGCGTCAGTACGCTTGCGTACTTCTTCGCCCAGACCGGCCATTTCGGCGTTACCGCCGGCGTTATCGGCGATGGGGCCGTAAGCGTCGGTTGCCAGCGTGATACCCAGTGTTGAGAGCATACCGACCGCGGCAAAGCCGATGCCGTAAAGTCCCATGGAAAGATTCTCGAATCCACGGGCGAAAGCGAATGCACAGATAATACCGACGACGATGGTAAGAACCGACCACCCGGTCGAGAACATTCCAACGGCCAAACCGTCGATGATTGTGGTGGCCGCGCCCATGTTGGCCTGATCGGCGATGCCCTTTGTGGGCTTAAATTCAGCCGAGGTGTAGTACTCGGTAATCTGACCGATCACGACGCCCGCCAGCAGGCCGGAAACAACCGAACCAAAGATGCCCCATGTGATCATCTGAAAATGAGCCATAACCGCCAGAACGACGAGAATCAGAGCCGAACTACCCAGCGTGCCCACGAGCAGGGACTTTAACAACTGTTTCTGGGTGGCCCCTTCTTTACACTTGACCATAAACATACCGGCAATCGACAGCACGATACCAATAGCCGCGACAAGCATCGGAGCTACCACCGCCATCAGCGGGTCGATACCGAATTGTTGGAGCGTTCCCATCGAAAGAGCGGCGCCCAGAGCGGCGGTCGCAAGAATCGAACCACAATAGCTCTCGTACAGGTCAGCACCCATACCGGCCACATCGCCGACATTGTCGCCGACATTATCAGCGATGGTTGCGGGGTTACGCGGGTCGTCTTCCGGGATACCGGCTTCGACCTTACCGACGAGATCAGCACCCACATCGGCGGCTTTGGTGAAGATGCCGCCACCAACTCGTGCGAATAGGGCTTGCGTTGAAGCACCCATACCGAAGGTAATCATTGTGGTGGTGATTTCGACTATTTTATGATCTGCATGCATGCCTTTTACAACCAAGTCCAGACCAAGGAAAGAAAGACCGTTGGCCATATGTTCGGCTGTGTAAACCAGCTTATCGAGCATCAGATACCACAGAGCGATATCCAGCAGACCAAAGCCGACAACGACCAAGCCCATGACCGCACCGGAGCGGAATGCGACGGTCAAGCCCTTGTTTAAGCTTTCACTCGCACCTTGAGCGGTACGGGCCGAGGCATTGGTTGCCGTCTTCATTCCGAGGAAGCCGCACAAACCGCTAAAGAAACCACCGGTCAGAAATGCGATAGGGACAAACGGGTTTTGTACGCCGATGTAGGCCAGCCAGGCGAAGATCGCCAGCAGGACAGCGAAGACCAGCGTAACCACTTTATACTGACGGAACAGGTAGGCATAGGCACCTTCGCGAACATGGGTTGCGATTTCGATCATCTTGTCGGTGCCTTCCGGGTCGCCCATCATCTTCTTATAGAAGTAAACAGCCATGACCAAAGCGGCGACCGAGCAAATAACGGCCAAAAAAGGTGCGATTGGTGCAATCTTTTCGGCCAAACTTACTGCGGTTTCTGTTGCTGCCGCGGTTTCCTCCGAAGCCATTGCCGTTGCTGACAGCGCCCACACGGGCAGTCCCAATCCTACTGTCTTCAGTAGTCCTTTCACAGTTACATTCCTTTCGTTTAATGGTGAGTGAGAGTTTGTTAGAGCATTTTTTTACGAAAATCGGATGCAGTGTAGCTATTCCGGCGTGGTTTTCAATCTTTTTATAGGTGTTTTTTAGTGATTCTTTGGAATTGGCCTTTAATGGCCATTAAAGCCAAGCGGATTGCCTTTGCAGATGCACCTGTTTAGGTGTGGTAATCGGCGTTAATATGGACATATTCGCGACTAAGGTCGCAGCCATAGCAAAAATCCTGATACTTCCCGGCGTTTAGATTCACAGTGATGGTGTGTTCCTTTTTGGCAATAATCCGGGAAACTTGTTTCGCGTCAAAGTTAGTAGGTTTTCCGTTGCGAAAAACAAATATGTCTCCAATTTTAACACAAAGCATTGCGCAGTCAAGTGTTACGCCGCAGGAACCAACCGCAGCCACGATCCGCCCCCAATTGGGATCGGCGCCGTGGACAGCACATTTGACAAGATCATAATCCGCGACGGCCCGGGCGGCTTTGAGGGCGTCCTCTTTCTTGGCGGCTCCCTTAACGACGACCTTAAACATCCGTGTAGCACCCTCGGCATCCAGCACCATTTGCTTGGCCAGATCGGTGCAAACATTTGTCAAGGCCGCGGCAAATCGCCGATACGCCGCATCCTGTTTCTTGATCGTTTTGTTTTCCGCCAGCCCGGAGGCCAGAAGAATGGCGGTATCGTTGGTGCTTTGGTGGCCGTCAACGGTCAAGCGGTTGAGCGAAACACCGATCGCGTTTTTGAATGCCTTGTTCAAAAGCGGCTTGCTGATGGCGACATCGGTTGTAACGACACAAATCGTCGTCGCCATATTCGGCCCGATCATCCCAGCGCCTTTGGCGGTGGCCGCAAGGGTGATGGTTTTGCCGGCGATGTCGATGATTTCCGCCGCTTGCTTGGCACGGGTGTCGGTGGTCATAATGGCCTTGGCGAAGTTTTGTCCCGCCGTTTGGCTGTTGCTAAGCGACTCGGCGGCTGCGGTGATACCGGCGGTGATCTTGGTGATCGGAAGCTGATGGCCGATAATGCCGGTGGAGGCGACGAGTACTTTTTCCGCATCGATTTGCAGTTCCTTGCCCACCTTGCCGCACATTACTTTTGCCGCGGCTAAGCCCTTTTTGCCGGTGCAGGCGTTGGCATTGCCGCTGTTGATGACCACGGCATAAACAGGATTGTTTTGGGCATGCTCGCGGCACAGTGTAACCGGAGCCGCTTGGATCGCATTGGTCGTAAAGACCGCCGCCGCCTTGGCTCCGCCAGGGCAATAGAGCAACGCCAAATCCGGCTTACCGGACTGCTTAACCCCACAATGAAGTCCCGCCGCGATAAATCCTTTTGGTACTGTAATTGTTCTATTTGGCATCGGTTATCTCCGAATAATAAAAAAATAATAAAAAAGCAATAAAAAATATTGAGTTATTAGCAACAATTGCCGTATAATATATACGGATCGGGGAGTCCCCGGTCGGCAGAGGGTCCGTGTTTTCGGACTCTCTGTTTTTTTTATGGAAACACTTTCAAGCCCCATCCTAACTTCTTCCCTGTTCTGGAATCCGAGTATATTTTGTTTTCAATGACTGTAAAGGGGATATATGGCTCTTTTGGATTTAGAACATGCCTCGCCAACGGATAGGCACATAAATCTGCTATCTGTAGGCCGATTATATTTTCGCGTTTATGATGAAAACGGAAAGAGTTGATGGTTTTTCTCAAACGCTCGGAAGATACATAATATGTGCCGGAATCAAGAACAGAATTAAAATGCGACAAAAGCTGTGCGTCCTCTTTTTTACCTCGTTTCTCAGCAAGTATATGAACAGTATGCCCTGTTCCCAGAGAGTCGAGCAAAAAGACTATTCTTTCGACGATATACGACAGTGATAATGTGTATGGGTTGCTGGCCCATTTTCCATATCGTTTAATATGCTGTTCTTTTTGAACCGCAGAGCCGATTAACGAATAGTTTGCATGGGACAAGATGTGATTTAAATCTTCATAGAATTGTTTCTTGATGTTCTGATCAAAGAGGATTTGAAAGGCCCCTTCGCATTTACGAATATCTCTGGAATGCAGAATAACTTCTGTTGTCTTGAAATAGTTGTACCTAAAATCGTTTACTTGTTTTTCAAGGATAGTTAAGTTTTCCGAAGAAACGATGCATCCGCATAATAGGAAAAGTGGGAAGTTCTGGTCAATGTAACCTAAACCATGGTCTCCGGTTTCATCTAAGAACAAGCAATACTCCATGTGGTGTACTCTATAAATCTTCTTATAATTTTGCTGTTACATTACATGTTAGCAGTATTCCTGCGGTTGCTGGTTGCTTTCGATCCAAAAGCCGGCTACGGTTACAGCCGGATAGGTCTCTTTCAGAAAGGCGGTTGCTTTTTTGAGTTGTGCTTTTTGCACCTCGTCTTCGACCGGGTTTCCGGAACAGTCCGGGTGGGCGCAAACGGCGATTTGGCTGCTGCCATGATGGTTGACTGAAATATCGATGCGGGTCAGTATCGATTTGAGCATCGCCGGGTCGGTTGTTTGGTCAAAAACACGCACCGGTCCCGGCTCGGTAATACAGTCAACGAACTCGGCCTTGAAGCGGGTTTGCAGAAACGGGATCACCAGTAACTGGATCCGTCCGTCCATACAATTTATCGCGGTACAAAAGCTCATCATTTTATCCTTTATAAATGGGCATAATTCTGATAAGTAATCATAACGAAAAACAGGTGAGATTGGAATACCCTTTTTTCAGAAATTATGAACCATGAACGATGAACTCTCAAAGCGGCCATCGGTTGGTTTGAATAATAAGGAGTTTTATGGCAACCCAACAGCACAGCCCACAGATTGAATTATGGCTCAAACTCATCCGGGCTGATGGGATTGGGCCGACGCTTTTCAAGCGATTGCTGGACTATTTTGGCGGCGTCGAACGCATTTTTACCGCTTCGGTGTTTGAACTGACAAAAATCGAGGGCATCGGCAACAAAACCGCCGAGAGCATTGCCCGAACCCGTGATGCGTTCGATGCTGACGGTGAGATTTCTTTGGCGGACAAACTTGGTGTTTGGATGATTCATTTACAGGACGAGCGGTATCCGCCGGCGTTGAGGGCGATTTACGACCCGCCGCCGGTGCTGTATATCAGGGGAACCCTGACCCGTGCGGACAATCTGGCGATGGCGATTGTCGGCTGCCGCCGGTGCAGCCACTACGGGACCGAACAGGCCAATCGTTTTTCTCATTTGCTCGCTTCGGCGGGGTTTACGATTGTCAGCGGTTTGGCTCGCGGAATTGATACCGCCGCCCACTGCGGGGCGTTGGCCGCCAAAGGACGAACTATCGCCGTGCAAGGGTGCGGCTTGTCGAATATCTTTCCGCCGGAGAACGAGAAGCTATTTGCCCAGATCGCCGAAAACGGTGCCGTCATCAGCGAATTGCCGCTGGCATATGAACCGCTGTCGGAAAATTTCCCTGCCCGCAATCGAATTATCGCTGGATTGTCGATGGGGGTGCTGGTCGTTGAGGCAACTTATCGGAGTGGGGCGCTGATCTCCGCACAGGCGGCGATGGATAACAACCGTGAGGTGATGGCGGTTCCCGGTCGGATTGATTCTCCGTGCAGTGCTGGCTGTCATAAACTGCTCAAGCAGGGCGCTCGTTTGATTGACGGCATTGATGAGATTATGGACGCGCTGGGCTATGTCGGCGACGGCCTGAAAACACATGCGGACGCCGCCGCGACCGAAGCTGAGCAGAATGCCCAGGGGACGCTGTTCGACCTGTCCCGGCTGAATCTGACGAAAGAAGAGGAGGCGATTTTAGGGCAGCTAAACTCCGAGCCGGTGCATGTCGAGGAGTTGATAGAATTGACACGGCTTTCGGCGGCCAAAGTCCATTCAGCGACGATTAGTCTGCAACTCAAGGGCTTGGTCAAGCAACTGCCGGGCAATATGCTCGTCAAACGCCGAAGCGGTTAAACTCCACGTGGGCTACCCGACTGACAACGGGTGCTGAAGTAGTATTATATCCCCAACGGGTGGCACGGTCAAGCTGTGCTTGGCCGTGTTTTGCTCAGAGGTCGCACTTTTCATTGCGGGCGAGACGCCCGCGTTCCCAACTACACCAGCCGGGTGGAGTGGGCAAAATTCGTAGGGTGGGCCATGCCCGCGCGGCTTTCTGTGGATCAGGGTGATATGGCCTTAGAACTGCGGGCTTCCCCGAAAACCGTGCCATATTCTCAAAACAGTAATTATCTCTCGAACAGGATCAACTTGATAAATAATTCGGTAGGGTTTTAAGATTGCTTCACGAATCGATTCATCATCTTTTTCGGGAACCATTCGATTTGATTGAGGCATTTGAGCCGCTTTTTCGATATGCTCAAAAACTTTTCGGGCCAGATTGACTGCTGCATTCTTATTGTCCTGTGCGATAAACAGGACGATATCCTTAAGGTCCTGGCTTGCTGATTCGGTCCAGATTATTCGTAAAGCCAATTCCCCAAGCTCGTCTTAACATCTTCATGGGGAACGACCCGGCCGGTCTTGATGTCTTCCAGCCCCTTGTCAATCGCGGCAAGAAAGCGAATATGCTCCTCGATATCCTCCCATGATACCGAATCCGGCATGTCCTGAATAACTTTAATGGCGGTTTCTTTATTTGTCATACACCCATTGTAGCAAAAGAACACCAAGAAAGTCAAGGCCGCAAAATACAGGGCATTTTAGCGGTTTTCTACAGGATATTGCAGCTTTGCTGGATGCAGCTTAGGATCGCATTCATATTTTCCGGCTCTGTTACTACGGTGTCAAATCCCTGGCTTTGCAGGGCGGCGGTTTCTTTGGGGCCGAGACCGCCGGCCAGAGCGATCAGTGTGCAGTCGGCGAGGTCTTCGCAACCGCGGACATGGCCGCATAAGCTGCCGGAGTCGATCTCGCGGCTCATCAGATCGATCAGGATGATATTGGGAGAAAACTTCAGGGCCATCAGGCCCGCATCAAAGCTGTTGTGGGCGCATTGAATCTCAAAACTGCCTTGGGTTCGGAGTTGGTCGGAAAATCGCCGGGCGTATTCGGTCCGGCTGTCAATAATCAGGATGCGAAGTTTGCCCTTTTCCAACTCGCCTGTCGGGATGTCGTGGGCTTTCATAAAGCGGATCAGTTCGGTCTGTGGGATGCGGCGATCTTTAGAACCCGGAATTCGATACCCGCCAAGCCGTCCGGAATCGAACCATTTTGTAACTGTGCGGGGGGCGACATTGCAAAGCTGAGCGACCTGTCCGGTTGTTAAAACCTCTTTTTTTCGCATTTTATTAGGACTCCAAAACGGCACAGGGCCGACACTTTCAACTATTCATCGTTCAATATCTTTCGAGGCCGCTTCCTGTTTTCGGCCTTTTTTGCATCGGTTCAGGGCCGCTGTAAAATAACCAAATAGAGGCAAAAGGAGCGAATTTTGCGCAAAAAACAGGTATCACAGCCGTGATTCGTCCGATAAAAGAGCTTTGTTGTGCAAGTATCCGGGGCGATAAAGGCATCCGAGAACAGATTCCGCCGTACGCTGAAACGACGGCACAATTAAAATCTTGCAAAATGATTGGATGATAGTATGATGGGGGTTCGGACAGTGGGGTAGCTTTAAGGCAAAGTTAATTTTTATTGGAGATCTAATGGACAGAGAGATACAACTGCAGGATGTCGAACGGCCTAATTTATACAGGGACATTTTCCCCTATACGGAGTTCCCGAAAGTGACTTTTGAGGAACAGGCGGCTGTGATGGAAATTCCGGAAAAGGTGTGGATTACCGACACCACATTCCGTGATGGCCAGCAATCCCGCCCGCCCTATATGCCGGAGCAGATTCTTCGTATCTTTGATTTTTTTCACGAAATCAACGGTGGGACGGACTTGATCCGTCAGAGCGAATTTTTCCTTTACTCAGACAGAGACCGTAAGGCCGTCGAGCTATGTAAGGAACGCGGATACGATTTTCCGGAGATCACCGGTTGGATTCGTGCGGTTGCGGCTGATTTTAAGTTCGTAACGCGACTGGAACTGAAGGAAACCGGTATTTTAACCAGTGCCAGCGATTACCATATTTTCTTGAAACTCAAAAAAACCCGCGCCCAGGCAATGGAGGCCTACCTGAATGTTGTAAAAACCGCCTTGGACAGCGGGATTATCCCCCGATGCCATTTTGAGGATGTAACGCGGGCCGATTATGATGGTTTTGTGCTTCCGTTTGCCAATGAGCTTTTGAAGTTGTCCCAGCAGTATAACAGCCCGGTTAAGATGCGTCTCTGCGACACACTGGGCTTTGCGGTTCCGTATCCGAACGCCACCTTGCCGCGGTCGGTTCCGAAACTGATTGCCGGCCTCCGAAAAATCGGTGTTCCTGCCGAATGGATCGAATGGCACGGCCATAACGACTTCCACAAGGTAGAGGTCTGTGCTGCCGCGGGCTGGCAGTACGGCTGCTGTGCGGCGAACTGTTCGATCTTTGGCGTTGGCGAGCGAACCGGTAACCCGCCGCTTGAGGCGCTGATTATTGAGCATGCCCAACTGTGCGGGACGAATCCGAAAATCAAGTATGAAGCGATTACCGAGATGGCTAAATTTGCCAACAGGGAACTGAACTTCAACTTGCCGACGAACTATCCGCTGGTCGGTAAGGACTTTAATGTAACTCGTGCCGGTATTCATGCCGACGGACTTCTCAAAAATGAAGAAATTTATAATTGTTTTGATACAGACAAGCTGTTAAAGCGACCGATTGGCGTTGCGATTACCGACAAAAGCGGCGCCGCAGGCATCAAACATTGGATCGAAGGTCGTTATGACATTGAGATTCCAAAGCACGATCCGCATGTGATTACGATCAAAGAAAAGATCGATACCGAGTACGCAGCGGACCGTATCGCCGCGATCTCTGATGATGAAATGATCGCCTGGTCCGAAGAGGTCTTTGGGAGCAAGCTTCCTCAACTAAGGTAGCATCGTGAGTAAACGGCAGATCGAAGCGGTTATTTTTGACTTGGGCGAAACCCTGCTGAACTTTGGCAGGGTGGACAAGGCAGATCTTCTTGATGGGGCCTTGCACCGCTCTTATAACTATTTGAAGGAGTTGTCCCAGCCGGTAGGTTCATTTCGAATGTACCGGCTGGTTCACATCTGGGGTATTCGCTGGCATTTGTTGCGGTCCTGGATCACCGGTAATGATTTCGATTCGCTGGAACTGCTCAAGGCCTACGGCCGCAAGCGGAACTTTCATCTGAACGAATCGCAGTGGGAAGAACTCAACTGGCGATGGTATCAGGGGTTGTCCGAAGTGGGTCAGGTCGAACCGGGGACGGCAAATGCTCTGCGACAGCTTAGTGAGATGGGACTCAAAGTCGGCCTGCTGTCCAATACCTTTGTTCACAAATACTGCCTTGAACGCCATTTAGAGCGTGAGGGGCTGTTGCAATTTCTGCCGGATCGATTCTATTCGTACGATTTTGATTATCGCAAGCCGGATGTTCGGATTTTTCAGGAAATTGCCCGAAAAATGAACATCGCCGAAGAGCAAACGATTTATGTCGGCGACCGCGTGGATAATGATGTCGAGGGGTCGCTGGCGGCGGGAATGCTGCCGGTTTTGAAAAAGGCCTATACCAACGAAAATACAAAAATCCCCGTTGACACCCAACAGGTTACAACAATAGCTGAACTCCCAGACCTGATCCGGCGGATATGCGAAATCCCGTACTCTCAGGAACAACAAGAACAACCCATCTGCAAAGAAAGATGACAAAATGGCCCACAAAGACCAGGTATTCCAAAAGTGTATCAACCCGCAATGCGGCAGTGAATTCGACAGCCATCAGGTATTCTTCAAGTGTCCGGCGTGCGGCGATCTTCTGGATATCAAATACAACTGGGACAGCATTGAACTGCCCAAAAAACTTAGTGATTTTTCCAACCGCTGGGCTACCCGGAGTAATCGACTGGATTTTTCCGGCGTGTGGCGGTTCCGTGAACTGCTGAACTTCTGTGACGACGAACACAAGGTCTCGGTCGGCGAAGGCCAGACACTCCTGCAGTCCGCTTGTGGATTGGCAGCCGACCTGGGTATGAACCCGGATTGTCTGTTCCTGCAGTATGAGGGGATGAATCCGTCCGGTTCGTTTAAGGATAACGGCATGACCGCTGCGTTTAGCCACGCCAAAATGGTTGGCGCCGCCGCCAGTGCGTGCGCCTCAACCGGCAATACATCCGCCTCGATGGCCCTGTATGCGCATTCCATCGGTGTCAAGGCAACCGTTTTTATCGGTGAAGGAAAAATTGCTTTCGGCAAACTCAGCCAGGCGATGGACTATGGCGGACACACGATTCAGGTTGCCGGCGATTTTGACGACTGTATGCGGCAGGTACAGGATGTCTGTACCGAACTGAACATTTACCTCGTCAATTCGCTCAACCCGTTCCGGCTGGAAGGCCAAAAAACCATTATGCTGCGGATCATCGAAGGCCTCGGCTGGGAAGTACCCGACTGGATCATCGTCCCCGGCGGCAATCTTGGCAACAGCAGCGCTTTTGGCAAGGCCTTTGCCGAACTAAAAGAACTCGGGCTTATCGACCGTGTTCCCCGCCTGGCGGTCATCAATGCCTCCGGCGCCAATACGCTGACCGAACTGGTCAATGATAAGGGATTGCGATGGAATGGCGGCGATGTCGATCAACAGATTATTGACAGCTATTACGCCAATCTGGATGCGGCGAACTATCGCGCCGATACGATTGCCTCGGCGATTGAAATTTCCAGACCCGTCAACCTGAAAAAATGTTTGCGGGCTTTGGATGTTTGTAACGGTGTAGTGCTGGATGTGCCGGATGAGGAAATTCTCGATGCCAAGGCGCAGATCGGCGCCTGCGGCCTCGGCTGCGAACCGGCCTCAGCGGCCACCATCGCCGGGCTTAAACACCTGCTGGCTGATGGTACGGTTGATAAAGATGCCCGCGTGGCGTGTGTTTTGACCGGCCACCTGCTCAAAGATCCCGACGCGACGGTGAACTACCACAGTAAGGCCGCGCGTGAATTTTCTAATCCGCCTGTGCAGGTGGATAATGATTTGCAAAAAATTATTGCCCTCATAAAATCATAGCAGCCGTTTATGGCGGAGCAACCGCGAATGAATACGAATGAATTCCGTAGCCATATCAAACAGGTGCGTCGGCAGTTTGGCCGCCTGAGGATTGATGGGCTGCTCGTGATAGGTCCTGAGAATGTACGCTATCTAACCGGCTTTACGGGGCATGACAGTTGGGCATTGGTTCTGCCGCGGCAAGTTGTGCTGATAACGGACAGCCGCTATACCGAACAGGCACAGGGCGAATGTGTCAACTGTCGAATCGTTGAACGCAAGGGGCCGCCGGCAAAAGAAGTACAAAGGATTGTTTCTAAACTCAAGGGCATTACCACACTGGCCGTCGAGGACAGTTGTTCGGTGGCGATGCTGAAGGTGATTCGTAAATCGCTTTCGGCCAGGATTAAACCGGT
>Ga0164310_10001986_pt1 | contig 11722 bp, 6 predicted proteins | sample GuaBasSedimGuay1_FD_121795 | JGI IMG/M metagenome (GOLD analysis project Ga0164310, IMG submission 121795) | Subseafloor sediment microbial communities from Guaymas Basin, Gulf of California, Mexico - Guay1, Core 4569-9, 0-3 cm | ecosystem: Environmental > Aquatic > Marine > Hydrothermal vents >... | reverse complement strand
TGGAAATCCTGATGATACTGCTGTAGATGCATTTTACGAGGCAATAATCCCAACAACATTTACCACCTGGGATTATGAAGATGATGGAATTCCTCCTCTGGAAACATTGGCAAATTATTCTACTATTATCTGGCATGACGATGATTTCGCTCAGAATTACATAGAAGCTAATATTAATAATCTTGGTTGTTATCTTGCAGCTGGTGGTAATCTAATAATTTCCGGTTGGAAAACTGCCGATTACATTCCAGACTCTTTTAAAACAGATTTCTTGTCGATCAATCAGACACAACTTATTTCTCTTTGGGAATTCACCGGAGCCAGCTCAACGCAATATCCAGAATTATTGGTAGATCTCGACAAAATAAATCCAGCCTTTAACGGTACATTACCTTATATTTGTATTTTCCCGGAAGCAGCAAATGGAATTTATGAATTTGAAGCCAGTGGTGGAAGCTCATCAATAGGGGAAATTTGTGGATTGAAGAATGAACCCAATGGAACATTTATTCTTTTAGGATTCCCACTCTACTTTCATTATGAATCCGGCGCTAATGGCTTTATGCATGATGTTCTGGCTGAAATTGGAGAAGTTGGGGTGAATAATAATATTGTTCCAGCTGCAAAATCATATCTAATAAATTACCCCAATCCTTTCAATCCTTCAACAACTATCTCGTTTTCTGTACCGCAAACGTCCTCGTTTGTGACACTGGAAATCTTCAACATCAAAGGTCAGAAAGTAAGAACTTTATCCCCGAGCTTGTGTCATCCTGAGCCCTTAGACAAGTTCAGGACAGGCTCTGTCGAAGGACGAGGGAAAATGAGTGTGGTTTGGAATGGATTAGATACTTCTGGTAAACCTGTCGCTTCCGGAATTTATTTTGCCAGATTGAAAGCTGGAAAAGTTGAGATGAACAGAAAAATGCTGTTAATGAAATAATGTATAACTGTGCTGTACGCAAGTTAGTGCCGAAATATTTAATCTTGTTGTTCAGTAAGTGCATACAATATTCTGATTGCAATGTAATTTGTTTATAAGAAATAGAAGACCATATAATGAGGAGATAAAATGAGAACTATACAATTGATTTGCACTTTTACGATAATCCGTGATACGGTCTCATAATAATGCAGAAGGATAAAACTCTCTTAAAGTGCTGGGAGCATTTTGATTGTATTAAAACCGAATGCCCAGCCCATGGATCCAACGATTATTGTTGCTGGCTTATGGAGAGAAGCCTCTGTCATACAGAACTTGAAGAAAATTGGATCGACAAATTTGATGCTTGTATAGATTGCGAAGTTTTCAATAAAAATCTCGGTGATGATAACCGTAATAAAACCTTAAAGATGCTTTCAGATCATTTCAAAAATTATCAAAAAGAGATTAAACTTAAACAAGATGATCTCTTATCAAGTAAGGTCATGCTGGAAGAATCAAATAACAGAATCAAAATATTAATAGAAGAATTAGAGATAAAAAATAAAAAACTTGAATATCAAAGAGACAATTTAGAAGAGAAAGTTCTGGAAAGAACTAAAGACCTACAACATATGCATACTAAATTGATGCAAAGTTCCAAAATGGCGGTTATTGGAAGATTTTCTGCAGGAATAGCCCACGAAATAAATAATCCTCTGGGTGCGATTATCAGTTTTACACGTATGCTCATCGAAGAACCGGATGCCAAAAAAGATGAACAAAAATATCTTGAATTTATTTCAAAAGGATTGTTCCGAATTGAGAAAATAGTAAGGCAGATTCTAGATTACTCCGCTTTTCATGAAGCCGATATTCAATCTGTAAATGTAAATCAAATCATTCAAGAATCTCTCAGCTTTGTACATCATCAACTAAAAGAAAAAGAAATTGAACTCGTTTTAAAACTTGAAGAATCTATTCCCATGATTGAATTAAATCCAGATCAGATCCGACAAGTTTTTCTGAATTTATTAAAAAATTCCGTACATTTCTTACAGGAAAACGGAAAATTAACCATAACAACAAAACTAAAAAACAGTAATTTATTTTTAAGTTTCCGAGATAACGGTATAGGAATAAAAGAGAGCGTTGCCGACAAAGTATTCGATCCTTTTTTTACAACCAAAGATGTAGGTGAGGGCACGGGGCTCGGATTATTTATTTGCTATAATATTATCAATTTATATAATGGTAATATTGAAATAATCAGCAATGAGAATAAAGGAACAGAGGTAATAATATCTCTGCCGGTTACTGGAGAATAAATGGAAAATTCTAAAATATTGATTGTAGAAGATGATGAATTGATGCAGGAAATGCTTTGCAATGTTTTGGAAAGAAACGGCTATGATGTAATATTAACAAAAGATGGTGAAGAAGGTTGGATGCTATTTCAGGAGAAGTATTTTGACCTGGTTTTATTGGATTACAAATTACCAAAAATGAACGGTGTAGAACTATTACAAAAAATAAAAGAATCATCATCAGAAGTAATAGCAATAATGATGACTTCCTTCGGTTCGATAGAAAGGGCAGTAGAAGCAATTAAAATAGGAGCTTACGATTATATAAGTAAACCTTTTCATACAGAAAAGTTGCTGATTAAAATAAAGAGAAGCTTAGAACTGAAGAAATTGAAACAAGAAAATATATTTCTACGAAAAGAATTAAAGCAGCGATATTCTACTGGAAACATGATCGGAAATAGCAAAATAATGCTTAGAGTTTTTGATCTGATAGAAACAATTTCTCCCGAAAAAAGCACTGTATTGATCGAGGGTGAAAGCGGAACCGGAAAAGAGATGGTTGCAGAAATGATACATCACCTCAGCACAGGGAAGGACAAACCATTTATAAAAGTTAGTTGCGCTGTATTTACGGAAACTCTTCTGGAAAGTGAATTATTCGGGCACGAGAAAGGAGCTTTTACAGGTGCACTAAAAACCAAAAAGGGTAGATTCGAGCTTGCTCGGAACGGTACAATATTTTTAGATGATATTGATGATCTTAATCTAAGTGGACAGACTAAACTTCTAAGGGTGCTGCAGGAAAAAGAGTTTGAAAGAGTTGGCGGAACTGAAACCATAAAAACTAATGTTCGCGTGATTGCTGCTACCAAAACTAACCTTCTACAAGCTGTAAAGCTTGGAAAATTTCGTGAAGATCTATATTATAGATTGAATGTAGTTCCTATTATTTTGCCGCCGCTTCGAAAAAGGAAAGATGATATACCGCTTCTCATACAACATTTTTTGAACAAATTTAATCTTCAAATGAAAAAAAATATCGAGATTACATCTGAAGCTATCCAATTGCTTTTAGAATACGACTTTCCGGGAAATATAAGAGAACTGGAAAACCTTATTGAAAGATTAGTGGCAATGTCTCAAAAAGACAAGATTCATACATATGATCTTCCTGAGCAATTGCAAAAGTCGAAAGAACAAAATTTAGGGATCTTGAAAGATATTGTTCATAAAATAGAACGAGAAAGCATAATTGAAACCTTGAAAGCTACTAACTGGAAGAAAAAAGAAACAGCAAAAATTCTGGGAATTACTACAAAAACTCTTTGGGAAAAGATAAAAAAATATAATATTTCATAGATACCTAATCCATGCAAAACTCCTAGTTTGTTTTATCTTCGTCTGGGTTTCCATACCATTCACCAATTTATTTTTGATGTAAATCGCTTTTACCGTCTGGAATCATTCCCTTTCGTGCACATTACTTTTTCGTAGAACATTACAAAAAAGTAACACTTTTGGTATTTCGATGTAACTTGTTTTCATGAATGCGATTACAGATATTCTATCCTAAAACCAGTATTACATTTATGTAATACTCTCCCTTAATCTGCAATTAGCGCAAACGTCATAACCTTCTTATATATAATGCTTTATGTTTAACCCTCCTTTTTGGTACAGAATCTGCTAATTATATGGTGACATATAATGAAATAAGGAGAATGAAAAAATGTTGAATGAAATGAAATCCCGAATACTTACGGGAAAAAATTTATTATTTTTACTCGCAATTACACTTTTTGTAAGTGCTCTCACCGCAAACCCAATTGAAAAGGTAAACGAATGGATTGAAAACCAAACCGACAACTTCAAAACAAATGATGTCGTAAAATTCTTGAACGGAAGCAGAGGAGAAAGTGATATTGCTTACGGTAACGAATATGTATTCAATGGCAATCAAGCTTTATATTCTTCAGCTATAACCCTAGATTCATCTTGCTTTGTTCTTGTATATTCTGATAAAGGAAATTCGTATGCTGGAACAGCTATTATCGGAACTGTTTCAGGAAGAGAAATATCTTACGGTGCTGAATTTGTATTTCATAGCGGAAATACTTTTGCTTTTTCAGCTACAGCGCTTGATGCTACTCATTTCGTGGTTGCATTTCAGGACCGAGAAAACTCTAATTTCGGAACGGCTATTATTGGAACAGTATCAGGCAACACCATTTCATACAGCTCTGAATTTGTATTTAGGTATAGTTCTGTCGATTTTATAGCAATTGCCACTCTTGATGCAACTCACGTTGTTGTTATTTATCGAGATCATCTTGTTTCAGATTTCGGAGTAAGCGTTGTTGGGACAATTTCAGGATCTTCTATCTTATTCGGTTCTCATAATGTATATTATCCTGATTATTCTGGTGCAGCATCAGTTTTAGCTCTTGATACAACACATTTTGTTATTGCATATCTATCTGGGTATCCGCCATCTACTCACGGAGCTGTCATTTTAGGAACAGTATTGGGAAGCACTATCTCTTATGGAGGAGAATATGAATTTAATTCTTCATATGTTTCTAGAATTTCTGGGATACGCTTGGATGCTACACGCTTTGTTGTTGCATATACCGAACATTGGGGTTCTGAACCGTATGGAACCGCTATAGTAGGATCAGTTTTAGGCTCTTCTTTTTCTTTCGGTTCTGAATATGTATTTAATTCACAAAATACTCAATATTTATCAGCTACAACTCTGGATCTAACACATTTTATTGTTACATATGTAGATTTTGGTAATGACTGGCCGGAACCCGATAGAGAAGATGGCACTGCTATCGTGGGAACCGTAACAGATAACACTATCTCTTTTGGTCCTGAATATATTTTTAATTCTGCTTTTACTAGTAGTTGTGCGGCTTTATCGTTGGAATCTTCTTACTTTGTTGTTGCTTATAATGATGAGGGCAATTCCGATAATGGGACTGCTATAGTTGGGGAAAGAGACGGTCAGCCTATACTTGATGGAGATGTTCTGATTTCTGAAATCTCTGATAATAAAACAGGTTTTGATGAAGGTACAGGCTTTATAGAACTCTGGAATGACACCGGATATCCTTTCAGTTTAGATGGATATTCCATCGTACAGGGAACTAATCCCAACGGAACAGGTTTTATTCCGGGTGTTTACAGCTATCCTATTCCTGCCGGTTACACGATTCCCGACGGTGGTTTCTTCATAATCTCAAATGGAGCAGGTCTAAGTACATTTAGCAATGCTTGGAGTTCTGCCTTAAGCGGAACTGCATTTGATGCTGGAAACAGCAACTTGGATATTGCCAATGGTTTTGCGTATGCACTCAGCGACGGAGCAAGAGCAAATCAGGATGAATCACTCGAAGTAAATACAGGAGAAAGAATTCATCAGGAAAGCGGTGGTTCTTGGCCGCAAGATACTCCCGAAGATGCAACACCGGGAGAATTGGGTGGAGACGATCCGCTACCAGTTACACTATCATCTTTCACTGCAGTTCAAACAACAGACAATTTTGCCAGACTCAATTGGATCACTCAATCCGAAAGCAGTTTGATAGGTTACAATATTTATCGGAATGTCAACGAAATACAATCTTTTATGCAAATTAATCCTGCGATAATTGCTGGAACAAATAGTTCAGAAGAGCAGCATTATACCTTCACGGATCCTGATGTAGAATATGAGCAAACTTATCACTATTGGCTGGAAAGTATCGGAGTGGATTATCAGACAGAGCTTTTCGGTCCTGTTACATTATTTATTGAAAGTCCTATAATAATAGAACTTCCAAATGCTTCAATTTTAAGATCTGCCTACCCAAATCCTTTCAATCCTACAACAACGATCGAGTTCGACATCAAGGAAAATGAAAAGGGAACCATAATAATATACAATGTAAAAGGCCGGGTGATTTTAAAAGAAACTTTTGGTCCTGGAAATCACACATTTGAATGGAATGCAGACAAATATTCATCAGGTGTTTATTTCTACAAACTGCAGACCAATAGTTATTCCAAGATCAACAAAATGTTGATGCTGAAATAGGAAGAATAAAATGAAAAAACAAATGTTAATCGTATTATTATTGATGATGATTACAACAGCTGGAATGTGGGCGCAAACAACTACTCCGCCTGCTGCAGGTGACGGAACTTCCGGAAACCCCTATCAAATAGCGAGTTTGGATAACCTTGCCTGGCTTTCGCAAAACTCAGGCGAATGGGACAAATATTACATCCAAACAGCAGATATTGATGCCACAGATACCCAAAACTGGAATAGCGGAGAAGGCTTCAGCCCGATCGGAAATAATCCTGATTTTTTCACCGGAAGTTATGACGGACAAGGTTATGAGACAGATGGCTTATACATCAACCGTCCGAGTAACGATTATCAAGGTTTATTCGGATATACTTACGGCGCAGAAATATCTAATCTCGGAGTAACCAACACAAATATCACAGGACTTAATCGCATCGGCGGCTTGGTGGGATACAATGTCAGTAATTCTACCATCACCAACAGCTACAGCACCGGAAGTGTGAGTGGTGGTTCTATGATCGGAGGCTTGGTGGGAATCAATAATAGTTCTACCATTACTAACAGCTACAGCACCGGAAGTGCGACAGGTTCAAGTTATTACACAGGTGGCTTGGTGGGATCCAATTTCATTTCTACCATCATCAACAGCTACAGCACAGGAAGTGTGACAGGTTCAGATAACTACACAGGGGGCTTGGTGGGAATCAATAATAGTTCTACCATTACTAACAGCTACAGCACAGGAAGTGTGAATGGGACTTATTACATCGGTGGATTGGTGGGATACAATTTCTATTATTCCAACATCACTAACAGCTACAGCACAGGAAGTGTGAATGGGACTTATTACATTGGTGGTTTGGTGGGGAAAAGTTATCACTATTCTAACATCACCAACAGCTACAGCACAGGAAGTGTAAGCGGATCTTCTTACATCGGTGGTTTGGTGGGACAAAATCAAATTTTTTCTACCATCGCCAATTCCTTCTGGGATACACAGACTTCCGGCCGAAGCTACAGTGCCGGCGGTACCGGCAAAACAACTGCCGAAATGCAAACAATGTCCACTTTCACAAACGCCGGCTGGGATTTTATGGGAGAAACTGCTAACGGAACCGATGATTATTGGGGAATAAACAGAGTAGATAACGATGCCTACCCGTGGTTAAGTTGGCAGGGATATAGTCTTGCTCCGGAGATTCCGCAGAATGTTGTGATTGAAATAGTCGGAACAAATATACAAATTACTTGGGATGCTGTAGTAAATGCAAATTCTTACATAATATTCGCTTCCAATGAACCTGCCGGTACTTTTACAGATGTCAGCAATTCAGGAACTTTTGTCGGAGAAAGCTGGAGTGATGCGATAACCGAAACAAAGAAATTCTATTACGTGAAAGCGTCTTCGGATTAGTGCGAGGAAGGATAATTACGAATAGAAGGTTTAGGAAAAGCAAGAATCACATCCCGAGAACCTGCAAAACAAGGTGTGATGAGCCTGAAAAATATATTTAAATAAAGGAGAATGAAAATATGAAAAAAACAATGTTAGTCGTATTAGTTATTTTCATCAGCATACTGAGTGCTGATATAATTAAGGATATAGATGATTGGACTACTCAACAACACCAGCCCTTTGATGCGAAAGATGTCGCAACATTTATGAACGGCAGACCGGGAGGGAATATTAACTATGGTGTAGAATCTGTATTTAATAATGCCACTACTAATTATACTTCTGCCACTTCTTTAGATGCAACTCACTTTGTGGTTGCCTATCGGGATGATGGCAATTCTTTTTACGGCACAGCCATAGTCGGAACTGTATCAGGCAACACTATCTCTTACGGAGCAGAATATATATTTAATACTGCAACTTCTACTACTTATATTTCTTCCACATCTTTAGATGCAACTCACTTTGTGGTTGCCTATCGGGATAGTGGCAATCCTTCTACCGGCAAAGCCATTGTCGGAACTGTATCAGGCAGCACTATCTCTTTCGGAACAGGATATGTATTTAATAATTCTGATTCTTCTGATATTTCCGCCACTTCTTTAGATGCAACTCACTTTGTGGTTGCCTATCGGGATTATGGCAGTATTTCTTACGGCACAGCCATCGTCGGAACTGTATCAGGCAGCACTATCTCATACGGAGCAGAATATGTATTTGAATATAATTCTTCTTCTGATATTTCCGCCACTTCTTTAGATGCAACTCATTTTGTGGTTTCATATCTGGCCGGATACGGTACAGCCATAGTTGGAACTGTATCAGGCAGCACTATCTCTTACGGAGTAGAATATATATTTACTACTGGTTCTAATTATGATTTTACCGTCACATCTTTAGATGCAACTCACTTTGTGATTGTCTATAAGGATGGCGGCAATTCTGATTACGGTACTGCCATGGTTGGAACTGTATCGGGTAGCAGTATCACCTACGGTGCAGAATCTGTTTTTAGTACTGCGTATTTTTATAATTTTACCGTCACATCTTTAGATGCGACTCACTTTGTGGTTGCCTATTCGGATGCCGGCAATTCTGATTACGGCACAGCCATCGTAGGAACTGTATCAGGTAGCACTATCTCTTACGGAGCAGAATCTGTTTTTAATAATACTTTATATTCTCTAGATATTACCGTCACATCTTTAGATGCAACTCACTTTGTGATTGCCTATAGGGATTATGGCAATTCTGATTACGGTACTGCTATAGTAGGGGAAATTGGCGGTACACTACCCAACTCTGCCGTACAAATATTCCCGGCAGACACAGCTGCAGAGATGCCGCAGCAAGTTACGGTAAATTGGAATTACACCGCCCGTGATAATCCTACCGGATTCTATGTGTACAAAGGTGGTGCAGTCGCGGCGGATGTAGCCTTTACTGCGCTGGGAGCATACACACACGTCTTTGCCGGACTTGTTTGGAACGAGGTTGTTTCTTGGAAGGTAGAAGCTTATAACTCTGCCGGATCAGCAGCGGCGGATGTACGCACTTTTACGGTAATGAGTGAACCTGCAAATCCGGGTGCAACTCCTACAGAAATTGTATATACGGAAATAGTGGACTTTACGGGATTAGATCCGGCACCGCTTGAATTACCAATTATAAACCTGGGAGGAAACGTTGTAGCTCCGATCTTTGATCTCGACTTTTCACCGGAAACCGTAACTAACTTCACGATTTTAGCAGAAGTAGCAGATCAGCCCAATCATCCGCTGGCAAATCCCCAAAACTGCAGTGCTGCTTTCAGATCGAATTTTCCAAGTGGTATTGCTGTGAGTGTATTATTCGATTTCGGCGGAGCGCAAATTCCCAACCAATTAATGCGTTGGAACGGCGGCAACTGGGAAGATATTTCCGGTTTGGCAACATTTGGTGCAGGTACGGTTTTATTTGTTTGGACTTCTAGCACCCGAGGTGAAGAAGAATTTGCAGTAAATAATGGTGACGGTCCACTTCCTGTAACGCTCTCATCTTTCACTGCAGTTCAAACAACAGAGAATTTTGCCAGATTGAATTGGATCACTCAATCCGAAAGCGGTTTGATAGGTTACAATATTTATCGGAATGTCAACGAAATACAATCTTTTATGCAAATCAATCCGACAATAATTGCTGGAACAAATAGTTCAGAAGAGCAGCATTATACCTTCACGGATCCTGATGTAGAATATGAGCAAACTTATCATTATTGGCTGGAAAGTGTCGGAATGGATTACCACACAGAGCTTTTCGGTCCTATTACATTATCAATTGAAAGTCCTATAATAATAGAACTTCCAAATGCTTCAATTTTAAGATCTGCCTATCCGAATCCTTTCAATCCTACAACAACGATCGAATTCGACATTAAGGAAAATGAAAAGGGAACCATTATAATATACAATATAAAAGGCCGGGTGATTTTAAAAGAAACTTTTGATCCTGGAAATCACACATTTGAATGGAATGCGGATAAATATTCTTCAGGTGTCTATTTCTACAAACTACAGACCAATAGTTATTCGAAGATCAACAAAATGTTGATGCTGAAATAGGAGAAAAAATATGAAAAGAATTATTTATCAAGTCTTAGTATTATCAGTTCTTTTGGTAATTGTCGGTTGTGCTTCAGTATCTACATATACCGAAGATGAAGGCAGCTACAATACGGACAAAGAAGCTCGCGAAAAATTTGTTTTCCCAGATTATGAAGGTTTAAAAACGAGGGTGCAAATTATCCGTTTTGGAATTCCGGAAACTATCGCTAAGCAGTATCCGGAGTTAGGAGATAAAAGAGTTGGCTGGGGATTATGTAATCGTTTGGTTGAAAGTTTTTGGGAAACTGATATGTTTGAGTTTGTAGAGGAAAAAGAGAATGTCGTAAAAAAAATGGCTGATCACTGGATGCTTTCGGAAAGCGGTATTGTTTCTGAAGACACAGCTGTAGAAGCAGGAAATTTGAAAGCTCCTGAATATCTTATTTATGCGGAAGTTTATGATTTTGGCGTAAGCCACTCAGAGGAAATTGTCGGAATTAAAGTTCAGGAATCCAATACAACAGTTATTGGAATCCAGATTAGAATGGTAAATGTTGAAACGGGTGAGTTCGTTCCGGCTTCTGCGGAAGGACGCTCCAAAACTATTGGAATTGGAACATGGGCAACTGTTGATCTGGATTTTGACCAGACTACTGTGGGAAAGGCAAGTCAGGATGCGATCAATACTGCAATTGTTAAATTAATGAAAAGAATTATGAAAAAATAAAAGGAGAGAAAAATGAAAAAATTATTATTGTTAGCAGTATTTGTAATTGTGAGTAGCGTGTTATTTAGTGCATCGTTTATTGATGCCTATTATGCCTGGATGGATGATCCTAATAATATAGATGCCTGGTATATCGAATATGGTGACACTACAGCATCAAATTCGATTGATCTAAATCCATACGGTTTTAATCAGATAATTGAAATCGTTTATCAGAATATTAACTGGGCCAGTGGGTATCCAACTTATTATTTAACCGTTAATTTTTCTGGAACTCTAAATGATTCTAGAACAGAATTTGTAACCGACGATGAAATTAGTGATTCCTTTATGGATTGGTACGAAGGTAATTTAGAACGATTAGCTACCGGTGAATTTATGCCGGCAATTACGGGTCATGGCTCATCCGACCCTGTAGTTGGGAATACGATCCGTTCATTCAAAAATGTTATCTTTTCTGAAAGAGTGCAGCCAAATGCCAAACAGAAAAAGAAAAAGGATAAAGAAGGAAAAGAAAGTGAAGGAGAGGATGAAGGAAAAGGAAGTGCTGTAAAGATCAAATCTAATGATGTGAATTCGGATCTGCAATATGAATTTTTCAGTATTAATAAAGTAGATGGAAACAGCTTAAATATTCGTGGTAATCT
>Ga0164310_10001985_pt1 | contig 11724 bp, 10 predicted proteins | sample GuaBasSedimGuay1_FD_121795 | JGI IMG/M metagenome (GOLD analysis project Ga0164310, IMG submission 121795) | Subseafloor sediment microbial communities from Guaymas Basin, Gulf of California, Mexico - Guay1, Core 4569-9, 0-3 cm | ecosystem: Environmental > Aquatic > Marine > Hydrothermal vents... | reverse complement strand
TCACATTCATAACCAAAGATTTTTCTTTTATATTCCATCTATTCTCCATAACCAATATTTATATATCGCTAAGACTAAATGTTTCATCATTAAATTTCCCTGCTCACATAATTGCCAAAATTTCCCTAAAAGGAGATGTTGTGTCAAGGTTTTGTTTAGATATGAAAGTAATTGACACTTTATAATCAGAACAATAAAAACGGAACTTGAAATCAAGATAAATAGTGTTTTCGTATATCGAAAAGGGAGGAAAAATGAAAAAAACTATTACTACAATTTTAATGTTATGTTTAGCTTTTGGTCTTGTTGCTCAGCAGAATCAGAATTTAAAGAAAACAAGCAGAAAAAACAAGAAAACGGATTGGCAAACTGAATATCTAAGTATGGAAAAAAAATATAATTCCACACGAGAAGCCTATCAAACATTAGCTATAGAACATGAAAAACTGCGTAAAAAAAATAAGGCTCTTGAAGCTAAATACCAGAACTTCGACAAGATTAAAGCTCAAAATAAAAAATTGAAAGAAGAAAATGCTAAACTTAAAGCACAATTGGATAAATTAAAAAGTAAAGACAAGAAATCAAAAAAAGTTTCTAACAGCTAATAATATTCGGGGAGCAAGAGCTCCCCGGTTTCAATGAAGTTTTCCGAAAAAAAGTTTAAATCGTTCACAACAGAAAAACAACAAAAAATATTAATACAATTTATCCAGGAAATTCATAATAATTGGGATGATAATAAACAAAGATCAAAACTTATAATCGAATTCTCAAATTGCCTGGATTGGATGGGTATTCCAGTTTCAATTAATTTGCAGAACTCTACTATTAGGGAGTTTCTGGAATTTGCTGTGCCTTTGGAACGCAGAATAGGACAGGAATTAACTGATTTCGAGATAATACAGTCGGATGGTTTGCGAAAAACTAGAACTAAACAACCGCTTTATTTAATACTGGATAATTTACGTTCTTCATTTAATGTTGGATCGATTTTTCGTACTGCTGAGTGCTTTGGTGTGAAAGAAATTTTGCTTTGTGGTTACACAGCAACACCAGAAAATCCTAAGGTCATTAAAACTGCAATGGGAACAACAGAGTTTGTAAGCTGGCAGCATTTCCCATCAACTGAAAAAGCTATTATCTTCCTAAAGGAAAAGGGTGTTACTGTTTTTGCTTTGGAAACTACAACAAAGGCAAAAAATATTGCTAAGATTATTTTTCCTAAATCTTCAGCATTACTATTAGGCAATGAAGCTCTGGGAATCTCCAAAGAGATCCTTGATCTTGCAGATGACGTAGTTTCGATTCCGTTGAATGGCTGGAAAAATTCTTTGAATGTGGGTGTAACAGCAGCCATTGCCTGTTATGAAGTTAGCAGGCAGTGGAAGTATTGATTTCAGATTTAAAAGGAACGATTATTAGATTTGATTTGTAAAGCGATCACATTGACTGTTAAGAAAACGTAAATCGACGTTATACCTCGACAAGAAGTCGCTATGTGTAAAGTCAGGGTGGGAATTATTTCTTCTCTTCTTCCTTCTTTTTCTTTTCAACTTTAAAGAATTTGTTACCTTCTTTTCTAATTAATCGGTAACGCATCAGCATGTCGATCACGTTTTTGGCAAAATACTTATCAGTTTGAAAAAGGCAGTCATCTTCAAAGCTTTTCTTTAATTCCGTTCTGCTCATTCGATCGATTATTTCCAAAACGCCATCAAAAGTGATTCCATCTTCTCCAATCTTTTTCAAAACTTTTCTATCTATATCTCGCATAATTTCAGTTTCCTTTTTCCAATATATCTCGCAAAAGAATCAATCCTCTAATATCTTTTTCTTGGACAAAATTCAGAGTAGTTCACAGGTTTGTCAAAGGGTAAATTGATAATATGGAAAGTCGAAACCTTCCGAATGGTCGAAGACCTTCTGAATGGTTGCGAGAATGATCAAAGAGAGAATAAATCTATTATAAATCCCCTTTAGTTCCTCCTTCCAAAGGAGAGCAAAGTGGAATTGGGAATCAGATGAAAAAAGTACTGGTAATTGTTTATTATTGGCCGCCCAGTGGTGGGGCAGGAGTGCAGCGCTGGCTTAAGTTTGTAAAATATCTACCTCAGTTTGACTGGCAACCAACTGTTATCACAACCAGCAATGGTGACTATCCAGCAATTGATGAATCACTTCTGAAAGAAGTTCCGGAAGATATAAAAGTAATTCGAACCAAGACACCCACTTTTGGTAAATGGTTTAGCAAAGCTGGTGAACAAAGCGCACCTTATGGCAGCCTGGAAACCTCTGAAGAAGATTCTTTTTTCAGGAGATTTGCAATCTGGTGTCGGTTGAATCTGACCGTGCCAGATGCCAGAGTAGTATGGAATAAGTATGCATTGCAAGCTGCTTTTGAAGAAATGAGAAAATTTAAATACGATTTAATTATCACCTCCGGTCCGCCACATTCTACTCACCTTATTGGGCGTAAGCTTAAGAACATATTTAATGTTAAATGGCTGGTTGATTTTCGTGATCCCTGGACGAAGATAGATTACCTGGAAAAAGTAAACAGGTTTGCTCTTACAAAAAAAATAGATGAAAAATTAGAGCGGAAAATAATAAATCAATGCGATCGGATAATTAGTATAAACAAATCAATCTTAAAAGGATTGAAGGCAATTAATAAAGGTATTATCATTCCAAACGGCTTCGATCCAGCAGATTTTACTGAAATTGAAAAGAAAAAGACCAAGAAATTCCAGATAAATTATTTTGGTAATATTACGGCAGAACGTGATCCTTCAATAGTATTGAAAGCAGTTAATCAGATCTATTCTCAATTTCCCGATATTCAGATTAATATCTGGGGAAATGTTTCCGATGAAGTGAAAGCTGATCTAATTAGTTTAGATGAAAATAAGTTTGTCAAATTTCATAATTATATTCCTCATGATAAAATGATGCGAAGAATGGTTAATTCTTCACTTCTATTATTGTTGATAAATAATGTTCCTAATAATCTGGGAATATTAACAGGTAAGATTTACGAATATTTAGGAGCAAAAGTTCCCGTTCTTGGAGTTGGTCCAATTGAAGGTGAAGCTGCGAAAATCCTGAATGAAACAAGATCAGGGAAAATGTGCGATTATTCCGATCAGAAGGCAATCTCTGAATTTATTTCCTGGCAGTATTCAATGTGGAAGAAAGATGAAAAACCAACAGCTTCTGGTGAAATTGATCAATACGATCGTGTGCATCTGACGAAAAATCTGGCAGAAGTATTAGAAAGTTTATAACGATAAAATTATACCAGTTAGGGCTTGCTGTAACAACTCCTTACTTTACGCCTTTTGGCGGCAATAAAAAAGCCCTTCGGCAATCCGAAGGGCTTTAGTTTATCTTCTTTTATTCTACTTTATCAATCCTAACCAATCACCCATCAGGAATTGGATACGCCCGATCAGCAGGGAAATACGAGCCATTACAGTGTAACCAAATGATGCACCAAAACCTACCATCATAAACCAGATCCCAATATTTGTGATCTTACCGTAAATACCTTTATGAGCTTTACTGAAGTAGAAATACAAAAGTATTGTTACAGTACCCAAAAAGATAAGGAAAGTATTTATTGAATCTATTGGCATCATGGCCGTACGTACTTGTACCAGCACATAAGCGTGCATAGACATTGGCACACCCATACCAACTATTGCCATTCCAAATACGATCGGGTAGCGAGAAAGCCAGCCCAGGTTTTTACTGAAACGGAAAATGTAGAGTGAACCCATTAATGCCGGAATTAAAATCCAGAAATTATGCTCTACAAAAATTGGTCTATATACAAACGGAATGAATGTAAGATTGTAGACCAGTGGAATAGCATATCCCATGGAAACACCTATAAACATTGCTTCTGCAAATTTGTAGAACGGATTATCCTTGTAAAGGAATGAGAATATACTTAACGTAAAAAACGCTGCTATAAAATTACTTATTGCTTCAAATGTCATTTCTCAATCCTCCCTAGTTTTCGTTTTTCTTCTTGTTTACGAAATATCCAATATTTCCTAAAGCAATGAAGACGATAATCATTATATGCGCTACGGTTTGAGCGTTCATACCAGTACGCGCTGTTTTATACACAGGATTCTTAATATCGGAAAGTTTTATCCAGCTCTCTTTAAGAATCTCTTTACTAAAGCTACGAGGGACGACTGTTTCTACACCATTCACCATTTCTTTGTGAGTAGCAAATACATCCACCAGCTTCTCATATTCAGCAGCACCTTTCAAACCGGCCAGCATACCAATAAGCTGTCCTGTTTGCAGGTATGGGAAGTTATCTGCAGCCATCACAGCTGTAACACCGGCTGCTACATTGGCACCGAATCTTGCACGAGCATAGGTGATCCAGGTTTGTACGGCAGCAGAAGCTGCAAAGTCGACCACAAGGTTCATTTCGTTATAATTCTTGATCTCTTTCATGATCTCAAGATTGCTAACGATCCTTCCTTCATCATCTGTTTCTACAGCTTTGGAAATATCATCTCCCATTCCCAAAACTATAGGAAGGAAAATACCATATGGCTTATAACCAAAGTTTACATAATCCACACCGGATTGTACTGTGTAATCTTCTTTAGCTGTTTGCAAGGCAAAATCCATCAGTGGTTTTGCAGGGGGCATAAAGCAGATGGTAAACACCTGAACATTGCGCTGGAAACAATGACGCAAGATAGCTACTTCCATGGGGAAAAGCTCCGCCATTGTAGAAGCATCATGACTGAAGCACATCAGAACAGCACGATCTTTTCTGCCGCTGAAGGAATCTATCTTTTTATAGATATTTTCTACAGGTTCGGTTACATATGTTTTGGAATTAAACGGGATAATAAGTGGTAAAATGATGGCAAGAGCAACAACCAGGTAGATATATCTTCTATCCAGAGCTTGCATTCTATCGAAGAAATTCATTTTTGTTTTAGCCATTATTCACCTCCACCCAGATATGTACGTTCAATTCCCAGTAATATCTTAAGTGATGTAGCTACCATTCCCAGTCCCACTCCAAGGGCGATACCACGTTTGGCAGCCAGGTTGGGAACGTTTAATATCCAGGTTGCTGTTTCGGGAATATATTTAGAGATCTTCATACCAATTGGAACCTGCCCCAGCATTACAATAATAGCAGCAACTAAAAGTACGGTAGCTTCCATAGAACGAGCTCGGAAAGCTTTGTAAGCTGCCGAAGCAATATAAAATGCCAGTAATGAGAACATGGTTGCTCCCATAGGCATTTGAACGTTTTTGAACATCCACATGAAGGGTGTGCCTTCCTGGGTTCCCCAGATAAAACCAATTGCCCCGGTTGCAACAAGAGATAAAAGTGTAACAACACTATATTGCCAGTTAGGAACTTTGCGCTGAATTTTATTGGAATTTACCATAAATAAACTCATAATTCCCAGCAGCACCATAAAGGGAGAGATCGCTTTGATCCAGGATTGATACCAGTCGTAGAAATCCATAGAGAGTTTACTAGGTACAAATGTATGTATTACAAATGTGAATCCCAGTAATATAACTATAAGTAGTGGTATTTGTCTTTTCATTTATCCTCCTATTTCTCTGGTAATGCATTCATCAGGAAAGTAAGATGAGAAGTTGAAAGGATAGTTCCTGAAATAATAAAGACCAGAATAAGCAGTTTGAGGTAATCCACTGCTTTTAATGTTCCTAATTGTTTTGGTTCACGTGCCATATAGGCAGAAGCTGCATAAAGTTCTTCTCCGATAAGTGTGTAGTCGCAAGTTGTAATAAAGAACGGGATCTGAGTTATTGCATCTGTACCGGAGATCTGAATAGCTCCGGTGCTGCTGCCAGTTTCTGTCATAAGTAATGCTTCAGCCCAGAACATACCCATATAGAAGTTTGTAGCTGTTTTTTCTCGGATCATAATACCATTTACACCGGCAACAAAAGCAAACTGAGCAGAAGTAATAAAGAAAACACTTTCCTTGTCGAATGTATCCGGTCGACCTGCTTCGTAATGTGCTTCTTTTACTATTTCCTGTGCTATTGGAAGAACAAGGTAGTCTTTGCAGGGAACCAGAATTTTTGTATCATATTCGGCTGCTTTTTTGGCTACTTTACTCAATATCGCTAAGCCAGCCAGAGTTGCAACATCACCAATAGATGAAGTGCCTGGTACAAACAGAATTGGTTTGCCCATCTCGGTTGCACGGCCGATCGCATTATCAATTTCCTGAATACCAGCGATAGGACGAACATAAAGATCATGTCCTTTTTTGGCTTTGTTGATCATTATAAACACAAGGCAGCCAAAAATTAGTGAAGCTAAAAGAGTAGGAAGCATGCTCATTTTGAACCAGTTCGACCAGGGCATGAAATAGCGAGTTCCCCATTCATCCAGGTATTCAGTATAAAGATTTCCTGTCTCAATCGGTTCATCTAATACCAGAACAGGAGATTCTTTGAAGCGAGCTTTTCCATCACTTTTAATGATTTTATATTCGAATGAACGTACTGTATATTGGCGAACTTTTTGCAGGTATTTGATTCGCTGCTTATAGTCCGCTATACTGTCAGCTTTTTTCAGAATTGGATTCTCATTTAAAGATGCAAGCTGTTCAGTATAATATTTTATTGCATCATCAGCTTCAGCAAGTTCCGTATCTGTTTTTAAGGTATCTTTGCTGGCTGTATAATTATCAATTTCTTCTTTGTAAGATTTTTTAGTTTTTTCAATTTCAGAAAGAAAAAGATTCGTGCTAACACCTTTTTGTATACTAAAAGTTGGAGAAAATAAGAAGAGCTTTTTCTCGGCATCAAATTTATTCACTATCTTAAAGTTTGTAACACCATGACGAATATTATCTGAAAGCTTACGTTCGGTTCCTGCTATTTTTTTAGAAAGTCGGAATTCTGGACTTGTGTAATTTTTTTTGTAAACATAATATTCATAATTACTTAAGTTTTCATCACCCAGAAAAGCAGGACCGGGAACAAGTGATTTTGACTGATCATCAAAAGTCAATTTTTGAGAGATCGAATAATCTTCACCCACAGGATTATTGCATCTAAAGCTCATTTCAAAAGTAAGTGATTGCTCTTTATCGGCATCTTCAGGGAGTTTAACTATGATCTTCATATCTGGCTGGAACTCATTGACATAGTCAATTTCATTACCATTTTCATCGAAGATTCTGAAGTAAATATTTCTTACTTTATAATCATCATTGAATTTATAATCATAGCTTACAAGAAGTTTGTTTTTCTTTTCACCCAAGTAGTTTGAATTTGTCAGGAATACTGTAGGTTTGCCCCATTTTACCAGATTATAATCACCTTTATCATCTGGTTTATCAGAAACGGTGAAGGCTGGAACTTCCGGAAGATCAGCAGATGTAATAGTTTCTGCTGTTGCAAATGGTGAGAAAGATTCATATCCCTCTAAATCATCAAATGAGAAAACGAAAACGTAATCATCGATATTCTCAGGATCGATTTCAACATCAATATCATTTTCTTCATCTATTATTCTGCCATCTACAATATCTACATAAGCAGTTTTAATTGGAGTATAAGGATAACCGCTTCCACGTCGGAAAATGAGTTGAGCTGGATTTTCAGCTGTTGGCTCAAACACCTCAGTTGTGATTCCTTCCTTTATTTCCAGGTCATTTATTTCTTTAGCTTTTTGTTCATCGTAATATTTATTGAATTTATCGAGATCATTTTTATGCATCATATAAATACTGTGATGCCAATGATCATCGGCAAAAGTTGCCAGGTTCCATTCAAATTGTAATCTATTTATATCTTCAACAAAAACTGAATATAACTCTTTTGGATTCTCTGGTGAATTCTCACGGGGAATACCAACCACTGGTTCGGCATTTGGAAAATATTTTCGAGCTTCATTTACCGCTATAACAGTGTAGTAATATTCATGATCGGGGAGGAGTTTCTTGGCAAATTGTGTAAAATTACGCAGTTTAAGACCGGCATAAACTGTAGGATCTTCACCTTCTTCTTCTGCCGGAACTTCTACTTTCTGCGATTTGTAGTAAAAGCTTTTTTCATCAAAAATGCTTAAGATGCTGTAATGGGATAACTGCGGTCCTACTACATTTATATCACGCGGATATCTACGATAAAGAGGACTACCTTTTGGCTGTCCTTTCTCTTTTTTCAATTTTCCTGAAGCTTGGGTATCCAGGAAATAGTTAAAATCGGTGTCGTAAAAATACATAGCGTCTCCCATAACGCCGGTTTTTACATTAACATCAATCTTCCCGATATAAAAAAGAGAATCTGGAGTAATACCGCGATAAACGCGATATTCTATAATTCTCCTTTCTTTGGGCAGTGGCTTCCAGCTAATCATCAATCCCGAACCGTCATCGTCCGGTATATCATACGTCTGTATTCCCTGGATTACATAATCCTGTTCATTTACAGCTGCATGAGAGGAGATTGGAATGAGCAGTAAGCAAAAGACCAATAAAATCAGGAAACTGCCTGATTTAAAAAGGCTTAACTTCATAAATTTCTCCTTTTCTATTTTTTCCAGTTATTCTGAACTTATACACTAGAAATTTTTGCAAAAACATATATCTCAAGCTCACTTGTCAACCATAATCTGTGCAATATAAATTTACACTGTCAAAGAATTCAGTATCTTTTCACTGAGCTTACGGTCACTGAGTTTATGGTTTAGTGAGATTTGTCAACTTATTTATCTGGGCTGTCAAATAAATGTGCTTATTCATTATTAAAAAGTATCAGCCATCGCTTCATTTTCAAACCCAATTTCCAAGATCATTTTTCGCATTGTTTCTACGATCTCATTAAATGCTTCTTTTTCGCTTTCCGGAACTGCTGGGCCGGAGACATTTTTTAGTTTCAACGGGTTGATAGCTTTTCCATGATGATAGATTGTATAGTGCAAATGAGGTCCTGTAGAACGCCCGGTAGATCCAACGTAACCGATTATATCGTGCTGCCGCACTCTATCGCCAACTTTATATTTTCCATACTTGCTTAAGTGGCCATAAAGAGTTATATATCCATTAGAGTGACGAATTTTTACGGTTTCTCCTGTGTGTCGTTTATTCCAGCTTGCTTTGATGACCACACCATCGGCAGTCGCTTCTACAGGGGTACCGCGAGCTGCACCATAATCTACGCCGTTATGAATACTTTTTTTCTTGGTTACAGGATGTATCCTTGTTCCGAAATAGGATGTGATCCTACTGTAATTCAAAGGAGATTTCAGGAAAGCTTTTTGAAAACTTTTACCTGTTTCGTCATAGTATTTTATTGTTCCCTTTTTATTTTGATACAGATAGGCGATCTTGTTATAACCACGAGTTGTATATTGAGCTGCAAGGATACTGCCGTACTTTACAAATTCATCATTTGAATCTACGATCTTCTGGCAGATAACTTTGAATTTATCACCCTTCTGCGGATCGATGAAAAAATCAATATCCCATTGAAATATCTGTGTGAACAGCATAGCAATACCAGGTGTTCCACCTGCATCAATCATTCCCTGCCAGAGCGATGTGTCGATTTCTCCTTCGATAGAGAAAAACTCGATATGGGTTTGCAGTGTATCTACTTTTGTGTAATATTCGTAAGTAGAATCAATCAAAACACGATAGGCATGAATTCTATCCGGCATAAATTTCAGCTCGTGGATCACATTCAATGTATCCAGTTTCACCATGAAGCTGTCGGCCGGCTGGCAGTGACGCAAATCATAGATCTCATCTAGTTTATTTACCAGTTTATATACAGTGGGATTATCGATATCTTCATCCATAAGAGCATTTGCCAGAATCTCGCCCTCTGTCAGTTCTCCGTGTTTATAGATGTAAGGATCGATCTCGATCTCTTCTTCTTTGGAAGTACACGATATTATAAAAACAATTATAAAAAAAACAAAAAGCAATTTATTCATTAACTATCCAAATTTATATATTTTTCTTGTATGCTTTTTTGATTTGGAAGAGATAATTGTCAAATGAAAATGGAAAACATGAGACAAGAGAAAAATTCCACTATTCACATCCGGGCATTTTAAGCCATCAAAAAACTTGACCTGAATTCCTCAAAAATCGAAGTGGTGCATAGTTGCAGCGAAGGTTGCAATATAAAAGAAGTTAGGAAGATAAATGATAAATATTATTGGAGCTTTGATTGCTCTGGGGGTTTTAGTTACTGTTCACGAAGCAGGACATTTTATTGCTGCTCGTATCTTTGGTGTGGAAATTGAAAAATTTTCTCTTGGTTTTGGACCAAAATTATTAGCTTTTGTAAGAGGAAAAACAGAATATCGAATCTCATTGATCCCATTGGGTGGATATTTAAAAATGAAAGGTGAAAATCCAGATGAGGAAATAGATGATCCTGAAACTTCATTTCGAGCTAAAAATTGGTGGCAGCGTGCAATAATAGCTTTTGCAGGGCCATTTATGAATTTTATTCTGGCTCTGTTATTATTTATGGTTTCTTTTGGAATTGGTCGGAATTTTGAGGATCTGGAACCGATCGTAGGAAACGTTCAAGGTCAATTCGAAGAAATTTTCATACCTGGTGATAAAATACTGGAAGTTAATGAAAATGAGATAATTGGCTGGAATCAGATTATGCAATTTGCCAGCACAGAATCGGAAAATACTTTCAAAGTTTTAAGAGATAACGACAAGATTGAAATTACCAGCAGTTCTCTTGATATAAATGAATGGTACAGCCTGGTGAAGCCCCATGTTAATGCAATTGTAGGGGAAGTATCGCCCGGCATGCCAGCGTATAAAGCCGGATTGATGCCGGATGATGTGATATTGGAAGTTGATGGAGAACCGATAGACGACTGGTATGAAATGAGGGATTTAATTACTCAGAATCCAGCAGAGATTGTGTCACTATTAATCGAACGTGATGGAAAAACTTTCGAGAAATCTCTTCAGCTGGAAACCAATATTTATGACGATAATAAAATAATTGGTATCACACAAAAATTACCTGTAACAATACATGAAAAATTTACTTTCTTTGAATCAATAGAATACGGTTCGATAACTACAGTTAATTTTATTTATTTGAATTATGCCATGCTTATTAAATTGATCGCAAATCCCGGTGCATTGAAAAGCAATATCGGCGGTCCTGTAATGATGTACACTATGAGCCAGCAGACAGCCGGAAAAGGTTTGGATGTGATTCTGAATTTTATTGGGATGATCTCGCTGATTCTGATGATCATGAATCTTTTACCCATTCCCATATTAGATGGCGGGCATATCTTCTTTTGTTTTGTAGAAGGAATATTTAAAAAACCTTTGCCTTTGAGAATTCAAATTGCTTTGCAGAATGTAGGATTATTTCTATTGATGTTCCTGATGGTCTTTGCTTTCTGGAATGATATAAGTCGAATCTTCAGCCGAAATGCATCGATCAATCAACAGAAAATTGAGATGGAAAATTAGAAGGTAACCTTGAAATCGCTTCTTTCAGGTTTTTCATGCAGTTAGCAATTTTAAGGTTGGAGAAGGAAATGAAGGAAACCTTAATAAGGATTATGAGTTCTGCATAATAGAGTGTTTTTGTGAGAAAAGAAAAAAAGTGTGTCTTTGCGAGTTTGCTTCTCGCTGTTGCTTACGAAGCAATCTCTATAAATAGTAATCAATTAGCAATATAGAT
>Ga0164310_10001984_pt1 | contig 11732 bp, 17 predicted proteins | sample GuaBasSedimGuay1_FD_121795 | JGI IMG/M metagenome (GOLD analysis project Ga0164310, IMG submission 121795) | Subseafloor sediment microbial communities from Guaymas Basin, Gulf of California, Mexico - Guay1, Core 4569-9, 0-3 cm | ecosystem: Environmental > Aquatic > Marine > Hydrothermal vents... | reverse complement strand
ATATTATATTATAAAGGCAAGGAGTGATGTTACAGTGTAATGTGAAAAATCATGCCAATGAATCGACAGCAAAAATATTATACCTCTGTCTGCAACCCAAAAATACTTATTCAATTTTCAGATTATAGACATGAATTCAAAAATCGAAATTTTAGAAATAATTCAAAGGAATGGAGGGAAAATCGATAGACAAGGTCTTCATAAAGCCACTGGTATTGAATATGAAACGATAGATGATATTGTGGATGAACTGGTAGAAGAAGGTTACCTTGAATATTTAATAGGTGCACAAGGTAGGATAAAAAATATGGAAGGATGGAAGATGGTAAAAATTACGAGGAAAGGTAAGCAGAAATTAGGTATATAAGTTAATGCTACAGTTTTATAACCTATACACTACATTTCCAAAAATCGGATACAAATCTTTCTTACTCACATTAAATCGTGGATCCTGCAGCAATGCCCTAGCTATTGCTGTCTTACTCATGAATTGCAATGGATTTTCATTTTCAATATCTAGGCGTTTCTTCACATTTTGCAGCTTTAAATCGCTGTATTTTGCATAAAACTGTGGGGGTAAATGTGAAAATTTGCCTGTCCATGCATAGCGTGGATAATCGCTGTCCTCAAATGGATTGAAATCTGTCCAGTCATATGCTTTGTATATGCCGCGCATTATGCCTTGTGGTGTGTATTGCTTTATTGTGTAAAACATGAATGAGATTCGCTCTTTAACTGGCTTATCAAGCCATTTCACTTTTGGTATGATCATGATGATGACATGGTTTCTTTCCGCGCATACTGTGAAAATTTTCACAAGCCATCGATTCATCATGCTCATTGCTTCCCTGTTAAATGCATCAAAAATCGCTTCATCCAGGATATACACTTTCCCTTTTGTTTCATAAATCCTTTTTCCAAGTTCTTTTATGTCAAATAAAATCTGCCTTTCCATTTCAAAAACAGGATCTATATGCAATGCTATTTCAATTGCTAGCGTTGATTTTCCACTCCTGGTTTGCCCTGTTACAAGCATGATAAAATCTTCATCCTGCTGCCTAACCTTATTTATGTATTTGCAAAATTTCTGCAGCTTTGGATCCACTAAATTGCTTACAACTTCATAACTCATCATTTTCTATTATATCTACAATGTTTGATTTATCCTTTACAATACTCTCATGAAGCTTCTTGCTAACCATTATGAAATGATGCTTTGTGAGATCCTTAGCAAAATTTTGCTTAATTAGATCATCTATTTCCTTCAATGCGTTCTTATAGCCATGCTTTTCCGCAATTTGCCTCATCTCATGCAGAATGATATAAACTTCAATATTTTCAACAATTGAAACCTCTATACCATACTTTTCGTTCACTTCATCTATGAATTGCTTTACTTCGCTAAAGTCACGAGGAATATAATTGAATGCATCCTTTTTCTTATTCATGCTATTCATTTTCTAACTCCTTCATAACTTATTCAACAGTTTTTCCTTCTCCATTTGATTCCTCTAAGGGAATATCCAGCTTATCAACAACACTAACCCTTTCCAGTAATTCAACACTCTTCAGCAATGTTTCATACCTTAACTTCGCTTTCAAATTAACCATTTCATTGAGGGTTTTATTCAGCTTCTCCTTTATTTTCATGGCTGCATCCTTATAATTCCTCACAAATTCAATATTTGAAGTAATTGGATTGACAATTATTTTCCTGCCCTTCATACCATCAGCTATTATGATCTCTGTTTTCTTGCCATAAAGCTTGTAGTTTATCATTGCTGGCTTCCCTGCTTCATCTATTATTTCATATTCATTGAATCTTTTCTGGCTCATCTGATAAAGCCCCAGTTTATTATTTTTGAAATCGATAGTAAGGATATGCTTCAAATTGGCTATTTTCTGCATTGCATAGTATATTGTTGCTGTAAAGAATATGGCAAAAATGAAGAAATAAAACTTATCTGGCGAGAAAATGAAAAGAATAATGCTTAATGCGATCGCAACCGTCATATTGAATGTATGCTTCAGATCCTTAATTTTTTCTTTCACGCTTCCTGGAATGGATTTTATGCCTTCCACACCCTCCTTTTTCCACAAAAATATCATGTATCCTGTGACAACCAACAACACAAATACAATAAACTCCAGCATCTTATCCACCACCCCATATAAATTCATATAAGCTTCTTGCCATCATTCCGGCAAAAAAGCACATTATGATGAATGCGAATGGCTTAAACCATTTCTCTTTCATGATTGCTTTAACCGTGAAAATGAACATGAGCAAAATGAAAATGTGGTAAAGAATACCAATAACTGTAGCCCCGCCACCTTGCAATGATGAAAAGAAAGCATCGAGTAATGAAAATTGCACACAGAAGCCAATGAGAAAGAATGTTATGCCAAAATAAGTTGTTGCAACATCTCCAAAGAAAGGTAATGCTATCTTTTTCCTCCTCATTGCCATCATGAGATAAGCTCCTGCTGTCCCCCAGAATGTCCAGAACCATCTATTATCCACTATTTCGGCTATATTCATAACAACCTCCTCTCCAGATTGTAATAATATGCAACATTCACCGCAATAGCAGAAATGAAAGCCATGAGAATGGAAATTATAGATCTTTGAAACTCGATCCCCAAACCATACTTTAATGCATTAGAAAGGGTTTTCTTGTGTGTAATAGTCTTTAGAATTGTTTCATTTCCATGCTTTATTTCCAGTATTGCCTCATCATGCAGAGTTAGTTTTAACATCTTGCCTACTTGCTTTTGCCTCTGGAAAAATGTTTCATTTCCTCTGTAATACTTAATGCTAATATAATCGAAAGAATGAATGACGAAAAATTCATTATCTAAAACAATATGCTCTTTTTGCTTTACAAGCTTATTATTGCTGATGATCCAGATAAAACCATCATCTTCTGCATTAACATTTATGCTTATACATGCAAGCGAAAAAATAAGAAAAAGGAAGAGAGGAATGCATTTTCCTGCCTTCATGTTTCCTCATTTTATCCAAATAAACCCATTTGCATGGCTATGATCAACAATGCTGTTGCTAGCAACCCATAGCCCCATCTTGTCAAATTGTCATCCCTGTTTCCGATCATCCAGAATCCGAGCAATGCAACAATGCCTGCTGGCAAATATGTGCTTATGCTTGTAATTTCATTATAGCTGCTTAGAAAAGTCAATAGCCAAAAGCCAAATACCACTCCTATGCCTAATACAAGTATTTTATTGAATTTCTTTCCTGCCTGCCCTCTGCCATCTAGCAAATCCATTAATCCCCCTCTTGCCATCAATGGTATTGTTGGAATAAATGAGAGATAGCTCACCATGTCATCTATTGCTGTATTGAAAAGCCAGTATGTCAAGCCCAAGCCAATGATCGCTGTCAATATTGCATATAATTGCAACCTTCCAGCATCCAGATTAACAATGTTCTTCCTTCCCTTATTGAACACTCTCAAGCCAGCGAAATAATAAACAATGCCCAGCAATGCATATATCATTAACTTAAAGAACTCGTTCATTTCACCACCCCCATAATGTTGAGTGGATTGAACCAATAGACGCCGGCTATTACGCCTAGAATTATCAAAATCGCTCCAAATTTTCTGTAATCCTTATTTCCTTGCAATGCCAAGCCAAGCAAAATTAATCCTCCAGTTATCCATGTTTTATATGCCTCCTCCCCAGTTATGTATATCATCCAGTTTGATAACTGAATTGTAAAGTTTCCAGTTTTGTTTGTCCATACTCCATTATCAAGAACTGCAACTTTCCAATAATATTTCACTCCATCGCTTAAGTTTGTCCAATTGTATATGTAATAGCTTGCTGTTGCTGTCCATTCCTTAAGCAATGAAAGATTACTTGCATTTTGTCCGCCATATAGTTGAACCTTGCTTATATTTGTGGCGTTGCTTATAGTTATGTTAAACAATGCGTAATCCTTGCCAAGCACTAGATCATCGCCTATTCCTTGTATATTTACGTTTACTGTCGTTGCCCCCACGCTTCCAATCATCAGCATAGCGATAAGGGGGATTATCGCTATGCCTCTCTTAAGGCACCCCATCCCTTTCCCCATATATATTTCTCTCTTCATTTTATCACCTTACCCTAATCCCAAAATGTTATCTTATCAAAGAATGAATTTACATCATTCCACGCTGGAAGAATATAGAAGTAAATCGCCATTCCTATTCCAGCAACCAATAGAAGCAACCCTAATGTATGCCCTCCCGTGCCTTTCCTACTACTTCCTGTTAATATAACGCCTAAAACAATACAAGCAATAATGATTAAACCTTTATGTTCTTCTAGCCATCCTATTATATCGTTTTCATCCTGTGGCATTGGAATTATAAAATCTTCTGGATTTTGTATTTCAACAAATCTAAAGCCCCATGTTGCATATGCTAAATCGTTAGCATCCAAAATATCATACTTAACGCTATCTGTTGTTTGGTTGCCAACCATTAGGCCTTTTACTGTTAGGTTATAGTATGTTGTATCTGTTGGAGTTATGTAATACCATTTATGGTTAGCAATGTCATAAATGCTTATCTTTTGGCTTATTTTTGCATTAGCCCATGATGGTAATGTTGCATTTGTCGTTATAGCATAGGTTGTATTTACTGTAAGGGTTAAATCCTGCTCATAAGGAATGATATAAGCCCAACCATTAACTAAAACCGTGCCTGTGCCTGTTGTTGCTGTTGCTTCTTGCAATATGATATTTGCCTGTTTGCCTGTGAAATTACCTAGCATTATGTCATCCCATGTAATATTTCCCGTTTGATTGTTGGCTATCATGTCATTTAATTGCTCTGTTAATTGTTGCATAATTGCATAATACATGGCAAAAGTTTCATTACCTGTTAAATTGCCTAATGCTTCTATGTTATCAAGCAATACATCAGGATATACAGGGATTAAATCCTCTGGCACTTCTGAAGCATTATCATAACCAAGATTTTTAAGATATGTCCAATATGCTTGTGCATTGTTTATCATATCTGTTCTTATAGTATTGTAAGAGGTTGAAAGCAATGAAAGGTATTCATTGAATTTTATATTATATCCTTCATAATTGTATTTGTCATAATCTCCCCATAAACTTCCATATACAATTTGTGCCGCTTGTGGTAATCCTGTCGTCCCCGTTGTTGTATCAACATCAGAATAACCTGTGTTATCTACTAGGAAAGTATCGAAATAATGACAACCTTTCGTTGAACCTATAAAAACTCCCATGTCATAACAACCAAAAATTAATTTGTCATTTAGTAAATCACTAACTGTTTTAGTATATAATGTGTCGTTATAGAAATACAAATCTCCTATTTTGCTCATGTTTTCCCAACCGATATTTAAAAGATTTATTGCATTGTCATTAACATAAATGTAAAACTTACCCTGCTTATTATTTCCCCATAACTGCCCGTTATAGACACCCCAATTGGCATTGGCTACTCCAGCATCACCAATGAAAAAGAATAAATCGGGGTATGTGTCGGATAGTGTCCAATTGTTAAATTGATAAATTTCATGCACAAAATCAGCGAGAATATTACCATAATCTTTAGCAAAAGATATTATCATTTGCCTTGTAAGGTTATCAAATTCTTTGGTTATATTCTCCTCTATGTCGGTTGTCCAATTTGTTTTATCCAAATAATTTATAACCTCTCTTTCTGCATATCTAACCCATGCTAATTTTGTTTGGTTGTATAGAGATAATTGATTTAAAAAGTGTGTTTCTGTTGTCTTAAACATATTTTCCATATCCTCAAAAAATCCCGCCCATTGGTTAAGATATATCGTTTTGTTTATTTCATAGGTTGTTTGTGTGTCCTCTGTTTTATCTGTTAGCCAATTCCATAAGAGCATCGAACCAATGCCAAAACAAGCACCCGCTACAAGCCCTGCAACAAAAGGCAAAATTGCATTGCTTTCATAGGGTAATGCTATGAGCATTCCCGCTATTGCAACAGCCATAAAAACCGTAAAGATTCTTTTACGATTCATCAAATATTTATTACATAGTTAAAAATAAAATAGGATGAAAATGGAATCATTCCATTTTCCTATACTTTTATATATTCCTTCAATCGCTCTTCATTCCAATAATTTAATATTGCCTCAGTTACTGCCTCACTTATTGCCCCTTTGCCCTTTTTGATAAAGATAAATCTAATTCTCATGTAAGCCTCCTTTGGAATTTTGGTTCTTAATTCCAACATTTCTTTTTTCTCATTCATTTTCTCTTTATAACCCCATTATTCCAATCCACCCTTAAATTATGCTTTTTGATCAAGGATCCTGCTATATTCATCGCCTTATATTTTGTCATAAGCCCTTCTTTTACTGCTTTTGCACATGCCTTTACAATATTTATTTCTCTTTTCTTTTCCCATTGCATTTCCTTATCTTTATTTTCTTCTACTTTAACAAATTCTAATAAGCTCTTCTGCATCTTTTATCCCTCCTATCTCTTAACAATAGATATGGGGAAAGAAGCCACCAAACAGGAAGCCAGTATAGCATTGCAATATACAGAATTGCAAGAACATGATTAAGCATGGATCACCTCCTTTTGCTTTACAACATAAGGAATAATATCTTCTTTTTCTATTTTGGATCCATTGCTATTTACTTTTTCCATCAGTTTTACCATTTCATCATATCTTATGAAAATACCATAATCCTTTTGGATAAGATCTATTGTTCCAGCAATGAAATGATCTGCATCAACATGATCATATTTCTTTGCTGCTTGAATGAAATTTTTGAATCTGATGGTTAAAAATTCTGCTACTTTTGCTGCAACATCTATGATATACTGCTTTTCTGCATTTTCCTTTTTCTTCTTTTCCCTTATGATTTTCAATTTCGCCTCAAGCTGTTTTAACTCCTGCTTTTTCCTTTCTATTTCTCTTACCAAGATATCTTCCTCATCTTCCTCTATTATTTGCTCAAGGAATGATCTAACTAATTTACTCATGTTTAGATCTTTGCTTTTAACAGCTATGTGTAAGCTTTTGGGGAGATATAAAGTTGTTCTGATAATATTCTCCTCTTTCATATTATCCCCCAAATTTGTATGTCTGTATGTTATGTTTGTATGTCATAGGGAGAGAATTAGCCAAATTTTGAGAAATAACATACATTTTGTATGTCATATCTTGTGAAAATGTTTTGAAAAAGCATTGTGCATTAAATTTTTCATTTAACAGCATAACATAACATAACATACACGCCTTTTCAAAAAATAAATAATGACAATTTCTTTTGAAAAAATAAAAAGAGAAAGGAAGGATATGGCAGGATCTACCTATAAAAAAGAGGGGGGAGGCATTTTTCCCTGCCATATCCTGGGAAGTTATATTTAACATACCGCTCCCTCCACTAAATCAACAAGATCTCTCGGCTTCTTTCTACCTTTACAGTAATGATATTCCCTATCCAATTCATCCAATCTATGGGAAATGCCTAACCTTCTCGCCTCTTTAATAATTGCACCATTTAATTTACACATGTTATCCCTCCTGTTGTCAAGACCCCCCAAAAATCGATGGGTCTTGACAAAATTATATCATATACTCTTAAAGAAATCCTGGCGGGGCTATACAAAATATTTTTCAATCCATTTTACTGCTTCATTTATTGCTCTTCTTCTTTCATTTTCATCTGTGAAGGAATGGTTTGTGTTAAAGAATAAAATTTTCTTTGGCTCTTTTGCCTTTCTATAAATTAGTTCTGCATGTTTATATGGCACAAGTTCATCTTTCAGGCCATGCATTACAAGCAAATGAGAGCACTTTTCTATTTCTGCTGTTATATCTGCTACATAATTGTCAATTTCAAATTTGTATGGGGTGGCAAGAATGGCAAGAGAACTTATCTCACGATTCGCTGCATATTTTATTGCCACCATTCCTCCTAAAGAGGAGCCAAAAAGAGCGCATTTAATGCTGCCGTATCTTCTAGCTAAATATTTCATCACTTCCTCCAGATCCTTCAATCTATCCTCTAGTTTATAAGAGAATTTTCCATCACTTTCCCCACATCCTCTAAAATCGAATCTCATGCATGATATTCCCTTTTCATTTGCAATTTCAGCTATCTCCATATATTTTCTGCTGTTTTTACTTGAAAATAGGCCATGGCAGCATATAATAAATTTATTGCTTTTATAATGAACAATACCCTTTATACCATTTACATCAAATTTTTCTGATTCTTTCATCTTCTCTTAAAACAGCATTGTAAGAAATAAACATTTCTATTATAGCAAAGATTACTGAAATGAAAAGAGAAGCCAGGGATAGAGAAAAGAATAACATTACTGCCATACTCATGCCACCATACAATATTTCCACTGAAAGAAAAACAATGGTTAATAAAGCAAATAAAATGCAGAGCATCAAGAAGAACATTGCATTCCTAAGCAACTTTCCTCTTTTTATTAGAATTTCTAGCTGTTCGTGAATAAGCTCCTCCCATTTTTTATCTGCCAGCAATTTTTCATGAAATATTCTTATCCTATCAATGACTCTTCCATATCTCTGCTGAATGCTCAATGAAATTAAAGCAGCTGCAGAAAGTATAACTATTGGCACCAAAGAAACTTGTAAGGCATCGACAACGTTCATGTTGTTAATATTTGCCTCATATATATCTTTTCAATAGGATAATTTTTAAACCAAAACAAATTTTTCATTATGGGTGAAATCGATTTTGAAAAAATCGAAGAATCAATAAAAAACTCAGGATGGTTTTATTTTGGTGAAAAAGATTTTGAATGTCCGGGAGTAGGAGAGAAAGAAAAGGATTTTTACATGAAAAATAATTTACTGCCGCCTCCGTGTGATAGCTGTTATAAAGCCCTGCTATTCTGGGAAAGCAATTATTCCAGAGAAAATTTGATGAATTTATTTAGCTTAATAGACTCCATAGAAGATAGCTGTAAAGGAAAACTAAATAAAGGAGTAGTTGTTGTTTATTTTAGAAAGAAGGCACAAATGATGAAATTTCTCAAGAACCTGAAAAATAAAATGCATGAATATGGCGTTAAAGGAAAGATTCAGTGGAGAAGAGCCTGTAAGGAATATCAAGATATTAAGCCGGAGTTATGGAAAAATGCAAAAGAATTTATTGGAATAAAGAAGAGCAATCTTAAGACACTGGACGATTTTTGAGGAAAAAATGACAGAAAAAAAGAAAGTACTATTCATATGCGAGAACAATTCTGTTCGCTCTCAGATGGCGGAAGCATTTCTAAATCATTTATATGGTGAAAAATATGAAGGATATAGTACAGGCATAAAAGCAACCAATGTTAATCCACATGCAATTAAAGTTATGGCCGAGATAGGTATTGATATGTCTAAGCAGCATTCAAAAGACATCAGTAAATATGCTGGAAATGAGTTCGATTATGTTGTTACTGTATGTGATGAAGCCAGAGAAAAATGCCCCTTCTTTCCAGGAAAAATAGTTTTGCATAAAAGATTTGATAATCCTCTTGAATTTAAAGGAAGCGACGAGGAAGTAATAAATAAATTCAGAAGATTGAGGGACGAAATCAAAGAATGGATAGACAAAATGTTTGGAGATTGAGATTAAAACTTTTATATTTCCTTTAATATTAATTTTCAGGAGGTAAAAGCATGAGGAGGCTGCTTCCTATTGTGGCGGTTTTTATTGTGATTTTTATAGCGTGTAATGCAAAAGCTGATGGCATAGATGAAAACACTCTTGTTGAGCTTCTGCCAACTGTTGATGATATTCCTGTGCCTCCATGGTTCACAGATGAATTTCATGACATATTTGGAAATCCTTCTTCTGGCTATGAGGACTGGAGCGAGACAACATATGCTTCCTTTACCGGATGGAAAATGACTCATGGCAGGGTTAATTCAACTACTAGTTCAGACTACTATTATTACTATGATCAGGAAATAAGAATTGGTGTTAGTATTAGGGTTTCAGATCATACATGGTATTCTTCAAAGTATGGAAGGAATGTTACCGCAACAGAATCCAGTTTCCTTTTTGATAAAGAATGGTATAGTGTCGGAAATGGCACAACAGAATTTGGCTATAAATCATATGAAATAGATGATACTCATTTCATTTCTTATAGAGATGCTCAGGAAGCTGTAGTGGGATTTAAGCCATATGGAATTGATTGCACCGCCGGCTATTTCTCAAAAATTGGCGTATATGGAGTTTATATAGAGCTGAATGGTCTCCTTTATACAAGTTTTGACTGGCTGAATTGGGAAAGAGAATATCTTATTCCACCTGAAAGCCTAATGGCAGATGATACCACATGCTTACAATTCCTTAAAAATTATTTTGATAACTATACTCGCGATGTTTTCAATGAGCTAGAAGATATACTGGCATCGATGAAACCGCCGTCGAATCTTTCTATAACACTTGAATATTATTTTGACATAACAGATGGCAAGCCTTTGATTACAACATGGAATGATTATGTAGTTAATTGTGGATTGAAGAAATATTATCTGGAGTACAATATGACTGTTGAGCATTTAGCAACAGGTAAAAAAGAAGTCATAACTGGATTTAAAGACGGGAAAATAAGCATGGATAAAGTTTTCAATGTTAGCCTGGTAAATTCAACTGGAGATGGAAGATTTCGCATCACACTTGATGTTCTAACTGATGATACAGAATATATAGATAGGGTTAAAGATGATAGTTTTCTCCCAAATAAAGCAGTTATAGAATGCAATGTTGAGATAAGTAGCAGAGGAAATATAAGAAAAGTGATGCTAACAAAAGCAAGGCATTGCTGGATTAAAGTCGGCAATGAATGGGAAATTTTGTGGAGTAAAAAAGGATATAAGCAAAAAGATGGAACAGATGGATTTGAAATAAGGCTTAGGAGTGTTCTTGCATGGGAAAAGAGAATAAAATACTATATTTACAAATTTTTACAGGAGAGCAATTTTTACGGCAATGTAAAAGATGCTTATAAATTTGATTTAACAATGATAGACAGCATACCAATTTATTATGAAAGGGGAGGAACACCCGGCTATGATCCTTCTTTGAATATAATAAATATGAGTAATCCAGCTGGCAGTATTTATACATATGACTCAGATGAATTTGATAGCTTATTTCATGAATTTGCCCATGCTATAAAGGAACATGCATACCATTTTGCAGATGAAGATGTAGATGATTATCTTGGAGGAGCTCACGGAGGAACATGCAGCGTTTCAAACATTTACTTTGCTTTTGAAGAAGGGCATAGTGAATTCTTTGCTTCATTAATGGTTGATTATGTAAAAGAAAAGGAATTTATAGAAGAGCAATTTTTAGCTCCTACCGACTATTATGATGCACCATGCCACTTTGGCAAGGAAGGAGATAAAATTGAAGGAGCTGTAGCTGGCTTGCTTTTAAATGGTCTATATCTGGATTATGTAAAATATAAATACAAGGATAATCCACAAGCCAAAACATATGAAATTTTTGCAAAAGCTTGTGAGCTATGCAACAAATATCTGAAGCATTATCCATATTCAATACATGATGTGATTCCTTTCATTGTTGCCATTGAACCAGAATGCAGAGATGATTTAGGTGAAGTGGATTTACTATGGAATAGAGGATATGGATGTGGAGTATGGGAACATGGTAATTTATATATTGATAAAATAGAGGGATTGTAT
>Ga0164310_10001983_pt1 | contig 11734 bp, 8 predicted proteins | sample GuaBasSedimGuay1_FD_121795 | JGI IMG/M metagenome (GOLD analysis project Ga0164310, IMG submission 121795) | Subseafloor sediment microbial communities from Guaymas Basin, Gulf of California, Mexico - Guay1, Core 4569-9, 0-3 cm | ecosystem: Environmental > Aquatic > Marine > Hydrothermal vents >... | reverse complement strand
TACCCCCACGATAACGCCTACGCCCGTTTCCACCTACACCCCAACTCCAACTCCCCTCCCAACTCCAACCCCCACAATACCTTTCGCCTTCTCCGCTCCCAAACCTGTATTTCCCGAGGAGGGAACCTGGTTCCACGGGCGGGATACCATTGTGGAATTGAAGTGGGAACCTCCCGGAGAGCTGGGACCCAACCAGGCGTATATGGTGATTATAAAGTATAAAGAGGGCGGCGAATTAAAAGAATTTCGACAGGTGGTCGAGAAGCCTGGTTGGGTGGTGCCTGCCAGCTTCTTCCATGGCAAGGCTGACCAGCCAGACCGCACTTATGAGTGGCAGGTGCAGGTGATTTACTTGCTGAAGCAGGGAGATAGGGAGGGCTTTATCCCCTTAAGCCCCTTAAGCGAGGTGAGGACTTTTCACTGGGATTGAGATTTTTTGGCTGGATGATGGGGTGGGCATAGCAGTACACACATCCTGAGGGGCATTTCATCGTATATGAACCTATGTCAATGCTCACAGTGCAGCCACATTGAGGGCGTTGGCCCCTGTCCTTCTCCGTTGGGGCCTTGAAGCCCTTGGGGTGCAGGCGGCTGAGCAGCTCCCCATCAATGCATCTAGAAGGCAAGGCTCCGGCTTGGAGGAGGGACTTATCAGCGCAGCTATAGATGGTGAGCCCTAAAGAGCGGGCCATCCTCACGAGCTCGGATGTGATCTCCAATTTGCGTTCGAGGGGCGGGTCTATCCATTTCCACCCTTTCCTCTTGCGCACTTTCCCGTAAATAGTAGCAAATGAGATCCGCACGCTGGTAATGCCGTTTTCAGCCGCTGCCCTTAAAATGGGTTCGGCCAGAGGCAGGTTGCTGAGTATCTCCCCGGCCTCCTCCCAGTGGATGATGGGGTCAAACCGCAAAGTCACCCGCCTGGGGTCCCCGACCAGCTTCACCAGCTCCGGCAACTGCCGAACGGCCTCCTGCCAGGGAGGCACTTTGGGTTCCAGGGGAGTTGCCCCTAGCCCCGTGATGGTAAAATGGCAGAAGAGCTGATCATATTTTGACAGCGCATCACGAAGGCCATAGCGGTTTTCCAACAAGGGGCTGAAATCCTTGGACCAAAGGACGACCGTGTGTACATCCTCGGGCTTGAGGGATACCAAGTAGAAATCATTGCTGAAAGGATGGCGCACCTTTACCCAGCCTCTGTGTATGGCTTTGGTGAACCAAGCTGCATACCAGGTTACTATGTCAGTCCTGCGGGAGGCGGAAATGACGTGACGCACCCTCCAACCCCCTATAAAAAATGTTGTCTTGCAGCGGTCAACCGCCGCAAGACAACTCTCATCAGGCTTCCCCAGGAGCTTCCGTGTTTAATCCCAACCTCCTGTAGGCTCCCGTCCTGGATGCAGACGCTGGTACTTGGCCTTCAGTTCCTCTTTCGTTTCACGCCTATTGGGGTCTGGGACGGCAGCTTCCACAGGGCAGACCGATGCACATTGCTGCTCATCATAAAAGCCCACGCATTCAGTGCACCGATCTGGGTCAATAACGTAACGGTCTTCGCCCTCGCTGATGGCTTCGTTGGGGCATTCGGGCTCGCAAGCTCCGCACATAATGCATTCTTCGGTAATCATAAACGCCATTTCACACCTCCGTCTATGAGTGATACAGGCTGGGTAGAGGCCCCTTGGGCAACAGATTGAACCTGCTGCCCAAGGGGCTTAGTTTTAGCGAGGGATGCGGGCTACAATGCCTTCGACAAACCAATCAATAGTCCAGAGTTCATCGTGGCTGGCTCGACGCCCGGCTTCAATGCGCAGGTTCCCATCCTGGTCCTTGATGGGGCCGGTGAAGGGGTCAAAGAGCACAGTCTCCTCGCTCATTTGCTCCAGGCGCTTGAAGACCAGGTCGTAGACGCTGATCTCACCCAGGATGGGGTCCTTGACCTTGACGGCCTTCAGGTCATCTTCAAACTCGGGGTTGATGGGCACGCCGAAGTCGGCTCCGAGCTCCACTGCCCCTTCTCGAAGCATCCACCAGTAATCAACGTTCTCCAGGTTCTCGTTGGTGTACACCCCTATGTAAATCTTGGTTAGGATGTCCTCGTAGATTTTCTCCCAATGGACGAGCTGCCCGCTAACTGCCGAATGGGGGCCGTATTTTAGCATAGGGCTGTAGTGAGCGAAGGTGTAAATGGGCTTGCCCTTCTGAGTGGCGTATTCCTCGCCCACTTCGACCACAGCTGGGGAGTCCTCGGTAAAGGCCAGGACATCTACCCCTTCAGAAATCAGGGCTTCGGCTGCTTCCCTTGCCTTGGCGGGGTCATACCAGGAGAAGAGCCAGCGCACATCAACGGTGGCATCGGGGTTGACCTCTCGCACGCCCAGGGCAAAGGCATTGATATGGCGGACGACTTCGGGGATGGGGTGTGCGGCCACATAACCCACCTTCCCCGTCTTGGTGAGGGCACCGGCCATAAGGCCGTTGAGGTAGTAAAGCTGGTAGAACTCGGCGAAATAAGTGCCTACATTCTTGGCCCTTTTGTAGCCGGAGCAGTGGAAGAAGATTTTATCCGGGTACTTGTTGCCTGCCTCTATGGTGGCATCCATATAGCCGAAGGAAGTGGTGAATACGACATCGGCTTTCTCTTCCTGGATGAAGCGGTCAATATATCGGGCTGCATCTGCCTCGGGCACTGATTCGGCGTAGACGGTATCAAGCCAGTCGCCGAACTTATCTTGAACGTATTTGCGCCCTAGGTCGTGGGCATGGGTCCAACCATAGTCGCCGATGGGACCTACATAGATCCAGGCAGCCTTAATCTTCTTGGTCACGGGAACCTCAACCGTCTCTTTGATGACCTGGGGTGTTGGGGTAGCGCAGGCTGCCAGCAAGGCAAGCAAGGCCAGCACTGATGTAATGACAAGAAGGAATTTCCTCTTCCGCATAATTTCCCCTCCTTAAGAAGATTGTCATTTCCCCAAGCAGGGGCAACTCCAGTATACCATAAAGAGGCAATTTTTTCAAAGTCTCCTCCCTTTCAGCCAGAAAAACCGGTAGGGGTAGAGCCCTTTGTCCGTAAATATGGGGAGGTGTTCCAATGAAGGCCACTTGTATATCGCTACCCCTACCCTGGCTACATCCCCCGGCTTGGCAGATGATAACTTCAGCACCCTTATATCTCGCACACGTGCTCCCGGCCTCCAGCATTGTGTGAATGGCTCAACGAGGGGAGGGCGGTCAACTTGGGCCAGCATCCTGCCTTCGGCATCGAAAGCCTGCACGGTGGCCGAGTACCCCTGGAATGGCTTATGCCCCGCCTCCCAATCCAGCACTACGAAGAGGTCCCCTTCCCCGGTAACGCCTGTCCCGTAGCCCCTAAGCACCGCCACATCCCCGAAATTCACCTCCGTCTCCCGGTAGAAATCCGGCTCAAACCGCTCAGTCCCGGGGAACGTGGTAACTTCAAAGACATAAACTTGTCCGAAACGGGCCACGAACCGAAGGCAAGGGTCATTTTGAAGCCCACACAAGCCTTCCGAGAAACGCCTGTTGAATTCAGGAAATGGTAAACTTATGTCAACCAAAACGTACCGTAGCCCCTGGGAACCCCTTCGGGCGATTTCGGATATAGCTTGAGGGGAAGGGAAATCCCGCAATACATCCACCAAATCCTTTACATCCCGGGGAATAACCCCGCTATAACCCGTTATAAGCTTCTTGCCGTGCAAAAGCCCAGCGTACATCCGCCGGGTTTCGTCGGCATAGAGGGGGTAGAACACCGGGAGTTCCAGGATGGCAAAATCCCCCGGCTGCCGAGCCAACCAGTGGTACACCTCCGGCAGCTCCTTCAGAGGAGTAACGGTGGATATGGGCAGAGGGGCAACCCACCCCTCCAGGATGCCAAGCAGGGCAATCCCCAGGATAAGGACAGATTTAGCCGTTTGATTGGTTGCCTTATCAACTATCTTCCTGAGGCCAAATCCAGCCAGGATGCCCATCCCTACCCAGGTCAAAATCATCCATCGCCCCAAAGCCCTGACAGGGCTGACGATGTAGAGAGGCAGGAGGAGAAGGCTATGTGGTCCCACCACCCTCAGGAATTTCACGTAAAGCCCCACACCTAAGGTCACAGCTAACCCCACAGCTATTAAAGCCAAGGCGGTCAACTTCGTGGCCTTGATGAGATTGCCCTCTGAGCCGAAAGCTCCTATCAGCGCCAGGATGGCGACGATTAAACCGGGGTAGAGCTGTACCTCACAATTGGATTTGCTCAAGGTGCGGAACGGCTCGGTAAGAGGCCCTAAGAGTTTGAGGTGCGGCGCAGCAGCGAGGAAATCCGTTAGCTTAACCTCGGCCCCAGCAGCTAACTGGGGCAAACGGTCGGCGGCTATGGTCGGGGAAGCCAGGAGATGGGGATAGAGAAAGGGCAAGCTTATCGCCAGGACCAGAGCCTCGGTAGCCAGCAGGCGGGGTAGCTCGGCGGGCTTCAGCACCCTGACCCGCCACAGGGTGAGTACATATGCCCCCAGGCTCAGCAATCCGAAGAGAGCGGTGTGGAGGCTGAGCATAATTGCCAGGAAAGAAGAAAGAGCCACATCGAAGAGCCTCCTCCGAGACGGATTTTCTGCGTAACCGACCACGGTAGCCAAGGCAAAGGCAATCCAGCCGTAGGAGAGGATGTGGAGGTGCCCTAACTGAGCCCAGCGGTAAGGCGCAAAGGCAAACAGAATCCCAACCACAAAAGCCGCAGCACGGTGGCGGGTGAGCTTGTATAGCAGCTTATAAACCCCCATACAGCTTATCCAGAAAGCGAAGACGAAGGCCGCATTGTACCCCAAAACCGGATTGCCCCAAGCTAAAGCGAAGGGCATCGCTACCGGGAGGAAGCCAAAGAGGTTTTCGGAGAAGCCAATGGTATACCGGTGGGGGAAGAAGATGGGAGGATGAAACACCTCCCAAGGCTTCTGGGTGAGCGCCTTTGTCTCCCAGCCTAGAATCCACACGTTGAGGAGGGGGTCACCTAAATCCCCGGGGAGGCCCGTTTCGAGATGCAGCATCAGAGGGAAGGTCATAATTGATATTATGCTTAGATATGAGATGGAGATAATCCAGTTCCAAAGCTTCTCCTTCCGCATAGAAAGCCTTCCCCTAAAATCCCTGAATCACCACCGCATAATCCTCCCATTCTGAGCCATCTTCCCGAAAGGCGGGGAGACGCTGCATTGTGGTGAGGTCGTAAAGCCCCACGAGGATAGCCTTCGGATGGCTTCCTGCGGGAACAGAGATGCGATGCGAGTCCAGGATAATCTGACCAGGCCACCACTTGGAGGTTGGATACAGCCCTTCAACGGGGGGGCCATCTGCCTGGGATAAAAGACGGCCTTCAGCATCTACCAGGTGAACGAATACCTGCAAATCCCGGGTTATCCTGGCTCGACCCTGCCAATACAACGTGAGGTTAATGGAACCGCCTTCCTCATCCAATCCGTACCCCAGAAGTTCTATGCTATTGCCGAAGCGAGCTCGCAGCTTATGCGGTATCTCCGCCACCCTTAAAGGCTTCCGGGGCAGGACATTGACCCATTGGGGCAGGATGGCCTCCCCCAAGCCTTTCATAGTTTCACGTTCATAGAGGCCCACCTGGAGCTTAAAGGCTATCGGAGGCATATCAGAAGGGATGCGGATGTAATGGTCGTCCACCACGTAGAGGGAAGGGTTCCAGGTTGAGGTGGGGATGTAAGCAGGGTGCATAGAATCCGAACCGGCGTAAAAGCGGTTATCTGGCCCAGCCACAAGGTGCACGAATGAAGAGTAATCGGCATCCAAGGGTTCCAAAGCCTGCCAGTAGAGGCGAACGTGAAGCTCACCCCCCTGGCGCACGGCTTCAGGTCGGATGTCGTAGCCTAAAAGCGCTACCTTGTTGCCAACCACCACATCGGTTGGGTGCTGAGCAGGGAGGGCAACGCCTTGAGGGGAGTACATCCTGAACCAGAAAGTGTGGGGCCCTACCCATAAGACCTTCAAAGCCAGCAACCCGAGGACTGCAACCCCAAGGGCTATTCCATCACGCCATCTCCAAGGTGAAGCTACTTTCAGAGAGACCTTGCTTCCCAGCTTAGAGGTTACAGCCAGCGTAGCGGCTATGCCGAGCAGGGAAATGAGCACAGCAACCTGGCGGATGGGCGTGTTCTCAAAACGCAAGGCAACCCTGTGCTCTCCGGCAGGGATTCTCAGGCAGATAAGGCCGCTGCCTTCACAGGGCTTTAATGGCACTGGTGTGCCGTCAATCCACCCTCGCCAGCCAGGGAAATAGAACTGAGCCACTGCCACCTCAGCGGGTTTGGATGCATCTACCTGCAATTTCAATGAATGGGCCTTTGCCTCCGTCACTTCGGCCCTGACCCCCGCTGCATCCAGCAAGGCTTCCCTGGACAGGTCAGGCCTCACCGCCGGAAGCTCTGGCACTTCGGAAGTCCAGATATTCAAGTACTCGCTGGCCGACGTGGTTCCCAGCACATTAAAGGCTTCCTCGTAGAGGACGAAATCCCCTGGCGTTACCCGAAGGGGGAGGAAGGGGCGAGGGAACTGATATACGGCTACGGATAAGATCAAGCCTAACCCACCCAGCACCGTAACCGGAAGCCTGAGCCGAGGGAAATCACTCACCCATCCAACCGACGCACCGGCCAGGAGAGAGGAAAAGAGGAAAGCCACCCCGTACATACGTGATGGATATTCGGTGAAAGCGATGAGGGGCACACTCCGCCATACGGGCAGGGAGATGGGCAGCATCATAAACGCCGATGCCAGGAGCCCAGCCAGCGCAAATACGAGGTGCCCCCGTCGCAGTGGATTTGAACTCCGCTTGAAGATGGTCAATGCCCCCGCTGCCACCAGCAGCAGGTGAAACCGTCCGAAATTGAAGGGCATCGGTGGGTTAGTGGCCCGATAGTCCAGCACGGGTGAAGGAGCCAGGAGTTCCCGCCATCTCAGGAAGTGCTCGGCGACATCGAAGAAGCCCTTGGTCAGCACGTGGACCCTGGTGTATTTGGCCTCCCCTAAGGCAGGGAGCCAGAAGATGGCGCTTAAAGCTAAAGCGCAGATAATCGCTCCAATGAGGACAGCTCCTCTCTCCAGAAGCTTTGGGGTATTTTCACCGCTTTCCGAGGAGATTGCCCTTCTCGAAAGACAGGCGCTTATCCAAATTATGTAAACCAACAGCACCGGCCCGAATAGCATCACGCTGATGTTATGGGTAAGTATCAATGCTGCGAGGCTTAATACCGCCCCCACGAAGTGCAGGCGGGATGGCTCAGCCGCCAAACGGCGGAAGAAGAACAACACCCAGGGATACAAGCTCCAGGCCAGAAACTGCGCATAGTTTCCCTGAAAGTAGAGCTCCCGGAACCGAAAGGTAGCGAACGAATAAGCAACGGCGGCAACGATGGCTGCCTCCCTGCTCAGCACATCCCTGGCCCAGAGGTACATCCCCAGGGAGTAATTGAGGCAAGCTAAGAACAGGGTCACCTTGAAGGCAACGAGGATATTGGGGAGGAGAAAGCTGAGGGCTGAAGCAATTATGTAAAGCAAAGGGGCATAGAAGTTGAAGAGCGGGTAACCGTATCCCTGGTAGAGCATAGTATGCCACCGGGGCCACAGAACCCCATCATCCCAGGCCCACCGCCACAGAGCTGACCTGAAAAGGTGCAGCAAGCCATCGGCAGTGTTGGGCAACCCAGGAGCCCCCAAGGGCTGTATCAGCAATAGAGCCAGCAGGAAACATACCGGGATAAAAGGGTCAATTGCAGGGAGCCGGGCACCCCTAATCTTTTTTGCGAAGTCGGTAGAGAACTTCACCCGCATCGGGAACCACCAAGATGCCTTCGTCTTCCCTCCCCATCCAATCCTCGAACCGGATAGCGCCAGGGTCCAGGTAACCGAGCCCTACCTTCCGACACCTTTCTTCGGATATACCCGTCGCCAAGGTCACTTGTATCCGGGGGTGTTCCTCACCAGTCACAGGGTCATATTCCCCCAATCCCCGCAAATGGGTGCTGTGGGCTAAGACAGTGCGAGGATAATGTCGGAAACGCCCCCATTGCTTGACGAAGTAATCCCTCACGTGATATCCGATTTCCTCGATAAGGGAGCCGTGAGTGTAGGAGAACTCAGTTATATGAGGCCCATAGATGATGACCTCCCCTCCATCGGCCACCACCGGTTCTACCTTGTACATACCTTTGGCCCCCGTCCACAAGTCATGGTACATCCTGGGCAGGATAGAGAGCACCTTCCGGAATGGTCTATCCATCCAACGGATGTGCACCTGCGCAGAGAGGTCAGCGGCGGCGGAGAAGGCTTCCTCCGGTGTGCCTACGTATAGCCCCAGCACCTCCTCCTTATTTACTACCACGCATACCCCGAGCCGGGGGCGAGGGACCATCGCCGCCGCCCGGTTGATGACGGCCCGCACAGGGGTGTCCTTCCTGCCTATGATGGCATAGCTGGTAAGTAAGGCTCCGAGCCAGTGGGTTATATCAATAAGCTCTTTGCCAGCCACCCCGGGGAGGATATACTTGTTCCCCCCGGAAAACCCTACCACTTCGTGGGGGAAGACGGGGCCGTAGAGGACTATCCAATCGTAATCCAGCAACAAGCGGTTCAAACGCACAGGCACAGGCTCCTGCAAGAGCCCTCCACTCAGGGATGCTATCTCGCTTTCGGAGATGGTGCCGAAGGAATGCAACGCACCGGGGTCATCCCAGCGATGCTGGAAAACATTTACATCCCCTGAGATGGAGCCCAGGTCCAAGTGTTTACGCACGGCATCAGCGGGCATCGGAGGGTGGGTGCCCAGGGCGATGAGGAAGTCCACCTTCGTCGCCTTGCCCCTCAGCAATTCCCGGAACAACCGCACAAAGAGGCCCGTTGGGCCACTACGGGTGTCATCGGGTACGATGACCAGCACCCGTTTTCCCGCCAATGGCTCCTGGTCGAGTCCAGCTGCCAGGAGTTCACGTATTTCCCGTTTGGAAAGCACCTCTTCAGGTGCTCCTTTGCCAACCAGCATTGCCTTGCCCTCCAGAGGGAAACGAAGAAGGTGTGTATCTCACAGGCAGGCAAAGCCCCTCACAAAAGCTGCGTTCTCCCTGCTATACACCGCTATAAGCTGAGAAGCCACCGTCCACCGGAACCACAATACCGGTGATGAAGGCCGAAGCAGATGAAGCCAACCACAACACCGTGCCAATGAGGTCCTGAGGGTCACCAAAACGCCCCATCGGAGTGTGGGCTATGATGCTCTTACCCCTGGGGGTAAGCTCCCCTGTCTTCTCATCTATGAGCAGCGCTCGGTTCTGCTCACTCAGGAAGAACCCGGGGGCAATGGCGTTTACCCGGATGGAAGGGGAATACTCCTGAGCCATATGCACTGCCAGCCAACGGGTGAAGTTTTCAACTCCCGCCTTGGCCGCTGAATAAGCTACCACCCTAGTCAGGGGACGGGAAGCAGCCATTGAGGAGATGTTGATGATGCTCCCTCCTCCCGCTTCCGCCATCGCTTTGCCAAACGCCTGGCAAGCCAGGATGGTGCCCATCAGGTTCAGGTCCACTGCTTTCCGCAACCCCTCCGGGGTCAGGTCGAAGAAGCTCTGCTCAGGGGAAGTGGTGGCAGCAGGCATATTGCCACCAGCAGCATTGACCAGGATGTCCACCCGGCCCCACCGGTTCAGAACCTCCTCGGCAGCTCTTTCCAAGCTCTCCCGAGAGGTCACATCGGCAGAGATGCCTGCAATCCTCTCGCCCTGAGGAGAAATGGCCTGCACAGCCTTTTCGAGCTTTTCCCTGCGCCGGGCCAGTATGACCACGCTTGCTCCAGCTTCCCACAACCCCTTACAGATTGCGCTTCCCAAGGCTCCACTCCCTCCGGTTACCACGGCTACTTTGCCGGTAAGGTCAAATAACCTGAAAATCTCCTTCTCCATAAGCCCCTCCAGCCTCTGTTTTTGGGCAACGTGAAGTCACCACTGGAAGCAACGCCTGGTTTTCCAGCACAACCTCAGGGGAACCGCTTTCCAACCCGGATTGGCTGACCCGAACACAAACGGTTAAGGTGTCAGCGGTGATGCCTGGGCTCCCTGGGCCAATTGGGCAGAAGCCAGATGATTTTCTCCCTCGGCGGAGGCGGTGCTAGAAGGTACACGTCAACCCATTTGTACCAAAGCACCAAGTTGTCCTCATCGTAGCAAAGGTCTATATGACGGCCCTTTATCCTACCACCGGTATCAGCAGCAATGGCTATGCCATAGCCTGGGACATAAACTTTGGTCCCCAGATTTATCACTCTTGGGTCAACCGCTACTATCCCTTTGCGAGCCCACAGACCCAGTCTGGTTATCCCGTAAAGGGGATGTTCCCTCGGTTTACCGGCGGTAGCTGCACTGTAGGAAGTAGCGAGCATACGGATGCGACGCCAGTATTTTATGGTGCCCTCGGGAGTCTCCAGTTCCCTGATCACAATCTTGGTTCCATAAGCAATAACCCGGGTAATTGGTTCCTTAGCAACCCATTCATCCTCTAAACGCCGCTCTTTTTCCTCGCCATTTTCGTACACAACCCGGTAACGCCTTCGGTAGATGCCCTCCTCGCCAGCCTGTACTAGCTCTTGAGTATCTAACTCCAGACGTTCATCCGGCTTCCATACGGTTTCAAAGGGGATTGGCTCTTCCTCCACCACTACTTCTTCCCGCACCCGTATTACTTTCACCTTTATCCCATCGTAAATCTTGGCATCCAGAGGAGGGATGGTGTAATCCCGACCGAAAAGCACGATTTTCTCCTGGGAGAGCAGTTCGGCCACAGTCTTACCCAGAGTGCGGGTTCTTATGCGCCGCCCATCAACCGTAATCTCAGCAGCCTTTGAGCGAGTTATGTAAACCTTCAAACCGGCCACCACCGGGGTGTCTGGTTCCGGTGTAACCTTATCCCCCAGGTAAATCACCAATCCAGCCGAGCGCAGGGCTTCTCCGATGGTCCTTGCCGTGGTGTATATGGTGATGGGAACACCTTCGTCTACGACAATTATTGGCACTGCCCGACGCACCAGCACTTTTATGGGATTAAGGATGCCCCAATTATCAAACGTCAACAGCAGCCGGCGGATGAGGGGCATATCAGGCCGTGCCATCTGCCCATCCACCAGGACCACGTCCTTATCCTTGAGGAGCACACCCGCTTCTTCAAGGGCATCAGCCACTGTGTCACCACCCGTGTAAACGGTGCGAGCCATCCCGTCAGCATAAATTTGAACGGGCAAAGCCCTGGTTATTACAAGGCTTACCAGCTCACCAGTGGGATTGCCCACATAACACTCCACCTTATCCTTAGGCCCTAGATTAAGGCCCAATTCCTGTAAGAGGGCATAGGGGGAGAAGTGATGTGTCTGAACCCTGTGGATGCGTCCATCAACAATGACGGTGACCTCCCGGGCTTTCGCCACATAGCTGAAGGACATCAGAAACAGCAAGCATAACATTATAAAGGCGGCCACCAAGCTCCTGTGAGGCCGCCAGGTTGATATGATGGCTCCTAATATCCTGAACCACCTTAACGTCTTCGCTGTTTTTCCAACGGGATCAATCATAGTGTTTATCCCTTAGCAAAAGTCCATACAAAGGGGGAACTATTCCCCAGGTTAATTAAGGGAGGAAATTTCGGGGGGACACCCCCCGTGCCCCCC
>Ga0164310_10001982_pt1 | contig 11735 bp, 12 predicted proteins | sample GuaBasSedimGuay1_FD_121795 | JGI IMG/M metagenome (GOLD analysis project Ga0164310, IMG submission 121795) | Subseafloor sediment microbial communities from Guaymas Basin, Gulf of California, Mexico - Guay1, Core 4569-9, 0-3 cm | ecosystem: Environmental > Aquatic > Marine > Hydrothermal vents... | reverse complement strand
GACTTCAACTTAAGATGATTACTCCGAAGACGACCGATATCACCAACAAACTTGTCTACATGTTCTCTCATTCCGAAAAACCTCCACTACTACCAAAACCAAAACCACGACCTTCACCTAACCTCTTAGCATCCACCTTCTTAAAACTCATCTTGTACAAAGGCATCAGCAACAACTGTGCAATACGATCACCACGCCTTACATCAAACGCCTCGTTATTAGCGTTATACAAACACACTCGAATCTCTTCGTGGTAATCATTATCAATAATACCCGGACTATTTATAACGAAGACACCTTTCTTCACAGAAAGACCGCTCCTAGAAACCAAATGCGCATAAAATCCACGAGGAATCTTCATGCGAATTCCAGAACTAATAATCACACTCTTGCCCGGCACGATAGTAACATTCTCACAGGAAACGACATCCAAACCAGCAGAACCCTCACTCGCATACATCATACCTTCTGCGGCGCGATCTGTCAATACGACCTTAACCTTTTGCACTATCTTCATCCGCACCAAATTCCACCACATCAAAGAAGTTGTCAGACCAATAAGAAAACCAAACAGCAGGAGTACACACCAATGCAAAAATACCATAATAGGCTCCTAATCAATAGAACAAGAAATAACAAAGAACAGATGCAACAAATAAAGAACCTAATCCACCACCAATAATCAAGAAAAACTTCAATACCCTGAAACAAAAATCCTTATACTCCAATTCGTCTTCTAATTTTTGCACATACGCAGATGGTGAAGACTCAGAAAGACTTAACCAAAAACGCTGTGCCGCCAAATCAGGAGAATACCCTTCACCATATTCCAAACGTCCATCATTACGAATAGAGACCATCACATTGTTCTCTTCATTCATAATTGTAATTAAATTCTTTTCGGTACTATGAACACACCCGCAATCAGGGTTTGGACAAAAAACCTCACCATTGTCTATTTCAGAACCACAGCCCTCACAATGTTTTACTTGTCCCATTTTTCTAAAACCTCACTCCACTTGTCAATCAAAACCAATTGCTCACTTGTTACATTATCATTTTCATCAATGTATTCTAGCATACCAAAAGCCGAATCACGAACATTTTCCACAAAAACCCTTACCTTATCAGGTAGTTCCACACACATCAGAATAATAGCACGCAAATCATTAACTGCAACCTGAATTTCCCAGCCCTCTGGACTGGAAGGGCTTACCGCATCACACTTACAATCATCTTCATAATCATCACATTTGCAATCACTCTTGCATTGGCAGTCACCATCGTAAAACGAACCCTCTACAGGCATCCAACAAACATATTCATTAACTTTTTTCTCAATGCCTCCTCCATTCATATCGACAAGAGCTCCACCCTCAAGTAACCTCCCGATTACCACAGAATCATGTGTGCAATAAATTGCGACAGCCCCGACAGGAGGCAACTCGTTTTTCACAAACTTCCACCCGCTCATAACAACCTCCCTTATATTGTGAATTAAAATCATCCTTAATATCCGGTCCGGTACGCAAACCAGCCAGCCACTCCAAAAAAGGAACATCGCAACGGACAATCGGCTCAACATAACGCCTGTACGCTTTCTCACTGGGAGACGCACAACAAAAACCTCCATCCAGAACCCTCGTCAATTCAACATCCCCTCGCTTCGCTAATGGTAAAATCACATCTTGCTTAAAAACCGCCCAGTCGGAAATGTCATTCCATTCATCAAGATTGAAATGAATCTTCTTACATCTCGCAAACTCAGCCCATACCCAAACGTCATCATGCTCCGGCGCACCGTTAACAATCTCCAATTCTTTACCCCACGCAAGTCCATAGAGCCTTGTATTCTCATACCGAGCAATCGTCTTACTGGGTAAGCAAATCTGTGGATATCCATACTCAATAGCTTCACTCTCTGATAGTTCTAAAGCGTTCCTTCCCTCTATCTTTACATAAGCAGGAATTCTATTTCCAAGTGTTTCCATTTCAACTACCCCCTCGAAATAAAATCATTCCATTAGTCATCATCTCAGCATTCAATACGCCACTCGCATTTCCGCCAGAAGGTTCTCCACTCAGCACGATTTCACCATCCTGCCCTGTTTCCATTTTAACCCTCAATCCGTTGCATGAAATGACACACGACTTAGAAACAAAAGTATCATCATTCACCTCAACTATAAGCTTCCACTTTGACATTACAACCTCCATTACAACATTCTACGCTTCTATAAAATCAAAATGATCCTGAATCGACTCAACATCTATATCACGGTTTTCCACCCACTTCAAAGCAGAATCCTTAGATAACACCTGAATACCAAACCCATATCCATGTCCATGTCCATCAACTGTAGTCTCAGACCACCTTGATAATCCACCCCCTTCACCACACAGAAAAAAGCATCCTCTCTTTGTAACAAACAAACTTTCCTCAAAATAATGAAAGTCATTAACAGGACAAGGTGCCTTATACTCACAAATCTCAATAGCAGTTTCAGTATTGTAAATTTTCCCCTCAATAAGCTTCTTCATAATAAAATCCCTTTCCCGCATTTTGCGGAGATTGAAAAAATCTAATCGTTTAACCTGTCAAAAATAGGCTTCAAAATATCCATCAGGACAGGATAAAATTCTAATGCCTTGGAACCATCCATCCTTTTAATCTCTCTCTCCGTGAAAGACTTCCACTCGGAGTAGCTATATTTCTCACAACCCACTTGAACGCAATTGTCGAAAATAATCACTGGATAAGCCAAATCAGAGAATTGGACAGGAGCCTTGCTCACTTGAACATTACCGGAAACGTGAAGATTGCCAGAGACATCAGCATCACCACAAATACAAGCGTCACCGTAAGCATGAACATTGCCATAGACACGAGCATTGCCAGAAATGCGAGCTTCGCCAGTAATATGCGCAGTATCATAAACACGAGCTTCGCCATAAACACGAGCACTACAAAAGACCTGAGCATTGCCATAAACACGAGAATTGCCAAAGACCCTTGCATGGCCAGAAATACGAGAATTGCCAGAGATACAAGACTTGCCATAAATATAAGCATCGCCACAGATACACGCATCGCCAGAAATGCGAGTTTCGCCGGAAATGCGAGCATAATCAGAAATACAAACATCATCACAGATGCGGACATCATCACAGACACGGACTCTGTTAGAAACGCGAGCATTCTTTCCAATGTAAACAGTAGAAGAAATCTCCGCTGTATTAGCTACCCAGCCGCCTATAGAACCATCAGGATTCATATGCCTACGAGCCGGAACAGAACCAAGTCCATCGTCAAAATTATGCAATAAAGAATCACACTCTACAGTTTTATATTCGCTCATAATAAAACCCCTTCCCGCATTTTGCGGATAAATTAAAAAGACTTTCAAACAACTAAAACAGAGTAACAGATTGAAAAGGGTTTGTCAAGAAAAATCTCACATTTATTTTCTTCGACTCTCGGCAATCTCCGTCTTAGTAAAGTCAAAAGTAGTTTGAACTGGTTCGCCTCTCTTCTTAATCTCATCCCCAGACAGGACAACGCCATTCCATTCCATCTCTTCATAATATTTGACAACCTCGGCAAGACAATCAGGACACAAGCGCAATTTAATAGCCTTGCGCCTATTCACATTATCAAACCATGTGAAATCCGCACCGGACATTGACTCCCTTGGAACCCACTTCTTACACTCTCCACACTTGCCATATACCTGTTCAACAGCTTCAACCGTTTCAACAGTCATCTTACACTCCCCTCTAACAGTTTCAAAAGAAGATACCCGTCTATGTATCTCCGACAACTATCAATATCATTGTCAACATCGAACTTCGCAATCTTAAAAAATAAAGCTCTCTCAGCCTCTCGAACTTCAATCGGCTCTTCCTTATCATCAAACGTCAATTGCATATCCTCTTCATATATCCGAGAACGATTAAAATATTCCATCGCCTCTGAAATCTTGTCTCCAAGACCCAATGCAATCTCATTCGGAGCGGACACTTTCTTACGAGCAATACCCCTGTTCTTTCGTTGTTGTCTTTTAGATATAACGTCAATATTCGCAAAAGGCTGGTAACTCATGGCAAATTCTCCCTCCCTTGATCTTCAAGGGTAAGTAAGGTTTTCAAACACAACTAAAAACGATCATAACAAACTTAACAGGCTTTGTCAAGATATTTCCTTGTGCCTCCCCTTCATTCTCGTTATCATGGTGTTTTTACTTTTCTTTCTTCTTCAACTTCTTCTCTTCGGCTCTTAATTCCACTATATTAGCAAGAACCTCAATGCGTTTATCTTTCCACGCTTTGGCTTTGGGCTTATCAAGACCTGCCCTCTCTTCAATCAACTCCTCAATTGCTTCTCTCCACGCCCATTCCAATTCCCATTCTAACCCATCCCCTTCCATTCTAAGCTTGTTTATATCCTTTGACATTGTATCCCCTTTTTATTTAATTTGTCTGATTTGCATATCACAAGTGCTGTAAAGCCAATTTGCTACATCTGTTACAATTTGGAAATTGGTGAAAGCAGCATCAATTCTGCTCGAAAACCAAATCTTATCACCAACATCAACTTCAACTTCGGAGGATATCTTTAGTGCATCTACATATCCGCTATTCAGGGAAAGACTTTTCGCTGCTACCCTCTGTGCTTTTACAGTGCGATCTCCAAATGTTTTGTATATGTAAAGATTGCCATAATATGAGCCACCGATCCTGCTAATCGGTGCGTTTGCCTGTATCGCCAAGATTCCAGGGTGTGTCACTGTGCAAACATAACGAGTACCCCGTGTGATTTCCAAGCCTGCAACATAAGCACCTGTATTCCATTTGTTATTTGTTGTGCCTTGATGCGATGGTGATGAATAACCACTACCGCCCGACACACCCTGTAATAAGGTTATTTCTGTGTCTGGAGTATTGAATTCAATCGTGTTGATATAAAATATATAATCAGCATTAATGTTGCTTGAATTCTGATTGAAGGTAACAAGATCACCAACATGAATGTCACCTGTTGCGTCTTCACCGCCGATTATTAACAAGTTAGCATATCCCTCTGTTCCGTTTGTAATATTGTCAACTTCATAGGTCGGTGCATCGTCATATTCATCAGACCAATGACCATTCTTATCGAATACGTGATCTGGTGGTGACGCTGCTAATGTTCCGTCAAGGGCCAATGGATGGAATCCAAATGGTACTGTCGCAACAGGGAATTGTTGAGTGACTGACGGCTTCTGTAGCATATGCACACTTGAGAAAACAAACCTCTCAAGCTCATACCAGTCATCTGTAGCAGAATCATACTGTAACTTAATCCAATCGCCCTTACGCAAGACCATATCAATTTGAAGGTATAGGCTGACATTCGTAGATGCATTACTATGATCTAATCTCACAGGCTTTGTATCGTCTTGTCCTATCAGCGTAATGATATTCTTATCCCAATCACCATTCACACCCTCAGTCGGAAGATAAACATCACAACTGCCAATCTTACCGTCATTTGTCGAAGCCGCCTCAACAAAAATATTTTCCATTACCTTCAAATAGGCAATGGTGCCTGTATCCGCAAGCGTCTGTACAACTCTACGTGAATCACTCACAAGAATACGTTGCAATTCTACCCAAACAGAACCCTTCTTCATCCACTGCGAAAGATCACCATCCCTCAGAAATAAATCAACTCCATTTAAGCATTGAACTGTACTCGAATGATTAATACGTACAGTATCCGTATCACTACCACCTTCAACCCAATATATGAGTCCATCCCGTCCACCAGCGAAGCCTGTTGCAACCGCAACTACAGAGTCGCCTGCTACTCGAAATATTTTGTAATCATCTTCAAGAATGATAGACTCACCACTAGCATTTATTAACTGAGTTTGAATAGCGCGTGGTTGCGCATACTCGCCTATCTGATGAGCACTCCACATATCTCTCGAAGAATTGCCATCATCATTAAATGGCTTATGACTTAATAAAGCTTCCCACTTTGCATCTGGCGCATCTGCATCATGCGCATATTTGAATTTTATTCCGCCAGAACCAAGAATTCTTGATGATCCTGTATAACTACTAATATCTCCACCCATTGCCGCTTGCGGACCAATGGTGTCTAGTGTCCAAGTATTTGCCGGAAGTGGCGTCACATACGGAGAAACAACATCGAATCTCCAATACCCCGTACCAGCCCCCCCTGTCGAATTTGTAGTCTGCGCTCCCGCACTCGTAATTACTTGCGTCTCTGTTTTGCTCTGTACAGTATCATACACCTTCAAATTAGCACCCGCCATATCCCCCTCCTCCAACTGACTTGAAGGGAATACAGTCTTGTCCATGACAACCATTGAAGCGGTTTGACTTTGAATCGCAAGATTATTAGTAGGAGTCGTGCCACGCGCAACGCCACCATCAAGCCATCCATATATATTTACATAATTATCAATAGGATCGGAAGCCATAACATTACAAAGAAGTCCGCTGTCACCACTCCGCACTATTGGCAGGATTAAAGTAGCATTACCAGCACTAACATCAACCTTGACAACTCCACTCTTCAATTGCTCTTGTGTAGCATACTTAAAACTACTACCAGTAGGGTCCTCTTCTCCTATATATCGCATTTCATCATATATCTTCTTCGCGCTCAACACATCCGTATCCGAGTCTCCGTTATCGTTAAAAGGTGCTAATTCATACAGACACACCCACTTCGCACCTACATAACCCACACCATACTGATACTGAAAACGTCCTCCACCCCGACCCTTCATTACATGCGCATACTCAAGAGAACTTGTATCACTCCACTTTCCAACAACCAGACATTGAGGACCTAGCTGATATAGCTCCCAAGGATTAGAAGCATTCAAAGTAGAGAACGGAGCCGTTGTCTCAAATCTCCAATAAGAACCACCCAGAGTAACAACACCTAAAGCATCAGATTCTTGAACTCCATTGGAATCAATCTGCCCAACTTCATGGACAGCAGGAATAGCAGTCTCATAACAACCTATAGGCGCACCAACAAGGTCGCCAGTTTCAAGTTGATTTTTATTGTCAATCAACGCTTTCGCAATCACAACAATTGTACTTCCACCACCCGTACTCTGCCATTGAACACTCTCTCCATTCCCATCAACCCAACCCGCTATAAACGCATCAACCGATGGCGCAGCACCGGAAGCCACAACATCAACAATCAATCCATCATCCTCAGCCCTCGCAATAGGAAGAGCTTGAATCCTAGTACCACTACTCAAATCAACATCAACAATTTTATTTGCAACCTCATCCTTCGTGACATGCAAGAAAATCCCTGTTCCAGATATGCTCTCTTTTCTCACAATTCGATCTGCGGACCACAAATCATTATCTGTAACACCTACATCGTTAAACGGCCTATTGGTGGCTATTGTTCTCCATCTTATATTCGTATTATCCGCATTAAACTCACACCTAAACCTGATGCCACCACCGCCTTTTACTACCGAATTTCCAGCACCATTAATATCTCCACCTGATATCTGGCCACAAGGCCCAATCTTTACTAATGTCCACGCCCCACCACCAAGACCTGAGAGCGCACTCGTTAAAGTGAATAACCAATAAGCACCATCAGGGTCAACCGCTCCGGTATTGTCAGAAGAAACAGCACCACTCGCATTAATAGGATTCATATCAGTGGCAGTTCCATCACTACATTCCACCACAGCCCCAACTAAATTACCATCCCTGATATTAGTATCCAACAAAGACTTGAGAATGACAATGGTGGTAGTAGTATGCGCCGCTATAGCTTCTGTTCCATCACCATCTTCCCATGGTCTAATTTCCAACTCATTGGTGACAGTACCAGTCGTAACCACCTCAACAACAATTCCGTCATCATCTCCATCTAGCAAGGGTAGGTTCAACACCTTATCAGAACTATTAACAGAAACCTCAACAACCTTATCTCTAACATCCTCCGGAGTAGCATATATCACCGTTCCAGAAGGCTCTGCCACCATCTTGAAACTGGTACGTTTCGTCACGTCCGCTATCCAAGACACACTATAATTTCTTATCGTCAACACTGCGACATCACCATGACGCATAATCAAGCGACCATCAGCATCTAAGTCTCCAAAAATCTCTCCTGAAATTTGAAGCCTCTTTACGAACCAAGCCGAAGTAGGAACTCCCCCGAAATTAGAAGATACATTAAACCGCCAGTGAGTTGTACCAGCCGAACCAGCCGCATTACTCTCAATAGCACCATCAGAAGTCACTTGTCTTGTGTAATTAATCGTCTCAGGATTATTCCTTATAACTATTTCAGAAAGCGCAAGAGAACCTTCCCTAATATAATGCTCAGGAACATTAAGATTAACAGACTTGGCTATCGTAACAAAACCCAACGCTCCGCCCGTAACAGCAAGAGCCCCAGCACCCATAATATCACCACATTCCCATTGCTTGACATAAGCCGACCCTCTCGTAGACCACGCCCCACCATCACCTGCGGCATCAATCCGAAGGGATAAACCTACATCATCAGAAGTAACCAAAGGAAGCATTACAAGTCTATCTCTTCCTTCCAAGGTAACAGAGTTTGTCATATGTGCATCTGTGATTTTCAACAAAAAAGGTAACGGGTATGCTGCATTAGCATACTCTCCGAGCATATGCATCATATTCCAAGTATCCATCAATCCGTTTCTTCTTGGACCTAGCTCACCATACTGATCGAAGGGACGGAAATTAGTTTCAGTAAGAGCAGACGCAAGAGGGAATACCATCCCCATTATATCCAATTCAAGTACCCCAGGTCTCAGAATAATAGACAAATTCGGGCTGAGAACTATAGGGGCATTACTCCCATCATCTATTAACTTGTCTCCAGAAATATCAAACTGGGGACCTAAACTCACAACAGAAGACGTAGTAACAGGATTCGTAAAAGGAGGCCCCATCACTGCAATAGTCAACTTCCAACACGTTCCACCTGCATTCAATGTCCCATCTGGATTACTAGAAACAGCCCCATCATCGTCAATGATTTTTATAACCTCGCCAGTGACAACGATAGCAGAACCCCTGAAACATCCCTCGTAGAATTCTGTAACATCCGTCTTCAATACAACAACATAGGTCACTACACCACCCGCTGTATTTCGACACTGGACACCCGCCTTTATCCAAGAGTAGAGATGAAGTAACTGATGGTCACTACACGCACAAAAGATGCGTATCGGCTTCGCCAAGTCACTTTCTTCCAAGAATGGCAAATAAACATTGGCAAAGCCAGTCCAAGGAGTCATGAAATCGGGAAAGATGGATAACAAATTCTTACTTTTAACCTGATCTCTAGTTAACTGCAAATCAGTTCCATCAGTCTGCACTACTGTAAAGTTCTTAACATCACTAACACCAAGCAACGTCCACTCTGACCCACTCCAAGTTATCTCATCTCCCGAATCAAAAGTTTGACCCGTATTCGTTCTACTACCACCCGCATCATCAGTAACCGTAGCAGAAACAATATATGTCCAACCAACTTCAACATCAGCCGCCAAAGGAAAAGAAGTATTAACAGCTATCACACCCTTAAAATCTAAAACATCTCCAATTCCATCCAGTTTAACCTTATCCGTATTACTCATCAATCCATTGTCTGTAGTGGTGACATTCGGAATAACATCATTGCCATCCACATGATCCCATGCATGATTAATATCCGAAATAGGCTCCCACGCAGACTTTGTAATATCAGCATCCCAATGGTGACGATAGGCACAGCCAGAATAAGGATATATAACCTTCGCTCCATAATAAGGAACTCCATAAGGTTGTGAATTATCAGTCAAATCAACAGTGTCGCCAGTAGCAGGAGTTCCTGTCAATTGACCTTGCGCCATCTCAAATTTCCAGTGAGTCGTACCTGTCGCACCCGCCGCATTCGATTCTGTCACACCTGTAGCAAGACCGGAGCCTTCACCCTTGGAAGTTACCTCTACAAAACCAGCCCTTAAGTCTCCAACTTCAACCTGTGGCCATTCTGATTTAAGAATAGTAAACCAGTCATTCGTGCTGTCATTACCACCATTAACTACAGTCTTTCCATTCTGATGATAAGCCATTAACACCGCACGATTACTACCTACAACCTGTAGTCTCAAAGTTAACCCACTGTCAACACTGCGGACTAATGGCAACGCAACAACATGGTCGCCAACAGACGTATCTATCCGACATATCCTATCTTTAACATTCGCAATCGTCAGCCAAGTTGTTAATGGTGTTCCAGACCCCGCAAAGAGACTGTCCCCCTTTAGAATATCTTCCTTACCACTAATAGACCCGCCACCGCTGTCAAGATAGGTAAGCGCATCTTCTACGTTCGTCGCATTACCTAAACCAGACTTTATAGGAGTCTCTACGGTATCCGCATCTTGTTTATGAGATATTTCAGTATAAGGACCGGGTAGGACTTTCCAATTAGGTCTGCTAGCCATAACTTTCCTCCTCACTTAAAAAAAGCAACAAGAAATCTTACCACACACCATTATAGTTTTCAAGACTTTTTCGACAATTACATGCCCTCAAACATATCCATGCTCTCTCCAAACGCCGAAGGAAATTCATGAATAAATAAATCAAGAGGGATGGTGGCCTTCAAAGTCATTTGCTTCATAAAGAAAGGCACGCCCTCTCTCCGGCACTCATCACGTAATAACCTTGCCCAGTCCGCATCTATTTCCCGAACCTTATTGCTATCACCCGTCTCACCGCCAACAATCACCCAATTCATTGGTGGCAACATCTTTGTTGTAACAACCTTATCGCCATCGTCTTTCAACACTGTCCTTTGAACTTCACCACTCAACGGATTAAACCAGTCATCACCCATCTTAACAATAGGATCAATCTCACCAATCATTGGCTCAACACTCACAACCCTGCGATAAATCCCCTCAATCCTAAACAACTCGGTAATCCGCTTATCCCATTGCTCTTGGTTCTCGGCACTTACGCCAAACCATAGATTTTTAGGCCAATACAAACGCTCCCAAAGTCGCTTACGCTCACCATCCTGTTTTCTTGTTAATCTCTCAGGACGCTTTGTCAAGATAATAAAGATATGGTCAGGAGAATGCAATATCCTATCAAAGACCGCTTTAATGAAACTCTCTGGGATATCATCGTGAAATAAATCACCCATTGACCCCATAAAACACATTCTCGGAACCTTCCAACGACCAACAGCATCCAATTTCTCATAAGAAAAAGACACGGCAAAAGGATCATCAACACGGTAATCACCCGTTCCTGCTAAAAGATTGCTTGCAATTCTCTCCGCATAGCAATTCTTACACCCAGAACTAACCTTAGAGCAACCATGAAATGGATTTACAGTCTCTCCCCTGTAACCCTTTTTATTCAACCAGTCAATCTTATGCTTTCTGTCTTCACCCATGTTTCACCTCATCATTCTCAAATTCACCATCTTCACTCGCGCCAACAGGATCAGGAGGCTCAGGCATCCAATGAGTAACACTGTCAACACAAGCAAAATACACGCCTTGACCATACCAAGATGTTTTTCCATATCCATCTTCGACAAGATAAGCAAAATTCTTGCTCCTGAAAACAGGACAAAAAACTAAAACATCCTTACCCTCTTCCGGTAACTCAAGCTTCGCAACTATCCAACCTTTTTC
>Ga0164310_10001980_pt1 | contig 11736 bp, 8 predicted proteins | sample GuaBasSedimGuay1_FD_121795 | JGI IMG/M metagenome (GOLD analysis project Ga0164310, IMG submission 121795) | Subseafloor sediment microbial communities from Guaymas Basin, Gulf of California, Mexico - Guay1, Core 4569-9, 0-3 cm | ecosystem: Environmental > Aquatic > Marine > Hydrothermal vents >... | reverse complement strand
CTTTAAGATTGTGGAGACCGTTCCCCCGCAATCCGGCCGCCAATTTCCTGACAGCATTCAGAGTTTCGGCATAGGTATAAATTGAGCCGTCATCGCCAGCAGCTCGAACTGCCACTCTCCCTGCATGAGTGCGCGCGGCCTCCGAGAAGGCTTCGAAGATCGAATTGTGAACGTTTTGCGTCGGAGCCGAAGACATAAACTGAAACTACACACCCGCTACGCAACAGGAAAGTAGAAACTGAAGGATTGACGATGTTGAACTGCCAGAAATCAGACCGGACAAAAAACAACGTCGGGGGGTGGCTCTCCCCTCCGACGTTGCCAACGAATGTATCCAGGCGGGAATTACTCAGTAGATATGCTCACGGAGAACGTGAGTACTATCCCCCCCCTTGGATCATTATCTGTAATAATTATTGTATAGTCTCCATCGACGGCGGGGGCCGTCCAGACAAAGCCGAACGCCTCTCCATAGGCATCTGTGGACTGGTTAGCACCGGCTATCGCCCCGCCACTGGCAGTCATGGTAAGACTGTGGTCAGCCAGCGGATTGCCCCAACGGTCTCTGATAGTCACGGAGAAGGGAATCTCAGCAGAAGGCTCGGCGCTTGAAGAACCATCGATAGCCGACGTTCCGCTGTAAGCCGGCCCTGTCAACAACTGCATATTGAAGGACGTATAGGCTGTTCCGGCATGCCAGAAGTGCAGCACGTCGATAGCGCCTATACCATCGTCAATGTTATTTACCAGATCGCGTGAGTAGTCCATATCGAGCGTTGTCGAAAGAATCTTGGTACGATCCGACGAGCCGTAGCAGCCGTCCTCGAGAGTACCTCCAGCCACTGCCGAGAAGTTGCCCTCGGCCTTGAATGGCGTTCCACCGTCAACAGGGTTGTCATTTAGATCAAGCCCCACAACAAAGACAGTAGCTTTTGAAGTTCCGTCAGCCATCATTGAGACCGGCACTCCCAGAACAATCAAAGTGTCGGGGACGTGAGAGTTAAAGAACGCTCCTGTATCTGCCACTGTTCCACCGGATGTCTCCGCCATGATAATGACTATGCCATCGGCGGTCTCAACATTATTCCCAGAGAACCAGACTGAATGGGCAAGGCCCTCACCATCAAAAGTCCTCTCCAGATGTGACATCATGGTCCCCTCGTCACAGGAGAAGTAAACAACGGTGGAATCGTTAACAGGGTTCAAGTAGATGTCTGAAACAACTGCCGTGATACCATTGGGCATGGCAACATCATCCCAGTAGGGTACGTTGCAATGCTCAGCCCCAATAACGATATGTGCAGGCGGACCGGCAGCAATCAGCACCTGTGTAGCTGTCGAGAGGATCGTCCCGGAAGTAGCACGAATCCTAACAGTTCCTGAAACCGTTCCGGAGTGAAGCGTGGTGCTGGCAGTACCCTGGCTGTTGGTAACAGCCGTGTCGGGACCATACCCCAGCGTGTCAAGGCGCTCTCCACCACCCGGACCGTCCGTGATGATGAAGGCAATGCTCACACCTTCGGGCATGGGGTTACCATTGATATCGAAAGCGGTAGCATAGATCGTTCCGATTTCAACACCACCGGTTCCTTTCACCGAAAGACTAAGAGAATCCGACGCGAGGTATATGTACCCCATAGTCGCGTTAGGCTGAAGTTGGATGGGGATATCCACGCTGCCAAGCAGTCCGTTATCGTCAACCGTTACTTTGATGTAGACCGTGTAGGCTTCTTCACCAGAAACATAATTGACAGTGGTAGTACCATCTCCTCCGGTAGTCCAGGCACTTGACGCGATCAGACCAATCGGATCCCACTGACCGTTGTTATTGGCATCAAAGATCAGCGAGTCGATTCCCTCTGACCAATATCCGTTACCATCGACATCAACGAACTTCTCTCCAGCGGTCAGTTTCACCAACGTCGAATCCGGTGCCGGCTGACCAAGTCCGTCGCGTACGACTACTGTCACAACCGATGTATCCCGACCATTGGCCTGTAGAAGACTTCGCGATACGGTGACGTTAACGTCACCGGAACCGGTGCCGGGATTTTCGGATACCGACAGGCTTACAGATGAGGTGGCTATGGCTCCGGAAATAGTAGCCGTCACAGTTATCGTGCCGGAACTTGAGGCCGTGAAAACCGTAGCCGAGACGCCTGTGGCATCGGTGGTGTCATATTCCGGCGTAAAATATCCGGCACCACTTGGACTGACGGTGAAATGCATTGGCTGATTGGCAGCCAGAGAGCCATCGGTAGTTACCGTGGCTTCGACGACGGACGTCCCATTGATGGTCAGAGAGGTCGGACTGGCCGTCACTGCAATCTGTGTGCCGCTGGACGGCGTACTGTCCTGGGTGCTTTTTGAATCACAGCCTCCAAGAATCAGCATTGCAACCGCGACCAATGCCACCAGGGACATCAACAACATGGTTCTGCTCTTGAACATGGTTTCTCCCGCTATTTATAGCTCATTTGTTATCAGCCTGGTATTGTCTGATACTTCTATTCTCTATATTAATCGGCAGGTTCGGCGTTGGGTTTAGAGACAAAAAGGCCTCCGTCTGATCCGGCGGAGGCCTTAGTAATGCGATTTGTTTACAGCAGCCTAATCGTTCATGGCCAAATCGGTGTCTATGATTGTCGGAGTCACAAATATTACCAAGTCGCGACTCTCAATCTTGGTACTGGTGTACTTGAAAAGACGCCCAAAGATCGGGATATCCTTCAAAATCGGTACGCCGACATCAAGTTCAACTTCGTCCTGAGTTGTAAGGCCACCAATAACTGCTGTCTGCCCGTTATTGACAATGATATTGGTCTCGGCGTTGTTGGTGTTGATAATCACGCCGGCGGCGTCAAACTCCACGAATGACCGCTCAGGACGCAGGTACATCAACACCTGGTCTTCAGCCGTTATGTGCGGGGTGACTTCCAGGATAGTACCAACCTCTTCGAACTTAATCACCACGTTTCCAGATTCGTCGAACTGCTTGATAGGAATTTTCTGTCCCATCTGGATTCTGGCCGGGGCATTTTCAATCGTGATGATCTCCGGATGGGCTACAATCTTGCCTTTGCCGTCACTGACGACGGCCTGGATAAAGCCATCAAGCGTCCAGTCCTGGCCCAGCACACCAACCGAATAGCGGCCTGCTTCGCCGGTGACAAGGTCAGTCAACACTTCTCCGGTCTGGCTGTACTGCCGACCATTGTCTTCTGAGTACGTACCCGCGATCTTCCAGTTGACTCCCAGTTCCTGGAGTCCCTTTGAAGATATTTCCAGAAGCTGTGCCGATATCTTGATCTGCCTCGCTGGCGAATCAAGCTGGGCAATATACTCCAGTACTACCGGCAGGTGTTCCGGCACTTCCTGCAAAATGAGAGAGTTGGAGCGAGCATCGGCGCTTGCCTTACCTCTCGCAGACATCAGGGACTGGACAGTCTCGACCATATCCTCCGCCACCGAGTTGGATACCTTCATGATAACCGTCTCAAGGTCAACCAACTCTCGCTGTGTCGCCTCGTGCTTATGTTGCTCAGTGACTTCCTTGCGGTGTTTCTCAGCCTGTAGCACTCGAATGTAGCCACCTTCTTCATCAACAATCGCAAGATCGTAGGTTCGACCAATGATATCCATGGCTATACGCCAGTGAACATCCTGAAGGTGGATAGTGACAGATCCACTGACATTTGGAGCCACGACCACATTCACGTCGCCGTAATCAGCCAAAAACGTTAGAACCGAACGAATTTCAGCAGCCTGAAACCGCAGGTTCTTGATCGGAACAGAGGGGTCGCTATTATCTGCAGCATTCTGCTGAGCAATCGCCGGTGTCAGAAGCACCAGAGCCAGTGACATCACTCCCAGCAATCGGGTGAATAGATTACCGTTTCTCCACCACATATAAGTACCAGCCTTTCGTTAGTTTTATTCCATGCTCAGGGTCACTGTCCGCGACCAACCATATTCAAATATCTGGAAGTATACGCGATCGACCTCGACTCGAAGAACATAGCCATTGCGGACCTTATCTCCGGATTTGAGAATGTAGCCGTAGCCTTCCTTGTCTTCAAACAAAGCGTGGTTGCCCCCGCCATCACCGGACTCGATAACTCCAACAAGCTGAAGTCCCTCAACATTCGGTATCCGTTTTTCAATCAGATTGTCGTAGGTTCTGCTGGCGTCAATCAGCGTCTGGAACGGGTCCCGACGACCACTAGTCTTGTATTTGATAACCAACCGCTTGGGGAACTCCGCCACCATCGTCCCCCTGATCTTGGAGGATACGCCAGGACTGCGGCGAAATCTCGATGTTGACTTGCTCTCGGACTTCTCATCCGCTTTGGCAACTGTTTGGGGTTCTGCAACTGGCTTCTTGGTCTTGACAGAAGATGACGCAGACTTGGTGTTTTTCCCGGCTTTGTCCTTGCCCACCTTGCCTGCAAGCGCTTTCTGTCCCCCGGTCGGCTGGCTGTTGTCTTTTTTCTGAGCCGTGCTCGTATTCTTTTGGGGTTTGGGAGCAACATTGGAAGTTATCACAGTCTTCTTGGAAGCCTTCTCACCACCAGCCTTGGTTGCAGGTTTGGACGCAACTTTGGCTGCAGATTTGGTAGCCGGTTCTGATACTACTTTGACGGTCTTAGCTTCTAACGTCGTTTTCTTGACGTCCTTCTTCTCAGTCTTCTGGCTGACGGACACCTTGGCCGTTGGAGTAGTCATAGGCGAAACCGCAGGAGTGCTCGCGGCAAGCTCTTTCTTGCTGGTTTTCGGAGTGGACGGAGTGGTTTCTTTCTGAGCGACCGGCTTACTCACACGACTCTCAGGAGGCACACTTATCTGGGGAGCTGTCTTCTCAGATGCCAACGCCATCCCGCTACGAGAGGGTGTCAATGACTTTGTGTCCTGTTTCGCAGCAGGTGGTACACCTGATATCTTATCTTTACCTGCGAGACTGGCCAGGCGGTCATTCTCAATCGCCTCGTTTGTTTTCTTTGCAGTCTTGACGGAAACCGGAGTCACAACGCTGGGAGCTTTCTTACTCGAAACCGATTTTTCAACCGGAGCTGTGGCAGCGAGTGCAACAGAGGTTGACCAGTTAGCGAAACTCTTTCCGTTCTTGTGATTGATGTACAATGTAATCGACCTGTCACCGGTAACAATCCGATAGATTGGTGATTCATACATGTCAAACACGATTCGAACGATCTTCTCCGGCGTCACGGAATACTGACTGGAGCGAACACTCTTTACTGCGCACTCGGGCACATCAAGAAATTCCTTGCCGCCCAGTTCATGTACACCCGAAAGGACGTCCACAATTATCCGGTGAGGTTTCCCGTTCTTGGGTACCTCGGTAGAGTGAGTAAAACGCACCTGCCCCTGTACGTCGATACGAGCTACTGTGGTACCTTCCTGATAGCTCAGTTCGACATTCGTAACCTGCGCAGCCATGGTTTGACTGCACAGCAGGAGGAGGCCGACAACAATGGTAATGACAATCTTTCTCATGATCTATTAGGTCTCCTCGAATGACAGTTCCATAAGTCTTTCGTTTTCCTTGACGAAGTAAGTCGATAGAACAAACGTGACAGTCACAGTCTCCTTCTTCTTGCCCACTTCCCTGACATTGTCCTGCGGTTGCAAAGCTGAGAACTCATCTTCGATGGCCGCATATTGAGCTTCGACTTGAAACTCGGAGACATTGGCAATAAAGGGGAAGTTGGCAACGTAGCTGATGAACTTGCCAACATCATGATAGGTACCTGTCATCTCAATTCCAAAACTCGAGACGTTGTAGAACTCCTCGGAGAGCGGAGACATTGGATGTACCGTTGTAATCCTGGTTCCGGTCAACGAAGAAGCAGTATGCAACTGCACGAGAATTGATGGTACCTGTTCGACTTCAGGCAGCAGCGATTCGATTTCATCATAGCGCCCGATCAGATCTTTGTACTCCAGTTTTAGAGCATCGAGTGATTTTGCCTTCATCTCTACGTTACGCAGATTGGTGGCAATCATCTCGAATTCCTGATTCTTGGCGGTAATCTGGCTGTTGTAGCGAGAGTATGCACGGCTGTGCCAGAAGTAGACGATAATGAAGAAGGCTATAACGCCTATCACTATCTTCTGAGTTTTCGAGTCTCTCCAATCCATAGCCGTTTTCCCTAGTTAAGGCTCTTGTGAGTAAGTTCAGTGCCGGGCTGACTGCCAACCCGTACAATGAGATTGCGCATCTCCTCATCGGAGAGGTAGTGAACATTAGCCGTCAATATGAAGGTATAGGCATTCTCGTCCACAAAAGTGGTATCCCTACTGTCCTGCAGCTTGACTTCATCGAAGTAATCGGATCGCATCATCTTTATCATGAATGCCGCAAGTGAGTTGAGGCTGAACGCGAATCCCTTGATTTCCACCGGCCGTACTGAACGTATGGACTCGGCAATCGACTGATCTGTCGATTCCTCGGTTTTACCGGTTTCCCCAGGTTTGGCTTTGACCACCGGTGGCTCCATCTCGGTGAACTTGTTCAACCAGACGAATTCCGGTACGTTCCGAGAAATATCTTCGAGAATTCTCACCCAGGCGGAGCGGTGACGATCGAGCCTTTCAACAGCAGTTATCCGACGATGGATTTTCTCCTTGATGTCAATCAGAGCATCGACAACCCGGATATCTTCCCGCAGCATCGCTGCCCGTTGATTGGCCTTCTCGATATTGCTCTCCAACTGACTGAGTTGGTGCATCTGATAGAAAGTAATCGAGATAAGAATGACGATAACACCGGCAGCACCGGCGATAGCGTACAGACCGGCCTTGCCCAATGAGAATCCAGCACCACGCTTCCCGTACTCTTTTGGTAGTAGGTTTATCTGTATCATGTTGCCGTGCCTCACCTTGCTTTCCGCATAGCCAAACCAACGGAAACCGTCAGCAAGGGCGCGATTTTTTCAGGTTGGACATACTGAAACAGCTCCGGATCATAGTCGATGTTCCGAAGCGGATTCGCCAATTCAAGAGGTATATTTATTTTTGACTGCAGAAACTCCGGCAGTGATGGTACGAGCGCTCCACCTCCTGAGAGAATTATCCAGTCAATAGCATCGATCTTTGTCTGCGACCTGAAATACGAAAATGCCAGTTCGATTCCGGAAACCAACTCCTCGGAAGCGGAGATGACAGTGGCCTTGAACATATCCTGATCGATTGAATCTGCCAGATCACCCTTCATCGCTTTGGAAGCCAATTCGGGGTTCAACCGGAACTCCTTCTGGACGGCATCATAAATGTCCCGTGTCCCTGCCGACACATCGCGCGTTGCCGAGAAAAGGCCTTCGGCAATATACGTGACATTGGTAACATCGTGACCGATGTTCACCAGCGCAGTGACGCGAGTGGAATCAACCTCGTAGTTGTTCTCGTATGCGTTGAGAATTGCAAAGGCGTCGTCATCGACAATTACCGGACGGAGCCCGCAATCCTCGATCAGATCGAGATACATTTTCAGGTACTCTTTTCGGGCGGCCACGAGCAACACGTCCATCTTGTTGATGTCATCGTCCGTCTTGATAATATGATAGTCAAGACTGACATCTTCGACATCGAATGGCGCTCGCTGTTCCGTCTCGAAAAGAATGGCCTGTTCTGTCTCGGGGCCTGTTTTCTTGTCGATCGTAAACTTGTCGGTTATGACGCTGTGCCCGGAGATGGAAACGACAACATCCCTGATCTTCGGGTCAGTCTGATCAATGAGTGACTGAATATTGAAGATCACTGCCTCGCGATCACGAATTTCATCCGAGACAATCGCCTCGGGTGGAAGCTCACGAATCCCGATGGCGGAAACCGAATAGCCGGTCTTGTCGTGCTCCAGTCTTACGAGCTTAATGGAATTCGCGCCAACATCCAATCCAACTGTGCTTTTGCTTTTGCCTTGTAGGAACATAGGATACTCTTTGGCTTTGAACTATCTTCTACCTAAATATTACAGTCTGACTATCTTCTCAGTGTCTATCGGCAATAACGACGGCAATTCAAGCGGTTAACTTGAAAAAGAAGCTTTTGCGTCGTTCTGAACACTCTCTGTAGGGCAGTCATAAGCCCACAAAAGTGCTCAGGCCGATATGTCAAGTATCGGCTCGGAGTGCCTGCTGCTTAATAATGATGTTGCGAAATATCTAACCTGTTGGGAACCAACAGAAAAACCCTCGCCTTGGGGCTTGTTGAGAAAGTCACGACTTCCAAATGTTCATACTCGAGCGGCGGTGCTGCCAGGTGTCCCTGCCTGGCAGTCGGGGGAATCCGGAGGGGCGTCAGGCAGAGACACCTGACGCCACCGCATGCGGACGGTTTTTCAACAGGCCCCTTGGCGAGGGGTTGTAACAAGATTCGGAGAAATCGGCCATGTTTATCAATCGACACCTTCACCGTAGTGGCTATCGCTGTCTACGCGCCCCGTCGATGGCAAAACATTGATCCAGTAGGACGCATATATAGTCTCGGTGTAGCCATCCAGCCAGATGTTTCCATTTCCGGTGAAGGAAGCAGAACCGTTGGCGTTGTACATTATGATATCGTTGTCGCAATCAGTGTAAATCAACTGGAACTCTTGAGGCAGAGTATCCATTGAAAGCACCGAATCTCCGCTCTCGTATGTCAGATTGCCGGGATTCTGAATATCCCTGAAGACAGTGATGGTTCTTTCGTATGGATCGACCAAAACACCATGCTGAGTTTTCGTCGAGATGGCAAATGAGCGGGCGGTCTTGAGTTTGGAGACGAGCATTTTGTTTCCACCGCGGAGTTTCTGACGTTCATACGCGGCTTGGAACCTCGGAGCAGCCAGCGATGCAAGGATGCCCAGTACTACGGCACCAATCATCAATTCAATTAAGGTAAAGCCGCGAGGAGACCTGATTTTTTTTACGAATATACCCATGTAATCCTTCCGGTTTCCGAGCGTAAATGTGCTCTTGCTGGCCGATACATCAGCCTGTCTAATCGTCCACGGTCTGGTGACGGTCTGTCCAACATACTCATCAGCACAACCCATGCCGCAGGACGAGAACAGCTACGTCAAAACGCTCTTTTTGCGGACTGCTTGTCCGATAATGGTTTAATGGCGAAGAAGTACTGAAAATCTTCTGGTCTGGTACCGGAAGACTCATTCTCGATCGCAGAAAATGTGGGACTGATACCACATATGTTGACTGTAGACAGTTTCGGATTGACAATTATTAGAATGAGCATAGATTGGTTGTGTTGCATATCTGACAGTTCTGACCTTGATTGCAATAAGTTTCTTGTAGGGATAATACTATGACAACAGGCACCAGCATAAGATGGATTACGGCGATTGCCGCCGGGTTGATTCTCACGTCAATACTACCAGGCAAATCATTTGCCGCTAATCCGGGGCTTGTCGATCAGGCCATCACCCGGGTCAAAGCCCCGATCTTCATGTTCGAGAATGTCGACCAATCTCTAGTCAACAACAAGGCGGGGACCGTAAAGGTATGGGTGTTTTTCACGGACAAGGGGGTGTTCAACAAAACCGATTTCGATAATGAGGCAGCGTCTGTTCATCTGAGTGATCGGGCCTTGAAACGCAGAGCAAAAGCAGGGCGAGACAAAGTCCTGTTTGTTGACCTGCCGGTGGTCAAACAGTATGTCCAGGATATCGAGGGGCGCGGCGCGCATTACCGAAGGACCTCCCGATGGCTTAACGCAGCCTCATTTAGCATGCCTTTCGAACTGTTGCAAGAAATCGGTTCCCTTCCGTTTGTAGCGGAACTGAGACCATTGGCAGGATTCAGCGGGAGTCAACCGGTGGAATCAGGCCCCCGTGAGGAGTCTTCCCCACAGACAGGCTCGTCATTTGCCCTTGATTATGGTGAATCGTCAGGTCAATTAGGGCAGATCAATGTACCTGCTGTGCATAACCTGGGATTGACCGGCGCCGGTGTCACTTTAGCCATCATGGATACAGGCTATCGCAAAAGTCACTCAGCCTTTGCTGCCCACTACGCTGCCGGTCGCGTACTGGCGGAGTGGGATTTCATCAACGACGATAATGACGTGGGATACGAAGACGGAGACCCCCTCACTCAATGGAATCACGGCACCAGTTGCTGGTCGCTAAGTGCGGGGCAAGCAGACGGTCAAATATACGGCCCGGCATACCAGGCCAATATCATTCTCTGCAAAACCGAAGATATATCTTCGGAAACGCCTGTTGAAGAAGACAATTGGGTAGCGGCCATGGAATGGGCGGACTCTATAGGCACGGATGTAATCACGACCTCTCTCGGCTATATGACTTTTGACGACGGTTCCGGATACGCTTATCAAGACATGGACGGATTGACAGCCACTATTACGCTAGCGGCCAATACCTGCGATGGTCTGGGAATCGTCTTCTGCAACTCGATTGGGAATGACGGCCCGGGATTGGCCACATTATCCGCACCTGCGGACGCCTTTGACATTCTTGCAGTCGGGGCGGTATTCTCCAACGGTAGTATCGTAGAGTTCTCGTCCAGGGGACCAACTTACGACGGCCGAATCAAACCGGAGGTCTGTGCCCAGGGATCAGGATGTCGAATCGCCCAAGCCAACGGCGATGATAGCTATGGGTATGGTGGAGGAACGTCATTCTCAACACCATTGGTCGCCGGAGCTGCCTGCCTGATAATTGAGGCTCACCCCGACTGGACAGCGGCCGAAGTTCGCGAGGCGCTGAAATCAACGGCAAACAACGCCATCAGCCCAAACAACGACTACGGCTGGGGAATTATCGACACGTACCAGGCCATGCTCGGTGGCGAACCTTGCTGCATCCCTCCTACTCTGGGTGACCTGGATCAATCAGGAGAGATGCCACCCGGCTATAATGTAGACGGTACTGATCTGACGATGATGATCGATATGCTGTTTATCACCCTGCAACCCGTCATCTGCCTTGAGGAGGCCGACCTGGATGGATCAGGCGGAACTGATCCACAGATATTTGACATTGATGGTGACGACCTATCGCTGATGATTGATCATCTGTTCATCACATACCAGTCTCTGCCCGGATGTCCGTAGGAAGCAAGTTGATCAGGAGTCGGAACCGCAGGGGTTCCAACCTACAAGACTACCTGTTTGTTACGTATCAGCCACTGCCGGAATGTCCGTAAGTTCCGACTGGGCTATCGGCAGATGTGGACATCTGCCTGGCACGAGAATCACCTGTCATGCTGAGCCTGTCGAAGCATGGTGCGTTGTTTGGCTGCTCCACCCTTCGACAGACTCAGCTCAGATTCCTGTAGGTCAGGATCCTTGCGATCCTGACATTCGTGCGAAGCGCGAGATAACAGAGTCGGAACCACAAGCACTCTCGGAGTGGTTAGTTCCAATCTACAAGGTTTGCCGTCTTTTCACTTGACATAACCGCATGAGCAGCCCATATTTAGGGGACATAGGAACATACATCTAATCCTTGAACCTTGGCTCTGCACCGGGGATGCTCCAAGCCTGTCTCATCACGTGATCCCGCTGCAGGACACAGGAGGGAGTGTTATGAGACGAATTCTAGTGGCAATTGCGTTAGGGGTTGTTTGATCTTCCCCCGATAAAACGGACACGTTAAGAAGATAGTGCTTGCTGTCGCTCGAAGTCAATCGGGCTTTTGTAGCCCAGGGTTGAGTGACGGCGTTGACGATTATAAAACACTTCAATGTACTCAAATAT
>Ga0164310_10001978_pt1 | contig 11743 bp, 10 predicted proteins | sample GuaBasSedimGuay1_FD_121795 | JGI IMG/M metagenome (GOLD analysis project Ga0164310, IMG submission 121795) | Subseafloor sediment microbial communities from Guaymas Basin, Gulf of California, Mexico - Guay1, Core 4569-9, 0-3 cm | ecosystem: Environmental > Aquatic > Marine > Hydrothermal vents... | reverse complement strand
TCTTTTGCTTTTGCTATTTTTATTACAGCGTCAAGCGATATACTTCCGGGATTTGTCACATTTTTTTCTTCGTCAACAATTCTCAATTTTTTTACATTCAATTCCTTTTTAATCATAGATGTTATTGGAGGAGACCCAACCTTTATTTCAAATTCTTTTGTCGAGTCGTCAACTATCACTTTTATAGGAACATCCATGTTTACGAATGGTGCTGTTTTTTCATTTATTTTTTTTATAACTTCTCCTATATTTACACCAAGTGGTCCGAGAGCAGGGCCCAATGGCGGACCAGCAGAAGCTTTACCTCCCTGTACCAATGCATCTATTGTTTGTTTTCCCATATCAACACCTAAAGTTCTATTTTCTTCTTTTCTTTCTTCTTTTTTTCAGATATTCTTAATGAGTTCATAGATAAAGTAACCGGAATTGGTATTGCAGCATCTAAGAGTTCGAGCGTTAATTCTGATTTTTGCTCATCTACTCTTGTAACCTTGCCACGCTCACCTTTAAAAGGTCCGACAACAATTTCTACAATATCACCGGTCTCTATTTTTATTTCCTGCTTTTCAGGCACTAGAAATTTTTCTATTTCTTCTATTTTAACTGGCTTATCTATTATGCCCCTTACATGTGGTATTCCTTGCACAGCTTCGCCAACGCTGGTTAGATCACCTTCTATAAATATATATCCACGCAATTCTTCTGGGTGTACAACCGCCTTAATAGGAATATTTCTTTTTTTAATTCTTGATACCAGAGATTTTATAACAACATTCTCCCTTCCTGTCGTTGTTCTTATTGTAAATATCATCTAAGCTCCTCCAATAAGTCTAAACAAAATAAATATAATAAATGCCACAATTCCTATTATAACAACACCAATAGTTGTTATCTTTAAAGACATTTTATATTCTTCCTTATCAGGTTTCGAGGCAACCATTAGCACCCTCTTACATTGCCTGAAAAATTCTTTTATATTCACAAGCTCACCATTCAGCTTTCAAATAATTTTAACAATAAAATTTATAAAGAAAAGTCTTTTTAAATTCATGCTTTTTATTCGTCGGAAAGACTTAAAAATGCTTCGTGTTCTTGTTTTTATACCTAAAATTAATCAAAATATGAATCGATATTTTTATAGGTGAATAATTCGACAGTAGAATAAAAGGCAACGACAAAAACAATAATCAGTGGACGGATGCGGCTTTTTCTACAATACACTAATAACCCAACGACTGTACTGACCGAGACGCATCCAAGCCAAAAACTAATCATTGCGGGAAAAAAGAAAACACAGAAAAGACTTGCTTTTGGCCGATTATTCTAAAAATTTAACTATAACTTTTGTGAACCCTTACAATTTAAATTTATATCTAAATTACTCCATGTGTTTTGGCTGTAAAAAGAGATCAGCCGACAAAATCTATTCCAAGAACCTTTTCAATTTCTTTCTTCTTTTCTTTTGTGAATTTTTTTTCTGGTCCGTATATCTGTGGCGACTCAACACCAGTAACTATTAACATTGCTCTTATCGAATCTCCAAGCTCTTTGATTATTTGAGCACCCCATATTATTTTCGCATCTGGTGAAAGTCTTGAAGAAACAGCTTCAACGATTTCCTGACATTCTTTAATAGTTATGTCAGCTCCGCCAGATATATTTATCAAAGCACCCTTGGCTCCGTCTATGTCTACGTCAAGCAGCGGGTTATTTAGAGCACGCTCAACAGCTTCAATTGCCCTGTTTTCTGTGTCTGAATCACCCATGCCTATCATTGCTAATCCGCCGCCATCCATAACAGCTCTTATGTCTGCAAAGTCTAGGTTTACAAGACCCGCTCTTGTTACTAGTTCTGCAATACCTTTAACAGCATTAACAAGAATTTCATCAGCTACTTTAAAGGCGGTTGCTAATGATACATCTGGAACAATTTCCAATAATTTATCATTAGGAATAACTATCAGAGTATCAACAATAGATTCCAATTTTTCAAGACCTTCCTGGGCATTTTTCATCCTTTGGCGACCTTCCATTGAAAATGGAATTGTCACAATGCCGACAGTTAACGCACCCAATTTTTTACCAATATCGCCAATTACTGGTGCAGAGCCAGTACCGGTTCCACCACCAAGGCCACATGTGATAAAAATCATGTCAGAGTCCTTTAACACCTTTTTTATATCTTTCTTGCTTTCCTTTGCACATTCTTCTCCTATCTTTGGGTCAGACCCAGCACCAAGGCCGTTTGTTATATCTTTTCCTATCAAAATTTTTGTATCAGCATCTGTATACAATAAATCCTGCGCATCTGTGTTCACAGCTATAGTTTCGGCACCGATAATACCAACCTGCATCATTCTTGATATGGTATTATTACCAGCACCACCTGTTCCAACAACTTTTATTCTTGCCTGTTTAGATTCCAAAATTCTTTTTAAATCCTCATCTGCAACATTTTTTTTGCTTTTTACCTCAATAGCCATATGACCAACACCACCATTAATTTTTATAAATTATTATTCTTAAGAGTCGATAACCGCACTTAAAATTCATTAACTAATAAAATATTTAAACCTTTTAAAGTTTGATTTACAATTTAGCCAGAAGTTTAGAAGGCGTTTGACTAACTTAGCTGCTAAATATACAGTGTATATGATACTATGCTCAGTGAGCCATCGATGTGATTTCAAAATAATACAGGTATTTTGGGCAGCATGTAAAAATACATATTACTAATGGTTTGTGAATATGCTGCATAAGGGTTTGGCTGGAAAGACAGGAATGTAATATCGTATAAATTATTTACTTTTTGTTAGCTGGTTTGGCAGATGAAAAATCATATATTTCTATGAATTTTACCTTTTTTATACCATCTATATATTTTTTGATAACACCAGCTGTTAATATTTTTTGTTTCTGCGTAACTGGCTTTGTTACATCCAACTCTATTTCAGCTGTATTAATTTTTATTGCCACATTTTTTACAGCCAAATGGAAGAGCGAAGTAACAACCTTTATTTGCCCTTTTTTATCTTTTATTTCTTCTTTTATTTCTACTTCGTAGAACAAATCCTTTCCAGCCAGTGGGTTATTAAAATCTATTCTTACACGACCAGCAGTAACAGATTGTATTCGCCCCTTTGTTCCGCCAAAATCAACTACCATGCCCGGTCTTGGGCTATACTTTTGATTTTTAAATGCAGATTCTGGAACAACTTTTATAAGCTCTTTTTTTCTTGGTCCAAAGGCCTTTTCAGCAGGAACTTTTATTTTTTTCTTTTCACCAACCTTCATTTTTTCCAACGCTTCATCTAGTCCTTTGATTATAAAACCAGCACCTACAATGACCGGCGCAGGCGCGTATTTTATTTTTGGATTGTATATTTTATTTTTTTCTGCAACGTCTTTTTTTGTTAAATCGAATATCTCTCCATGTTCGTCACTTATTTTTCCAATATAATCTATTTTTACAAAACTTCCTTTTTTCATTTTTTAACCTCCTCTAATAAACTAATTCAAGTATTTTAATGATTTAGAGCAAACCTTTTTAAGTTTGTTTTTCTCTGTAGCTTACTCTTTAACAAACCTTTAAAAGATTTACCTGTAAAGTAGTAAATAGTGATATAATGTTCTTCTTAATAGAAAAAAAAAGGAGTTTAAATAAGAAAAACACATCAATCGAGCCAGAAATTATAAAGGCAATAATTCATCTTTTGAAAGCGCAGTCAGATATCAACAACAGGCTTTCGAAGCTTGAAAAGATGATTAGGGTTAATAGGAAGGACGAAGACGACGAGCTATTGAGCTCGCTAAGAAATTTTTGAAAGTGATTTAAGATGGAAGTGACAAGAAAGGAATATGAAAAACTTCTGAACATGTAAAGGAACTTGAAAAGCAAATTCATAAAAGAAATGTCTATATACTTCCCAAAGATCTCCTCCACTTAGTTGGGCACCACTTTGTATGTCAGCAGACTGAATAGTTTTTGACGTATCTCTATTTTATTCCACATATATTCCTGGCTTTCCGGGTTTGGCCTTTTTTGCTTTGTTCTCTGGGTCATATTTTTTTGGATCGTTAACCGCATAAATTTCAAACGAACACTTAAAACTTTGCTCGAAATTCAGTAAATTTTCTTTAAAGTAATCAAGTTCTTTTGGTATAACATAAAGACAGACTTTTTTTGGCTTTTTCTTTGTTATTTTAATGATTTCTTTTATGTCATCAACTGTTTTATTCACCGCCTCTTCCATGCGTTCTACCTGCTCGTCTATCTTTGTTTCATCTAGTTCTGGCCATTTTTCAAGCGATATGAAAGGTTTCTTACCAATCTTCTCCCACAGTTCTTCGCAAATATGTGGTGTAAATGGCGTCAAAAGAATTAACACCTTCTCTATTACTTCATTGTAAACATCTCTGTTCACAGGCAATTCTTTATATTTATAGACCTCATTTACAAAACTCATAAGAGAGCCTATAGCCAAATTAAATTGAAACTTGGCAATCTTTTTCGTAACATCTTCAATAGTCCGCTGAAGCTTTGTGAGTATGTACTTATCCTTGTTTGTTATTTTCTCAGAAAGCAATGCATCCTCCGTAACAAGTTTCCAAACACGCTTAATAAACCGGAAGCATGACTCAACGCCCCTGTCGCTCCATTCAAATTCTTTTTCGGGCAGAGCAGTAAACAGCATAAACAATCGTGCAGTATCTGCCCCATATTTTTTTATAATTTCCTTTGGTTCTACAATATTCCCAAGTGATTTAGACATCTTTGATCCATCTTTTGTTATCATGCCTTGGCAAAGTAATCTGGAGAAAGGTTCGTCGATATTAACTAGCCCCATATCGCGCAGAACTTTTGTGAAGAACCTGGCATAGAGCAGATGCATTATAGCGTGTTCTATACCTCCAATGTATTGATCTACAGGGCACCAATATTTTACCTTCTCTTTGTCAAAAGGCGCTTCATCATTAGTTGGGTCGCAATATCTGAAAAAGTACCATGAAGAATCAACAAATGTATCCATAGTATCTGTTTCCCTTCTAGCAGGCCCACCACATTTAGGACACGTTGTTTTAACAAAAGATTCACTTGTTTTCAAAGGATTTCCTTTCCCGTCAAATGTCACATCTGTAGGCAGTTCCACAGGCAAATCTTTTTCAGGTACAGGAACAATCCCACATTTATCACAGTAAATAATAGGTATCGGCGTTCCCCAATATCTTTGCCGGGAAATTAGCCAATCACGTAGCTTGTATTGAACAGTTCGCTTACCATAACCATTTTTCTCTATATAATCATTGATTTTTTTTATGGCTTCTGTGTTGGTTATCCCATTAAATTTTCCAGAGCCAACAAGCACACCTTCACCTACGTATGCCTCTTTCAACTCTTCTGGTTTGAGCTCCTTATCCTTTGGAGTTATAACAACTTTTATTGGTATTTTATATTTCTTCGCAAATTCAAAATCTCTCTGGTCGTGGGCAGGCACAGCCATTATAGCCCCGGTTCCATAGTCAAGGAGTACAAAGTTTGCTATATATATAGGGATCTCTTCTCCGTTTAGAGGGTTAATAGCATACTTACCAATAAACATGCCTTCTTTTTCTTTATCTTCTGCTGTGCGCGTGAACCTATCTTCTATGACAACCTTGTTTATGAATTTTTTTACTTTTTTTTCATATTCTGTGCCAGCAACAAGTTCCATAACCTTTGGATGTTCAGGAGCAAAAACTATGAAAGTCACACCAAATAATGTGTCTGGTCTGGTTGTAAATATAGGTATAACATCATCCGAACCTTTTATATGAAAATTTACTAATGTGCCTTCACTTTTTCCAATCCAATTTCTTTGCATTGTTTTAACGCGCTTTGGCCAATCTAACTTGTCTAGGTCACTAAGAAGCTCGTCAGCATAATCAGTAATTTTAAAGAACCACTGGTCTATATTTTTTACCTCTACCGCAGACTTGCAACGCCAGCATCTACCATTTTCTACTTGTTCATTTGCCAATACGGTCTTGCAACCAGGGCACCAGTTGACAGGAGATTTTTTTTTATAAACCAATCCCCTTTCAAGAAATTTGAGGAAAAACCATTGGTTCCACTTATAATATTCCGGAGAGCACGTTTTGACCATTCTTCTCCAATCATAGCTTAGGCCAAGCACTTCCTGCTGTTTTATCATTTCAGCTATTGTTTGTTCTGTCCACGCAGCCGGATGGCTTTTTCCTTTTATGGCTGCGTTCTCTGCTGGCAGTCCAAAGGCGTCATATCCCATTGGGTGGATTACATTAAACCCACGCATAATCATAAATCGAGCAAAAGCATCTCCTATAGAATAATTTCTAAGATGTCCCATATGCAATCTACCAGAGGGGTATGGGAACATCTCAAGAACATAGTATTTTTCTTTTTTATCCTCATCAACATTAAATATTTTTGATTCTTTCCACTTCTTTTGCCACTTCTTTTCTATTAAATTAATATTCATGGACATCACTAATGAAATTAATAAATAACTGTTAACAAATAATTAATAGAAAAATATAAAACTTAAAAAGATAAATGAGTCTTAATTGGATAAGCCTCCGTAGCTCAGCTAACCCTTTTGGTACGCAGAAAGGTCTGGAGTGGATAGAGCATCTGCCTTCTATCTGATCTTCTTTAAGTGTTGGCAGAAGAAACGGAGAAAGCAGAGGGTCGCGGGTTCGAATCCCGTCGGGGGCATTGAACACTGTATAATAGGTTTCAGACGTCATATAAAAAATAAAGGTTGTAGCTTATCAGAAAAATTGATTAAGAAACGAATATTAGAGATGACAAACTGAATAATTATTCTCTTAGCTGGTTAGTAAAGGAATATATACATTTATCTAGGAGAGACAATAAATTAGTGAGGTTCTGGGATATTTGAATAAAACAGAAGAAATCCAAAGCAGATTTGCGACATGAACGTAACTTTTTGTGCTAAAATTAAGGAAATATTTTTCTAAATGGTGGCAGAAGAACTGACCGAAATCTGCTCGCTAGTTGTGAAAATATGTTGTTGAGAGCTACAGAGTTTGGGTTGGAACGTGCTTTATATGAATAAATGAACGTGCTAACAAAAATTTCTTAGCGATTTTGGCATAAGACCAAATTCTAAATCAATAGTAGCTATACATTCGGATATAATAGAAAGAATTGAGAAGAGGGGGTTAGCTAAACTTTATTAATTTAACATCAATTATAATTATTGGTGGCGTGGTCTAATGACAAGAATAATTTCTGTAATTTCCGGGAAAGGTGGAACTGGTAAGACAACAACAGTCGCGAATGTTGGTGCTGCTCTTGCTGAGCTAGGTTATGATGTTTTAATTTTAGATGCAAATTTGACAACGCCAAACCTTGGATTACATCTTGGTATGGCGCTTTCACCAATAACACTTCATGATGTTCTAAAACGAAAAGCTCCAATCCACAAGGCAATATATAAAAATAAAAAAGGTCTGAAAATCATACCTGCTGGTATCGGTATAGATGATTTAAGAGGAATAGATGCACGAGATCTTCCCACCTTGATGTTAGACCTTGTCGGAAATGTTGACATAATTTTAATAGATGGTGCAGCAGGTCTTGGGCGCGAAACTTTATCAGCTATAGAATCATCTGATGAGACAATAATTGTTACAACACCAGATTTACCTTCTGTAACAGATGCGTTAAAAAGTATAAAACTTGCAGAGCAGATTGGTACAAAAGTTATAGGCGTAGTTATCAATAGAATAAAAAATAAGTCCCATGAGCTTAGCAGAGAAGATATAGAGAGTATGTTGGAAGTTCCTATTTTAGCGGAGATTTCAGAATCAGATGCGATACAAGAATCTATATCAAAAAGGATGCCAATTATCTATCACAACCCAAGTCATATTTCAAGTCAGCAATTTAAAAAACTTGCTTATAATCTTGTTGGTATAGATTACGAAATAAAAAAGCCATGGCATGAGCGATTATTTGGATTTTTGTTCAAATAAAATTTATTGATAGATGAAAATGGTTAATGACAAGAAAGAGTGCCCATATAAAAAAATATGTAGTTATAGTCATTGTCCAAAAAATTTTCATGAATGCTTTGAATTCTTAAGGCACAGAGCAGCTGAAAGAAAAAAATTTTTTGAGTCAGGAACACACGATTTACATGTCAATAAAAAGGTCATAAAATTCTGGGAAAAATCAGCAGAAAGAGATATAAAACCAATTAGGTGGAAACCAAAAAAGATTAAGTAAAATTTTCCAATTAGACAAGCTCGTAAATAATTCTTTCGGTATTCTTACCTTTGTTTTCTTTTTTCAAAATTTTGAAGTGGCCAACCTCTTTCGTGTTTGATACATGGGTACCGGCGCAGATTGCTTTATCAAATCCTTTTATATAAACAACCCGTAGTTTTTTGATGAATTTTGGCAGCAATGAAAAGTTACATCTATATTCTTCGGGTTTGCTTTCTGCTTCTTGTCTGTCAACCTCATATATCTCTATTGGTATAGCAGAGTCTACGATCTCATTTGACTTCTGTTCGAGAAAAGTTAGGTCAGTCTGTGAAAGCTTTGAAGGCTTCAAGTCTAAGCGAGAGTAATCTGTATGTATTTGGTTGCCAACTGTTTTAGAGCCGAATCTTTTCAGCGCAACAGCAGATATTATATGTTGGGCAGTGTGCATTTTCATTAGCGCATAGCGGCGTTTCCAGTCAACTACACAATGAACTTTTTTTCCAACAGGCGGTTCTGGCCCATTTATATAATGTTTTATGAGCCCGCGTTTCGTTACCTTAATAACATACGCTTTTTGTCCATCCCATTCTACAAAACCCGTATCTGTTAATTGTCCGCCTGATTCTGGGTAAAATGCACTGCGATTTAGAACAATAAAATTTCCTTGGTCATCTTTTCCAACTTTTTCAATGACAGCATTCCACTCTTTTACATAACAATTTTTCATATATATTAGCTCTGTCATGACGACCACAGAATTTACCATTTAATTTCAAAAGCGACTACAGGCTTTTCTATTGAGAATTTTTTTAACACATCCGGGCTTATCACACCAATTATTCCCTTTATCTTTTTTTGAAAAATAATTTTATTACACCTTTCGTTCAGAAAAGAAGGGTGAACCATTTTCTCAAGTTTATATGCCATGCCAAGTTTTTTCATAAATTTTTCTAAGATAAACAACAAATCACCGTAATTGACTACATCATCAGACATAGCTGCTGCTAATATCAGGCTATCTCTTGTCTTAGTTTCAGTGTTCTTGTCTATATAGACACCATATCCGAGCTCAAATATTCTTTGTGGATATTTTCTGTGCTTATTATGCATTAAAACCTTAAGCAAAGATGGAATTAACTTTTTTCTACAAATCGTGCATTCCGTTGTTAGTGGGTTTTTTGTTTTTACAAAAGATTTTGGTTCCACCCCCATTTTTATAAATTCGTCATCTTCATTTGTTAGTATCATATTAACAACTTCCTGAAAACCAAGTTCTAGCATAAAGTTTTTTATTTTTTTTATTAATTTTTGTTTTTCCATTTCTTTTCCTTTTTTGATTGCAGGCATTTTTGGCTCAAAATTTTTGTACCCGTAAGCTATACAAATATCTTCTACAATATCTATTGGGTGCATTATATCTGCCCGATATGGAGGTATTTTTACATAACCATCTTCATAACCAAATCCCATTTTTTTGAGAAGAATTTTTAATTCATTTTCATTTAATTGTATATCCAAAAGTTTTTTTACATATGTTAAATCTATTTTCATTTTTTTATATATGAGTAAAGGTGTTCTTTTTATTTTTTCATTTTTTATTATTTTTATATTTTGTATTTTTCCTCCACGGTCTGCTAGACTTGTTACGATGATATTCAGAGCAACGTTAACTGTTTTCTCATCCATACCTGTTACATCTATGAATAAGTCTCTCACGTCATCCGTGACCTTTGTCAGCTCGCCATTTATTATAGGAGGAAAACTAAGAACATTATTATTTTTGTCAACTATGATCGGATAAAGCTTCTTTCCTTCTAAAATATTTCCATATTTAACTCCTTTCGGGTGTTTTTTTAATATCTCTTTTAAATTTAGTTCTTCTTTCATTCCAAGTGGAACAAATTTTATTTTTTCTGGCTTGACTGCTTTATAATAAAACGGTTGGGTTACATTTTTAATGTTGTGAATGCCTATAGCTATTTTTTTTCTTTTTCTTCCAAGAGTTTGGTGAATTTTTTCCTGTGTTTGCATCAATGATTTTATAACAGCATCTGTTAATGTTATATTTTTTATGACAGCACATGCTATATGCGGTCTAACTGATTCTACTGATTGTTCAACATAGAGGCATATTTCGCCGTCTGATGCAGTGTATTTTCTTATATTCTTCTTTTTTAAAAAATTTCCAACGGCCCTTGCAAACCCCTCAACACTCAACATATCCGGCCTATTTGGAAATATTTCATATTTGATAATATTTTTTGTTAATCCTTCTAGTGGTGTTCCTATCATTGGTACTTTTTCTTCCAACTCTTTAACACTTAGCTTTTCTCCGATAAGCATATCCAAATCCTTTTTATCTAATTCTATTATTGCCACGCTAATCTATCTCCACATCCTTCAAAAATTTCAAATCATTTGTATAGTAAAACGTTTTAATATCATTTATTCCATACTTCAGCATTATTGGTCTTTCAAGACCAAGACCCCAAGCAAGAACAGGATAATTTACCCCAAGTGGTCGTGTAACCTCTGGCCTGAATATACCTGCACCACCAAGTTCTACCCATTCTTTTCTTTTCTCGAGATATACTTCAGGTTCTACTGACATTTCTGTATAGGGAAAATATGCCGGCCTGAATCGTACCTTATTAAAACCAAGTCTCCTATAAAACTCTTTCAAATATCCAAGCAAATCCTTAAACCCAACACTTTTTCCAATGACTATACCGTCTATTTGCGTGAATTCTGGTAGATGTTTGAAATCTATTGTTTCATTTCTAAATACCCTTCCAATACAGAAAAATTTTGCGTTTTTATTTGCCTTAATCTTTGCAAGTTGTCTTACTGATACAGCTGTGGTATGGGTACGAAGAACTAATTGTTTTGCAATTTCACTAGACCACTTATACCCCCAACCATTCGATTCTTTATCCCCATGCTCATGCATGTCCTTTACTTTTTCAACTAATTTTTTATTAGGTAATTTTGCTTTCGATGGTGTCTGTAAGAAGAATGTATCTGCCATTTCTCTTGCTGGATGGTCCTGTGGCTGATATAATGCGTCAAAATTCCAAAAACTAGACTCGACAATTGGCCCTGAAATTTCGTTAAACCCTAGGGAAAGAAAAATTTTTCTAAACTTTTCTATATATGCTGTAATTATGTGTTCTTTTTCTCTAGGATAAGATAAATTTTGTGGAATTATTATTTTTCTGGGTTTTAAACTAATTTTTTTCCATAGATTTGTTTTAATTAGTTGGGGGGTTATTGGTGTATCAGACCTATCTATTTTGTTTTTACATTTTATTATCACGCCGTGTGATATCTTTAACTTCGATTTAATATAATCCAGTTGCTTTTCAGCCTGTTTATCTATATCTTCTTTCTCTTCTTTTATTAACTTTCTTTTAATTAGCTGTTTGATGCTTTTTATGTCCAGCTCTTCCCCGCTTTTTATTTTTTTTAAATTTTTTAGTTCTTCACTAT